>Ga0137429_1000018_pt1 | contig 99277 bp, 69 predicted proteins | sample EasRivERMZT736_2_FD_102304 | JGI IMG/M metagenome (GOLD analysis project Ga0137429, IMG submission 102304) | Soil microbial communities from meander-bound floodplain in the East River, Colorado, USA - East River MetaG ERMZT736_2 | ecosystem: Environmental > Terrestrial > Soil > Floodplain ...
CGGCTTTGAGTCGTCTGCGTTCCAGTTCATCAAAATCGCGTTCGACGCCTTTGGGATTACCCATGCCAGAAGACTAACACCAGAAGTCGCCATTGTCACTATATTATGCGAATGTCAGTAGGAGTGATCGTCACGTCGGTAGCGCAATCATCCGGCCCATCGCGCTTCATAAATCTTTGGCTTTGATCTCGGCTCCACGCTCCATCAGCGTGTTAAAAAGGTCACTTGGCAAACCAGGAGTGCGGTTCTTGTGATGCCGTTTGATGACATTGTGCGGATTCAGGATCAGAGCAAAACTGAACTCTCCGTTTGAGCCAGATTTCAGTTCAATAAAACCGAGCTTGGCCAGCGTGCGCAATCTGCTCTTCCACGATTGCTCGCGACGTTGTCCGCGATACCCGGCGTAAAAAGCCATCTGCGTATGCTTCTCCAACTTCACAAGACTTTCGTTGTGCGCACGGCACCAGAGATCGAGGTAAGCGCGAGAGACTGGCTTCCCTTTTGCCAAATGATCCATGATCTGCAAAATCAACGGAAATGTCCGTGGCATGATGGTGAATCCGGTTTGTTTCTGCCGCGCCCACAAGTCCTCTTCTTTGATGTGCGGCCAGAGCTTGGTCCTCAGTTGGACGTACTCCGCCGCAATTCTCGCGTTTCTCGATGTATTCATATTCGTAAATTTGGGCGGGCCAAGGTTTGGACCCCTGGCCCTTCGCTCCGTGAACTTTGTGGTCTTGGAGTGTGGCCGTCCTGTTTTGGAAGCAGGCTTCCACACTCTCCGGAGCGCGCCATCAGAGTCCACGGCGTTTGCCTTCGCTGCAATGATTCGGCTAGCAAGGTGTATGACCGGAGCTGTCGCGGCGCAAGATTTTGCGAGCATGTCGGACGCATCACTTCGCACACTCAAATTTGACTTTGCACGAAGAGGATGAGGTTGGCCGTCGAAATAGGTCTGTTTAACGGCTTTCCTTCATGCGCACTGGTATTCATGCGTAATCATGCGTGCTTGCATGTGCTCGTGGTTCTCGTGCGTGTTCCAAGTGTACGCATTTTTAGTAAACGATTTTTATCTGCACCAAGCTTAGACCCAAATCTCCGCCCCTTCCGCGAGTTCATTCGGCACCATCGCCTGATGCTGCCAGTGCTCGCTCTGTTTCACTTTCTCCACGAATTCGGGCCGGACCATTTTCGCGCGGCCGGTGACGCGGCCCTCGGCTTCGGTTCGCAGGTAGAGGCCCTCCATCCAGTGGTCCATCTGGCCGGTCAGCGGATTGTCGAAGGCGCTGCCGAAGGCGGACGGGCCGATCAACGAGCGCAGTTCATCGGCGGTGGCCGCGCCGCGATGAATCACCGGGACAGTGTGGATGCCGGTGCCTTCGAGCAATGCGAGCCGCGATTCGAGAGCGAGGAATTGCCCGGCGTCCTTGTCGTAGATGTCGAACTCGAAGAAGTAGTGCGGCAGCTTCCGGTAATGGACGGAGTGCTTCGCGTAGAGCCATTCGCCGTAGAGAATGAACCGGGCGCCGAGCATCGCTTCGAGCGCGGGACGTTTCACGGAGGTCCATTGCTTGAACAGGTCGTACTGCGGATGCATGCCCTCGGTGATTTCGTGGCCGCGGCACTGAAGCACCATCCGTCCGCGCGAGATGAAGTGAATGCCCACGTTCGTGCCGTCGATTTTCTCTTCCACGATGAGCGATGGGTCGGCGATGAACGCCTCGGATTCCTTGCGGCCAAGGTGCTTGTCATCGTCCGTGCCCTTCGAGCCGAAGAGATGCGGCGTGCGCGGGTATTTGATGAAGTCGTCGCGGGTGGCGCCCATAATCTGACACTTTACTGATTCACCATTTCTCTCCTCGCATTCAGCAAAAACTCATTGGCCCAAGCGTTTGAAGAGGGTTGAGAGCTGAGGGTTGAAGGTTGCGTGATGGCGTCAAAGTTGCCTCTGGTTGTGCCATTGTTCGGTGCGCTTCATTTCGGCCTGGTGCGATAAGATGGACGCGTCTCCCGAAAGGCATCCGTGTCCACTGAACGAGGACCGGTTGATGCGCGGAGAGTGAGAGAGCGCTCCCGCAGGGCGTCGAGCATCCGCAGCTTTTCCGCAATGGGCCGTGCGGCTAGTTGACGGCGCAGGGCGCGCTTGCTTTCCAGAACCTTTTCCAGGTCGAAGCTCATGATGTGTCCTTGAGGAATTGTCGCTCGAATTGCCGCCAGCGGTCAATGAGTCCATGCCGTGCGAGAATGGCCTGAAAGCGGGAGACATCGAGCGCGCCGGCTTCGATGAACTGGAGCAGGCGGGCCTTGTCCTTGGCGCGACCGGTCTGGAGCGCGATGGTGGCGAGGTGCTCCGCGGTGAAGACCCGAGCAGGTGTCCCGTCCACGTCCCTCTCCACGGATTCCTGCAACGCTTCCTGCACGAGCGGAGTTCCCGGCGGCAGGAACTGGACGGGCCAGCCGGCCACGACGATGTATTCGCCCTGCATCATGCCGCCCTGCTTCTTGAGGTATTCGAAGATGGGCTGCGGGCTGATGAGGGTTTTGCCTTCTTCGGGTCGGAAGGAAATGAAGACATCCACATCCAAGGTGGCCACAGGTTCGAGGTAGAACGTCGCGCCGACCGCGCCGCCAATGGCGTAGCGGTCAACGATGCCATCGGCCTGCATGCGATTGATGGTAGCGATGGTTTCTTTGATGTTCACTCTTTCCAATCTAGATCGAATGCCATTTCCCGGCGAGCTTTCAAGAGGAACTTGTTTGTCCAATTGTAGTCGGGCCGGGAGTTTCGTCGCGGCAAACGCCTCGTCGAATTCTTTGTGCAGGCGCAGGCGTCAGGCGTTGACTTCGGGCCAGGGTTGCTCGCCGCGTTTGATGGCCAGGAGCGCGGGCGATGTTCGTCCAGGCGCACGCGTCGTCGGCTCGCAGGCTTTCGGCCTGAGTGGCGCATTGGGTGCAGGCTTCGCCTGCCGCGTCACGATGCGCGTGCAGGCGAGAGGATGAGGTGAACGGGATGACTCATTGCGGCCAGCGCCGTTATCGCAGATTCGACTTCAATTTCAAGGTTGAGCGACAGGTTGAGCGACAATTCCGTTGCGCGCATCATAGGCTGCGCTGGGGTGCTGTTGGTGGTGGGAGAGTCAATGCCGGCGTTGGCCGACGGCACGTGGAGTGAGCTACAAGGCTTGCCCGAAGCTCGACAGGAATTTCCTGCGGTCCTCTTCGAGGGAAAGATTACGGCCACAGCGGTGAATCAATTCGAACGTTGTGAGGCTCAGTCCCGGATTGCCCAAATGACAAGACGACCCGTAAAGTGAACGCCGAAGTGGCTACATTCGTGATTTGGGGCCAGGCTCTAACCTGACATGACACGTTCGGTGGCATTGGTCGCCCTCGTGGTGCGCGACTATGACGAAGCAATCGCGTTCTTCACCGAGACACTGCGCTTCACATTGGTGGAGGACACGCCCCTGACCCCAGGCAAACGGTGGGTCGTTGTTGCCCCGTCCGGAGGAAGAGGCGCTTCCCTGCTGCTGGCGAAGGCAGCAACGCCGGAGCAATTGGCGCACGTGGGGAACCAAACCGGCGGGCGCGTGTTCCTGTTTCTGCACACGAGCGATTTTTGGGACGACTACCGCCACTTGCAGTCTCGCGCGGTGAAATTCGCGTCGGAACCGCGCGAGGAGGAGTATGGTATGGTAGTCGTATTCTTCGATCTTTACGGCAATAAATGGGACCTGATCCAACCCAGGGGCACTGACAATACGGTTAATGCGGAATGAGCTGACCAGCAGCGATGGGAACGGCTATTCGCTTTGCAAAATATGACAATACCATGCCCTGACCCGAATGGCGCTTTGGAACCTGGCTGAACCTGGGGTTGACTGGACGGAAAGCGCAACAACGGACCTCGGCCTTGGCACCGAACGGGTCGCGGTCGAAATCTTTCCCCGCGGGCGCGCCCGCTTGTTTGTGAGGCTCAGTCCCGGATTGCCATAAAGGTCGGCCTAAAATGATGCACGGTCGTGTCAACAATGACGCAATCCGCGTTCATCGTTCAGAAGGCGGAATGAAACTGCTCCTTATTGGCGGTCCACCAGGCGTCCTTGGTTTCTTCGGCCAGATGGTCCGCTTCCTTCTCGGTCAAAAGCCGTGGCGACGCGGTGCAATGTACACCGCTGGGTGGCGGAGGTTGCAGTAACGTGTGGATATCCTCAGATTACGGCGAACGCAGCAGACGTGCGCTGTCCGGTAATAGATGCGCGGCCGCGGTCCGAAAAACTGCAGATAGGGCGCCTGCACTATCATCTGGAGTCTTGACCTCCGAGCAACAAAGGCATAGGACTTGTACTCATAATTGGGAAGCTGACAGAAGGTAGATTTATATGAGTACGATTCTTGGTGACTTCAGACTGATTGAGGAAATCGGAGAAGGCGCTGCCGGCAAAGTCTTCTTGGCGACGCCCACGAAAACCAAACCTTATGCCAATGTCGGTGAGCCGGTAGCGATAAAGGTCTACAAGGAAGAAATTCTTAAGGAGAAAGGCCAACTGCTCCGCATCGAGCGTGAATTCCGAGTCGGATCAACACTGTCCCATCCTAATCTTGTCCGTATCCACGAATGGTGTGCAGCAGATCCGGCTCATCCTTACCTCGTCATGGAGTATGTGGATGGTATGCCGCTGAACCGGTGGGTAGAAATGTATCATCCAATCTCCGAACGCGTTCTCAGCCGCGTTCTCCGCGGGTTGGCGAGCGGGCTACAGGCTCTCCACAACATGGATATTACTCACCGCGACATCAAGCCCGAGAACATCATGATGGGCACTGACTTTGAGCCAAAGATTATGGATTTCGGCGTCGTGAGGATTAAACATGCTGAGGGCGATACCCCGTCCAAGGAGTTTTTGGGCACAATCCGAAACGCCGCTCCTGAATGGTTGCGCCGGGAAGAGGTAAAGGATGATCCCCGGATCGATCTTTATTCTTTCGGCACAGTGCTTTACTGCCTGCTTTTGGGCCATCAAGTATTCCACGAAGAGCGACAATTTGCGCGGCTCATTGAGCTCGTGGCAAACTCCGTCCCGGAAGTCGACCAGTCGGTGGCTTTGAAGCCCGGGCCTTTCCCGAACTGGTGCGCTCTATCGGCAAAATTGTTACAAAAACGCCCCGAAGACAGGGTGACCGATGTGAGTACATTGCTCGCTGAGCTCGACGAGGCTGAAAAGCTGATTCCGAGCACTGGAGCGGAGCCGGTCTGCGGGTACATTGCAACCGCTTTGACTGGAGTTCCCGAGGCGGAAAAACAGGTTATCATTCTAAAGTCGCATTTAATCGCAAATGTGTGTAAGGGGTTCGAGATCTACCTTTACCAACCGCGGAAATTCTCTGACCCGGTTGCGAACAAGGACCTGAAGGCTGAAGTCGTGTATGAGATGGATCGCAAACGCGTGTTGGCGGCTGGCTTGCTTGTTGTAATTGGAGATCACCCCAGCCACGGAGTTGGCCAAGAACTGGAGATAGCTGGTTCTGTTGGCACTCCAGCAATCCTGGTCCGGCAAGAAGGTTCAAGACCAATTTCCCGCATGGTGTTGGGGAGCTTCCTGAATCTGGTGGAAGAAATCACCCATACATCACCAGAAGAGCTTGAGCGGAAGCTCAAGAAATGCCTTGCACGCACGATCGAGAACGTCCGAGCATTCAGCCTCTCTACCCGTGCCGGTGTTCCGACGAATTTCGGGGGTCGGCTTCGCGAGATGCGCGAAGCGATCGGTCTAAGTATACTTGAAGCGGCGCAGAAAATTGGGGCATCGCCGCGTTTGGTGCAAGCCGTGGAGGAGCAAGATCCCAGTTATCATAATGTCGGCATTCACTTCTTGGGCCGAATGCTCGCAGTTTATGGACGGTCCTCCGCAGAACTCATGGATTCCGCTGGCCTGACAAAGCCGACGCAACTTTATTGGGATGAGAGCCTGCGGAACTTGGACAAGGCGGTGAAGACGTGTGGCTGGTCAGGTGCTGATATGATTGCATTGCGCGATGATTATGCCCGTTCCCTAGCAGAATCCGGCCCATCTGTGGTCACCGTGGCACAGTGGAAGGCAAGGCACGATGCGCTTGAGACTAGCCGCCTACACGATGCCCAGGCGGCTCAATCCAGCCATATTGAGTCGCCCGCGACGAGCGCTTTGAAAAAAGCCAAGACCGGGACGCAGGAGAACCTCCTGTTTACAACCTGATCCAGTGGACCAGTTTGCCACGAATCGCCGCTTCCTCGAAGCGGAAGTGATGCTCACCAAGCGACACCCGGAAAGGATGCGTCAGCTGGAGTTGGGAAAACAGATTGCGTCATTAAAGGGAAGGACAAAGTGTTACCGTTTTCCAACAGATGTCGATCGACTGGCTATTGCAGTGGGCATAAACGAGATTCAGGTTGTTCCTCTCGTTGGAATCCGGGGCCGGTTAGTGCGGTCGCCGAAAGGCTTGGTTGCCGAGATTAATTCAGAGTTGCCGGAATCGTGGCGGCGCTTTGTCATCGCACACGAGATATCTCACCTCCTTGTCGAAAAGGAATTGATGTCCACAGCGGTGACTCGCCCAAAGCGATCAAAGCCGGAGTATCAACAAGTGGAAAAGCTCTGTGACTTTGGTGCACGTGAGATCCTTCTGCCACTGAATGCTCTCAGGAATGAGATTGGCGAAGTGTCTCCCTGTTTGGAGCTTGTTTGTAAAATATCCGCGGAGGCTCAATGCTCAATTGAGGTGACTGCGGAGCGAATCTGCGAACACCCACCCATTTGGGACACCGCAAGGTTTTTTATCTGGAACTTCCATAAAGGGCGACCGCTCGCAGTTCGAACGCTTCCTGAAGACGGCATCGATCCGGAACAGATCGCCCTGGACGACGATGCGAATTCCATCATAGTTCGAGCCTTCAAAGTAAAAGGAATCGTGAAGGGACATCAGTCACTCAGCTACGGTGGCCGAGCACCAGAGCAATTCTACATGGAAGCTGTCGCAACTGACGACGACCGAGTAATTTCTCTGCGGTTGTTTAATAAGCCTTGAAGCAATAGGCACATGAGGCGGATGGGGGTCGCACATGAGGCGGATGGGGGTCGCTTTTAAACTATTAACAATTGCGGCCCTTGCTATGCGGATAAAAAGCAGTCGCCTCGTGCACCGCGCAGAGCTTCCGCTAATCCACGTCGCACTCGGCGAGAATCTTTTTGTAAGTCTCGCGCGCGTGGGCATAGGCTAGCTTGGCGTCTTCCATCTCCGCGGGTTTATAGAAGCGCTCCTTCTGCGACCAGCATTGGTCCACGCCTTTGAGACACCATTCCGCGCTGCGTCTGGAGGCGCGGATCGGCTTGCCGTCCACGAGCACGAAAATCGGATTGGTATGCGAGGACGGTAGAACACGCAACGCGATCCAACTGCTGCGTTCAACCTTTATGGTAAACGTCAGGTCCTGCATGCGTCCATCGGCGGGAACGTTCTGGCTGGCCACTGGATAACCGTTGACGACCACTTCGACCGGCACCTCGCGGCTCTTGCCGATGCGGGCGGATTCAATATTCCAGCTGAAACGGCCACGGGCCGAGCCCGGCGTTTCGTCGAGCAACGCACTCACCTTGACTTTCAGTTCCACAGTGCCTGGCCGCGCCAGTTTCAGTTCGCTGCCGCTCTCGCCTACGGCCACAGTTGTGATTGAGGCACGTTCGTTCGGCTGCGGCACGTTCGAGGCGGTGAAATTGATCAGGTGGCTTTTCCCTTCGCTCACATAACAGCGCCCCTGGCGGATCCCTTCACACCATTGATCGTAATCAAGCCTGCCATCGAGCTTCACGTACGAGCGGCCCATACCGACGCGCTCGCCGGAAATGCACGGAAAATCCGTTTCGCCACTGATGCGCTGACGGAAACCGCAGTTCATTGTGTGATACCACATGTTCAACTCGGAGCGGTAATGCGTATCGACGGTGGACGTGAAGTCAATCGCCGGCACGGGTTTGCCGTCGGGGCCGGGCACTTCGTGGGTGATATCGACGATGTATTCGTTGGCGCCAATACCGTTGTAAGGCGGGATGATGTAGTTCGGCAACTCGGTGGATTTCACGTCCAGGCCGCTTCCGGAATGGGCCGGGCCGCAGACCGCTCCTTGCTTCTTGGCCCACCGCAGCGTGTTCAGTCCCAGCGTCGGCCAATGGTGCTTGGAATCGCCGCCCGGATAAATCTGCTCCTTGAGCCGCAGCAGCACCAGGTGTCCCGACTGATGCGAGCCGAATTGCGACACCTCCACGTCGTAGCGCAGCAGGTAAGGGTACTCGGAGACCTTGTCCACGGTGCCGCAGAAAAATTGCTTCTGGTAATCGAAGCCCGGTCCCCAGGTCAGGTTTGCGCCCACCTTCAAGTCCTCACCTTTCACGTGGCGCATCATGGCCGCGGGCAGCACGCCTTCAGTCGGTTTGACGTAATGCGCGCAACCGGCAGCATGAATGTGATGGTCGCCGGACCACCAGCCGAACTTCGATGGATCGACCCAGCGCTCCACCTGGAACTCCGCCTCTTTCGTCTCGGGCGTGACGGTGAGCGAGCTTTTCTTCACGATCGATTCCGGCCCGCGCGACATCGTGATCGAATAACGGCCCGCCGGGAGACGGACGTTCTCGCCGTCGCCGCGATACACTTGCGGATGGAAAAAGAAATCCGGCTCCAGCCGCTTGGATTGCAGCGGATAAACGCGGTTGGCGGAATCCCGAATCTCGAAAGCGGCCATCGTCGGCTGGCCGTTCTCATCCTTGACTCGCAAGGTCACTGGCTGCGCCGGAACGCAGTCGAATAACACATCGGTTTCGCTCCGAAAGCCCAGGTCCTGCGTGCCCTGCCCGGCGTGGAAGGATACCTTTGCCTCGCGCTCGCCGGCGTCGCGACTGAAAAGCTGGATGATGCGGTATTCCAGCGCCAGCCCGCCGAGCGTGTCCCGCAGTGGCTGTTTGTCGTACATCGAGAGATCGAGCCACAGGTTTTCAGGATCGTTAGCACTGTTCGATTTACGATAGAGCTTGGCAGACGGCGAATCGTCCCGGCCGCCTTCATACACCTTGAGCGCATTCGGACTGACCGCCTGGAGCGCCGCCGTCGTGCCGGCTTCATTGTGGACCTTGACGAGAAAGCTGCGCCAACCTTGTTCGAGCAACTCTGGCTTCGCCTGCCCCTGCTGCACCTTGACGCGCATTTCGGCATTGATATGGACGCCGAACAGGCAGCGCGGATCCAGCGCCGCCTGAAGCTTTGCAGCGTCCTTCTCTTTGAGCGCGGCGTCAACGGCCTCACGCTCGTTTTGCGTGAACGGCTCGCCGATGAATTCCGCCGCCTGACCGACGCGCTCGATTTGCGCCGCCAGTGGCTGCCACTCAACGCCGCTAACGATCGGCAACGTCGCCCCTCCAATCGACACATACGAGAGGACAAACAACGCGAGGCTCCCGAGGACCCTCGCACCGGAAGAACATGCTCGGAGCATCATAATTAATCCTTTCCCTGGTTTTTGCGACGGAGCGTAGCATTCCTGGGGCGGCTGCCTAGCCCAAATACGTAGATCGCATATGCAGTTTGACGATCTCTCCGGACCTCGCCATGATTGCAGCCTTCAACCTTTAAAACGAAGCAAGTTCATGAGACTCGCACATCGCCTGTTGCCTGCCTTCCTGGTGTTTTCGGTCCTGCATCTCGAACATCTCCCGGCAGCGGACATACCGGCCGGAATCACCGTCACTTCCCGTCCCCTGGACACGCGTGTGTTGTCCAATTTTGGAGCCGCTTATGACGCTGGCGATAGCTATGCGGGAGCCAGGGGCCGGCGTACTCTGCTGCGTCTGCGCGACGCCGTAGCTGTCCGCGTGGCGGCCGGAACTGAGACGTCCGCGAAGCTCCGCGACCTCACGGCCAAGGGCGCAACGCTGGAGGGTTTCCAGGTGCACGTGCAACGGAAGGATCGGTTCGCCTTGCTCCGCGGCGAACTCCCTCGCGATCGTGCGCCCGCCGCGCTGAACTCACGGCTCGCCGAACTGCGCGGGGTCTCCAGCCTCGAGGCGGTCAACCCGGTATTTGTCGATCCGGCCAGCGGCTTATGGGTGATGACATCCGATGAAATCATTATCGCGCTCAAGCCGGGCGTCGATGCGCCGGCTTATTTTGGCGCAGACTGGCCACGGGTGCGGCCGATGCTCGGCCCGCCCGGGCAATATCTGCTGACATTGCCGGAGTTGGAAAGCCAGGCGGTTTTTGCCGCGGCCCAGCGACATGCCACGGATGCTCGAGTATTGTGGGCTGAGCCAAACTTCATCAGTCAGGGCCTGACCCAGTTGGTGCCCAACGATCCCCAGTTCACCAACCAATGGTATTTGCGCAACACCGGCCAGACGGGTGGAACCGCCGGCGCGGACATTCGTGCCACTGCGGCATGGGACCGTAGCAATGGCAGCCGCAACGTAATCGTCGCGGTGCTGGATGCCGGATTTGACCTCTCGCATCCCGACCTGGTTGCCAACATCGCTACCAACACCATGGAGATCCCTGGCAATAGTATTGATGACGATAACAATGGCTATGCGGACGATGTTCGCGGCTGGAATTTTTATACGGGCAATAACGACCCCAGTCCCGTCACGGCCTTTGACAATCACGGAACTGCGGTTGCGGGGCCGGCGATAGCCGCCGGCAGCAACGCGGTTGGGATTGCGGGGGTGGCCTACGGCTGTCGCTGGCTGCCACTGCGCATTGGTGAAGCCACCACGGCGGGGTCGTTTTCATCCCGCGACTCCGATATCGCTAACGCGGTTTACTACGCTTCCGGCGGCACTTCCCAATCGGATAGCTGGCGAGGGGCGGACGTTATCGTGATGAGTTTCGAATCCTTTCAAGCAACCGTGGTTGACGATGCGTTGACCTTTGCCACCAGCCAGGCGCATAACGGACAAGGAGTGCCGGTGTTCGTAGCCATGGGCAATCATGGCGATGGCTGGCAAATCTTGAACCTGGGCGGCGTTCCGGCAGCGACTTTCACTGTCGCCTGGACCTATTCAAAAAATGCCAGCAATTCCGCCGGCGAAGACGCCGTCTGGCTATCCCAGGTGATCTACCCCGACGGCACGACTGAACGCTTCGATGGCGCGACGTTCCCGCCTTCCGGTTGGAGCACTTCCGGCAATGCCAACTGGACCCGCGTCAGCGACCCCGAGCATGCACGGGGGGCGTCCTTGTTTACCGCGCGCAGCGGCGTCATTACCCATAACCAGAGCACCACGTTGCAGACCACACGCACCTTCACCGCCGGGACTCTGACCTATATTTTCTGGGTTTCAAGTGAACAGGATGCGGACATTTTCTCGATTAGCATCAATGGCAACGTGCAGTCAGGTGCGAACCGCTCCGGCGCGCCGTTTATTCGCTCAGGGCCGAGTTATCCAGCTACCCATCCTTCGGTCATCTCGGTGGGGGCGAGTTCGCATTGGGATACGCGTTCGAGTTATTCGCAGTACGGCGGGAAGATTGATTTTCTGGCTCCCGGCGGCGGCAGTGGGGGAGCGCAGGTCATTACCACCGATCGCACCGGTACGGCCGGTGACAACACGGCCCCCAGTCCCGCCGGTGATTACAACAGCTCTCAGGGCACCTCCCTGGCCAACCCAATTGCCGGCGGTGTCGGCGCATTGATGCTCTCGGTCGCGCCGAACCTTACGGCGAACCAGGTGCGGGAGATTCTTCGCTCCACTGCCGACAAGGTGGGTCCGCTGCCCTATACAAACGGCTGGAACGCCTATTATGGCGCGGGGCGCATCAACGCATCCAATGCCCTGGCCCTGGCCTGGGCGTCGAGCTGCCTCGGTGTTCCGGTCCTGGTCACCAGCCTCGCGGACTCCGGACCCGGCACACTGCGCGAGGCCATCCAGCGCGTGACTGCTTCCGGTTGCACAGGCACCATTTCGCTGGTCGTCACCGGCGTCATCAACCTGGCTTCCGCTTTGCCCGCCTTTTCCCAAAGCGTCGTTATCACCGGAAATAATCAAGTGTCCATAAGCGGGGGCGGTGCTTTCCCGATATTCCAGTTTGGCCCGGGCACAAGCAACTTCCTGAGCGGCGTGCGGCTCGTGAACGCGTTTTCCACAAACTCAGGCTCGGCGGTGTGGAACCGCGGCCTGACCATGATCCAGAATTGCGTATTCTCGAACAATGCCACGCTGGGGGCGATCGGCGGGGCGGTGGCCAATACCGCAGTCAACCCGGGCGACACGGCGATCCTCTTCGTCACCAATTGTGTATTCCAGAACAACGTCGCTCTCGGCCAGCCCGGCGAAAACCGAGGCGCCGGGAGCAACGGCGGTCCCGGGGGCGGAGGTGCCGGCCTCGGCGGCGCGATTTACACGGAGGGTCCCCAGGTCGTTCTTTCGGGCTGCACCTTTACCGGGAACGTGGCCGGGGGTGGAAATGGTGGAAATGGAGATGGCAATAGTTTTTCGGCGGCAACCGGCGGCAATGGCGGTGCTCCCAATGGTGGTGCGGGTGGAGGATTTGGCCAACCAGGCAGTGCGGGCGGCTATGGCGGCGGCGGCGGTGGCGGCGCAGGATCATCGTCTGCGGGCTATGCAGGTGGCGCCGGCGGTTTTGGTGGTGGCGGCGGTGGCGGCGGGGCTCTCGGCGGCGGGGGGGCTGGAGGCACAGGCGGAAATGCAGGCTCATACGGCGGAGCCGGTGGTCCGGCTCTTTTCTCCCATTCGGGCGGCGGCGGAGGTGGCGCGGGTCTGGGTGGCGCTTTGTTTGTCCGCACCGGCGTCGTTACGATCGCCAATTGCTCTTTCACGAGCAATAAAGCGACGAATGGTGTGGGCGGCGCCGGGTCCTTCGGCTCCGGGAATGGCGGCAACGGCCAGGGCGCTGGGGGCGCGGTGTTCAACCTCGACGCAAAGATTTTTGCCGCAAATCTGACTTTCACGAGCAATTCCGCGAGCACCACTTCTCCCGACATCGAGGCCTCCACGCTCGTCACCACCGCCAATGACGACGGCAGTGGCTCGCTTCGCCAGGCCCTTCGTAATGCGGCGCTTCGTCCCGGCGCTGATCTTATCACCTTTGCCTCCAATCTTTCGGGCAGCGTAATCCACCTCGCTTCCGGGTCTCTCCAAGTCGATGATTCCAGCGGGGCAGTGGATATCTCCGCGGTTTCACTCCAGCGGGGGATCACGATCACCGGCGATGGAACGACCCGCGCCTTCACCCTGGCGGCCGGCTCTTCCCTGACGCTGGATTCATTGAGAATCGTCTCCTGTTACGCCGCTCAGGGAGGGGCGGTTCTTAGCGCAGGCAACCTGACCGTGCACAGTTGCACCATCGCCAGCAACTTCGCTCAGTTTGGCGGTGGCATTTATTCGACAGCCACCAACGCTTCCCTGGTCATTTCCTCGAGCACGCTCACCGAGAATTCGGCCAGCGACCTGGCCGGCGCAATCCTTTCATTCGGTCCGCTGCAGATTCGCAACTCAACCATCGTTAACAACCGCTCCACTAATGCCGGAGGCGGTGTGCGCTTTTCTTCCACCGCCATTGTTGAAAACAATATGATCGCGCAAAATACTTCGGCGACCCAACCGGACCTGGGGCAAAGCGGCGGCAGCTACAGCCTCGCCCGCTACAATTTCATCGGCGACGGCGACGGCAGCGGCCTGGTTGATGGCGTCAATGGCAACCACGTGGGCACTTCCGGCGCGCCGCTCAATCCGCAGCTGTCCCCGCTGAAATATTTCGGCGGCCCCACTCCCACCCGTCACCCGTTAGCAGGTAGTCCCGTGATCGACGCGGGCGATCCAGCCTTCAACGGCACCGGCCTGGTGGATCAGCGCGGCTGGCCCCGGGTATCCGGGAGGCGCGTTGATATCGGCGCCGTGGAATTCGCCGCCACCGCGGGTTATTCCGTTTCCTTCGACGGCGTCAATGGCTTCCTCATCCTGAGCAACGCGGCCTTGAGCCTGCCGACCAATGAAGTCACCGTGGAATTCTGGGAGCGCGTGGCCAGCGTGCGCGACCAATTCAGCTTCATTCTCTATCCCGATATGCTCGCCAATCGGTTCGCCTTCAGCTCCGTGCGCGCTAATTTCACAACCTACTGGGATTTTGGCGATCTCTTCAATAGCGGACGCGCCGCCTACGCCACGCCACTGGAGAACATCAACCAATGGACTCATTGGGCCCTGGTTTCCTCGCGCGCAGGCAACTTCATGAAAATCTATCGCAACGGCCAGCTTGATTTCTCCACCGCCACCAACCGCACCTTCCTGCCTTACGGGGGCGCGCTCGTCCTGGGCGCGCGCCTGGATGCGGGCGGCCAGGAGTATTTTCAGGGCGAGATGGATGAGTTCAGAATTTGGTCGGTGGCGCGTACCCAGGCGGAGATCCAGTCCACCATGTCGCGAGGGCTCTGTCCCCCCCAAACAAACCTCTGGGTCTATTGGAAATTCAACGAACCTTCCGGCGCCTCGGTGCTGGACTACAGCGGCAACGGCCGCAACGGCCTGCTATTCAGCGGAGCCAGTCGCGTCGCATCCCTCGCGCCCCTCGTACCACCCGGCGCTGCCAGCATCACCCTGCTGAGCCCCGCGCAAATCCGCATTTCCTGGACGCCGGACACAGGCTGCCTGGTAAGCGCGACCAACCTGACCGGCCCATGGACTACCGTCCCATCCGCCACCAACGGACAAACAATCGTCACCGGTCCCGGCAGCCAATTCTTCCGCGTCACGCAGTGAGTTGTCTTCGCGATTGAGGATGTAGTTCATTTTTTGACTTCATGCACGACCAGAACCGGACAAGGGGCGTGGCGGACGACACGTTCGGCGGTGCTTCCAAGCCACTGTGTTTCGTATGAATCGCAGAGATTTTCATCGTCTCCGCTGCTGCCGGCGCTGCGTTGACAGCCTCGTCTTCTCCGGTATCGGCGCAGACGCCTGAGGGCCGCAAACGTGCCGTGATGAAACTCGGCTGTCAGAGCGGGCCAACCTCGGAGCAGCGTCTTCAGTTCTTCGCCCGCCACGGCGTCAAGAACATCTGCGGCGTTCCGGAATCCAAGGACAAGCAACTCGGTTATCCCACGGTTGAGGAACTCCTGCAGCTCAAGGAGCGCGCTGCGAAGTGGGGTATCAGCATCGATATGATCACGCCACCCTTCCTGGCTTCGACCCATATCGATCGGACCGAACGTCCCGCCATCCTGCTCGGCCAAAGCCCCGAACGCGAGCGCGACATCGAGCATTTCCAGAACCTCATCCGCAACTGCGCCAAAGCGGGGATCCCGGCCATCAAGTATAACCTGAGCATCCTTGGCGTCCTGCGGACCGGCCGGACTCCTGGCCGAGGCGGAGCCGGATACAGTACTTGGCGACTTCGTGACGCGACTCCGCAGACGCCCTTAACCCGTGCCGGGCGCGTGACGGCTGGTCTGTATTGGGAGCGCATCACCTATTTCCTGGAACACGTGATTCCCTTGGCCAATGAACACAAAATCCGGTTGGCCTGTCATCCTCATGATCCAGGCGTGCCTCCCGTCACCGGCTATCAAGGTGTGGATGCGGTCCTCGGCACGGTGGATGGCCTCAAGAAATTCATTTCCATCCAGGAAAGCCCTTACCACGGCTTGAATTTCTGCCAGGGCACCGTCTCGGAGATGCTCGAAGATCCGGGCAAGGAAATCTTCGATGTGATCCAATACTTCGGATCACGAAAGAAGATCTTCAATGTCCACTTTCGCAACATCCGAGGAAAACGCGATGACTTCCTGGAGGTGTATCCCGACGAGGGCGACATCGATATGGTCAAAGCGATGCTGGCTTACCGAAAAGTCGAATACCCCTACATGATGATGCCCGATCATGTTCCTTATCATGCGGGCGACCCAGGCGGCTCTCAGGCCTTTGCGTTTGCCTATGGTATATCCGCGCCTTGCTCCAGGCGGTGGATCAATCGTAGCAGCCGACGTAAGGAGGCTCACTTTCAAAAACGCAAGAACAGAGCCTCCTTACGTCGGCTGCTACAATTTCTTGGATGCGCCCTGACGCAGTCGACGCGTCAGTTCTTGCGTTCGAGTGCGGCGCGATGCCGCGGATGCAACACCCCATCCCAGAAGCTTCCTGACGAAACGCTTCAGACCAACCCTGCGATTGGCCGTCCGGCCGTGATGGTTTCGATCAAGCTCCTCGGCAACCCGTCCGTCACTCGCACTTGGTCGACCTCCAGGAGCGTGTGCATGATCGTGGCGATCAAATCCGGGATTGTGACGGCATCCGAGGCCGGTTCGCCGCCGTCTTTCGTCGATTGGCCGATTACCTGGCCCATCTTAAGACCGCCTCCGTAGATCATCAACGGAGCCAGATTGCCCCAATGATCGCGTCCTCCCTTATTATTGAGGCGCGGCGTGCGCCCCATCTCGCCGCAGCAAACCAGCATGATCTTATCCCGGAGTCCGCACGCCTCGACGTCTTCGATGAATGCTGAGACGGCATGATCGAACGGCACACCCACGTAGCCCATGCCTTCGACCATGGTGGCGTTGTTCACGTCGGCGTGCATGTCCCAGACAAAACTGGTCGTGACCAGTCTGGCACAAATTGGAGGCTCCGGACAATTCCGTTTTTTTGTTTTTGATCGGGGGTCCATCTGGCTGGATCGCGTATTATTCTTTCTGGGTATGTGGCGTCGACGAGCCGCCGGAGATGCGCGCAAACGGATGACAAAGGAAAGCAAGAAGGCGTATGATAAAATTGTTGAACATGAACGCCCAATTCAACGTGCCTTCCACGATCCTCGTCGGCGGAGGCGCCAGCCAGCAACTTGCCGCGCAAGCCACGCGCCTGGGTGGCCGACGCGCGTTGCTCGTCACCGACTCAACGATGGTCGCCAATGGATTGGCCGGGCGCTGCGTCGAACAGCTTAAAGCGGCAAGCATTCCCACTACGGTTTTCTCAGGCGTGCAACCGGACCCGACCGACCAGAACGTCCGCGATGGCTTGGCGTTGCTTCGAGAAGGAGCTTCCGATCTGGTTATCGGGCTCGGCGGCGGGAGCCCGATGGACGCGGCTAAAGTCATTGCCGTCGCCGCGACGAATGATGTGCCCATCCGAGAATTTGCTGGTTACCATCGCATCGCCCGGCCCGGCCTGCCGCTCATTCTGATTCCCACCACCGCCGGCACGGGCAGCGAAGTGACCAAGGCGGCTGTCATCACCGACACCGAATGCGAAGTGAAAATGATGATGCTCGACGTTCACTTGCTGGCGCGCGTCGCGCTCGTGGACTTCGAATTGAGTCTAACGATGCCGGCCTCGCTTACGGCGCACGTCGGTGTGGACACGCTCACGCATGGCCTCGAAGCTTACGTGTCGCGAAAGGCGAATGCATTGACCGATCCGCTGGCGACCGAGTGTATCCGGCTGACTGCGTCGCATCTGTTCACCGCGTGGCAGGAGCCGGGCAATCGCCCCGCCCGGGAAGCCATGATGGTGGCCGCCTGTCTCGGTGGCATGGCCTTCGCCAACAGCAGCGTTTGCCTGGTGCACGGGATGAGCCGGCCCATCGGCGCGATCTTCCATCTGCCGCACGGCTTGTCGAATGCGTTGCTCTTGCCGGAAATCACACGCTGGTCGCTCCGTGGCGCGGTGCCGCGCTACGCGCAAATCGCCCGGCTGATCGGGGCGGCGGCGCTCGATACCCATGATGAGGTCGCTGCTGCTGCGCTGCCCGAATACTTGGGACACTTGAATGCTCGGCTGGGCATCGGACGATTGCGCGACTTCGTTAAGGCTGACCGGGAGGTGTTCGAGCAAAAACTGCCCGCGATGGCGGAAGCGGCTCTGGCTTCCGGCAGCCCGCAGAACAATCCGATCGTTCCCTCCGCTGCTGAAATCATCCAACTCTATCGGACCGTGTGGTGAGCTTGAGAAACATGGAGAGAATCAGGAGGATATCCCATGGCGCGTGAAACATTTCAGATCGGCGACCTCACGGCGGTGATTGGCGACAACGAAGGCTACGACGGCCATCGCGCCGGCTACAACGGCGTTACGACGAGGGCTTCGCTACGGTTGTGTCCTCCACGGATTTCAACGACAATGCCACCTCCTACGCGCACGATTCACTCGGCCGCCTCGTCAATATTGTCAGGCCTTACGACACTCCTGCTTATCCCTTGGTGGAATACACCTATGCGCTCGCCGTGCCCGCCGGGGCCAACGGCCTGGTAAACTTTGTCGAGACGCGCCGTCACGATAAATCGAGCCTTTCGAATCCGAAATCCGAAATGTATTTTTTCTCCCGCGAATTCGTGGATGGCCTGGGCCGGAAGTTGATGACCAAGACCGAAGCCGAGCCCGCACCGGGCTCCGCGACGCCCCGCGTCATTCTCTCGGAGGCCACGTTGTACAACGCTCGCCAGAAACCGGCATGCCGATCCACGGCGCAACACCCAGGCGTTCACTTACGACGACCTCTACCGCTTGACCAGGGCCCAATACAATCTGCCGAACTCGACGACGAACAACGGCGGGGAACTGGCTTATCGTTACGACCGCATCGCCAACCTCCTTGCGCAAACCTCGGATATCTCGCAGAACGAAAACGGCCTGAGTGTCACGCAGCTCGGCGACCTCGATTACGGCGGGTCCGCCGGCACGTCGGGCCGCGTTGGGCGCGGCCCCGCCGACCCTCCCGGGCCACATGCATGCTCAACTATTACGATCGGGAGGCCGCGTGACCCACCCATTCTCCACGTCGGCCGAATTTTTTGGCGATACAGGATCTCATAGGCCTCACACCTACGGTCAAAGGACGGAGAAGCGGGATGAGATCCGCCGGGACCCTAATCCGTTTCACACTCTGGTCGGGAGCCGTGGCGTGCAGGTTATATTGAGACCCACGCCACGAACACGCTGACTGACAGCATGCCGCAGACAAGATGGAGGTGTACGGAAAACTGTTGCCTGGAGATGCCGGGACGTGGAAGGGTACCTGCGCCAATTTGAGATGACAGACAGTCGATCTAAAGGCGAATTGCCTCGACAAAGGCCCACTAAACGTCACATTGGTGCCTATGCCCAAGCTCGTTCCAAGGGCTGCGGGCGTTCTGGCTTGGCTCGTCGCGGGGACGCTCCTCACCCTCCCGCGTGTCATCGCGTTGGACTTGGAGCCGAAGGCGGTAGGAAGCAACTCCGTCGCGGGCGGAATTGCAACGGAGGTCGCGATCTCAGGTAATTATGCATACGTTGTCGTTTACGAGTCGGGCTTCCAGATCATTGATATCAGTGATCCAAACAAGCCGCGGGCAGTTGGCGGCCATCGGGCCACTGGATATGCGGCGGGCGTGGCCGTTTCCGGCAGTTACGCCTATTTGACCACGGACCGGCGTTTCGAGCTGACGAATTATGTTGGGGGCGGTCTGGAAGTAATCGACATTAGCAATCCGGCCAATCCCCGGCTCGTCGGCAGCTACTCGAGTCCTGGCGCCGGAGCCGTGGCCGTCTCCGGCAGCCATGTATACGTGGCCGAAGACGCCGGCGTACGCGTGATTGATATCAGCAACCCGGGCGAACCGGAGGTTGTGGGCAGCATCGCAATCAACGCCTCGGCCGTGGCGATCTCTGGGAACTACGTCTATGTGGTGCAACTCAATCAGGCCCTGCAAATATTTGACGTTAGCGACCCCGCGAATCCCAATCCGGTCGGCGCCTACACGACAAATGGTTATTTCCAGGATGTCGTCGTCTCGGGAAGTTACGCTTACCTGGCCGATAGAATCACTGGCCTACACGTTGTAGATGTTACCCAGCCAACCGCTCCTCAACTTGTGGGCAAATATTCCTGCTCTGCCTACGATTTGGCGATCTCTGGCAATTATGTTTATGTGGCGGCGCAGCCGCGCGTGGCCGGGACGAACACCTTTCCGGGTGGATTACATATCGTCCGCGTGAGCGAGCCAACCAATCCTCGATTAGCTGGCCGGTACGACGCAATTAATGCTGTCAGCGTCGCGGCGTCCACTCATTATGCTTATGTGGTGGACGGAAATGCCCTGGCAGCGATTGACGTTGCCGATCCAGCAAGTCCAACCCTTGTCGGCGGTTATTCTGTGGAAAGGGATGCCAGAGATGTGGCCCTCTCGGGAACGTATGCGTACGTGGCAGACGGCGTCGCGGGTCTGGAGGTGTTTGATATCAGCAACCCGGCTGATCCGGAACATGTCGGCGGTTTTTTTGTGGGTGCGCCGGCCAACAGCGTGGCCCTGGCCGGCAACCATGCGTTGCTGGTCGCCGGTGGTGCATTGCACGCGATCGACATTAGCGATCCGGCCAATCCTGCTCGCGTCGCGCGTTACGATACTGGTGACGACGCCCAGAATGTGACCGTGGCGGGCAGCTTTGCCTATGTTGCGTCCAGGTCGGGGACGAACTCGGTTGGGGGCGGCTTGCACGTAATCAACATCAGCAATCCTGCCAATCCACAGCGCGTCGGCGGATATTCCAACACCAATGCCGTGGATGTAGCAATCGTCGGCAATTATGCGTACCTGACAGCGGAGCCCTCTCGCAGTCCAGGTGGAGGAGTAGTCCAGACGCCGGGCGCTTTGGAAGTGATCGACATCAGCAATCCCGCAACTCCGAATCGCGTGGGCCGCTATGTTATGGCCGAGCAGACTCATGGGATCGCCGTTTCCGGAGATTATGCCTATGTGGCCGATGGGCGCGCCGGCTTGCAGATCATTAACATCAGCGACCCGGCCAAGCCGGAGTTCGTGGGCAATTTCGGACCCACCAGTTATCCCATCCCCACCATCGGGATTGGCGATTCTATCGCCAGCATGTTTACCTGCGTGACAGTCGCCGGAAATCATTGCTACGTGGCGGAAATGTTTTTGCAGCTCGGTCATGGCATCTGGCCGCTCGGCAGCAGTGTGCAGATCATCGACATCAGCAATCCCGCGCAGCCAAAACGCGTGGGCAGCTCGCACGCGGGTGTGTACGACATCTCTCGTCCCTACGATCTTGGCAGCCACGCCCAGGGCATGATGTTATCCGGGAAGCACGTCTTCCTGGCCGGGAGCAGGGCGGGGTTGCAGGCGCTCGATATCAGCAGCCCAGCCGCGGCCCAGGTGGTGGCCCCGTTTCATTCGGGCGGTTTTGCGCCGGGAATCACAGTCGCGGGCAACTATGTCTATGTTGCGGAGCAACGTCGTTGGACGGGATCAAACTCTGTCGGAGGCGGCCTTCAAATCATCGACATCAGCAATCCGGCCAATCCGTCCCGAGTCGGTGGTTATGATGTAGGCGATGCCATAGACGTAGCGGTATCAGGGAGCAATGCGTGTGTGCTGGCGGACGGTTTGGTGCATGTCCTCGACATTAGTAATCCAGCCAATCCAAGGCCTGCCGGCAGTCATAACACGAGCGCGGGCTTAGTCCGGATCGAGATCTCAGGCAACCACGCCTATGTCGTAGCGAAGCCGTTCTCCAATCGAGGAGGATTGCACGTCATCCATTTCAGCGATCCGGCCAATCCCCAGCGCGTCGGCGGTTACGACAGTGGCGGCGACGCGTTCGATGTGGCGCTGTCGGGCTCGTACGCCTACATGGCACAGGGACCACGGTCTACTGCTACGAACGTCGTCAGCGGCGGTCTGGTGGTCATTAATATTAGTAACCCCTCCAACCCACAGCGGGTCGGAGCTTACAATGTCAACGGCGCGGTCCATGCCGTGACTGTATTCGGGCTACACGCCTATGTCGTCGGCCAGGGAATTGGCTTGCATGTGCTCGACATCGGCACCCCAGCCAATCCTCAGCGCGTCGGCGCTTATGAGGCTATCGATGCTGCCCAGGCTGTGGCTGTTTCAGGCGACTATGCCTGCGTGTTAGATAGCGAAGCGCGCCTGCACGTGCTGGACATCCGTGACCGGGCGCAGCCGAAGCGCGTCGGTGGCAATACCAGCTTCACCGGCTTTTATAACCGCTCACCAAGCTCACTAGCGGTCGCTGGTGACAAAGTGTACGTCGGCGCGGGCAATAAGGGATTGTTCATTCTGCACGCGTATCAGCCGATTCGTTTTCAGCAGATTGCGCGCGCAGAAGACGGTTTCATGCATTTGCATGTTGCCGGACCGCCGAGTGTTCCCGGGCGCATACAACGCAGCGGCGATTTCCTCAACTGGACCGATTGGTTGCCCGTAACCTTCAGTGAAGGCCCGATCGCGGTTGTGGATTCTGACACGAATTCCAGAGCTTTCTACCGTATCGCCGTGCCGTGAGCATGCCCAAGTTTGTTTTGTGTCTGGCTTTGTGCGTCACAATCACCGCGCAGGCGAACCTGCACATCACCGAATTCATGGCGGACAATGAGTCTTCTCTTCGGGACGAGGACGGCGACTATTCAGACTGGATCGAGATTTATAACGCGGGAACCACTCTCCAGAACCTTGACGGCTGGTCTCTGACCGATGACGTGAGTGTGCCAGCGAAGTGGCGTTTTCCGGCGGGGATTCAGATGGCACCCGACACTTACCTCATCGTATTCGCCTCAGACAAAAATCGGACGAACGCCGCGCGACTGCATACGAATTTCAAGTTAAGTGCCGGCGGCGAGTATCTCGGCTTGATTGATCCGCTCGGCAGCGCGGCGTCGGAGTTCAGCACAAGCTATCCGGAGCAAAACCCGGACATCTCCTATGGCCGTGATGCAGGAGATTTCAGTTTGCTGCTGTTCTTTCCAGTGGCCACGCCAGGCGCCCGCAACGTAACCGGAGGCGCCGGCTTTACTCCCGAAGTAGAGTTTTCCCGGCAAAGTGGAACGTTTTCGAGCATCGAAAACTTCTTGCTTGCCTTAAGTGTTTCGTCCACCAACGCGGTAATCTATTATACTTTCGGAACCAACGTCCCAAGCCCTACGACATTCCGATACACCAACGCTTTGTTAATCACAAACAGCACCCTTGTGCGGGCTCGGGCGTTTGCACCGGACTTACTACCGGGACCAATCGCCAGCCGCACTTATGTTGCCTTGTCGCCGGACGTATTGGATTTCAGTTCCGATCTGCCAATCATGGTTCTCCACAACTTCGGTCAGGGACCTGTGCTCGCTACCGGGGAAGACCAGTATGTGGCGATGTTCGGTTTCGAACCTCGCCTGGGTCGCACGGGCATCACAAATCGGCCGGCCCATGCCGAACGCGGCACTTTTCATGTCCGTGGCCTGGTAACGGCCGTGGACAGCGACAAGGGGAAAGCCTCGTTCCTGCTGGAACTGCAGGACGAACTCGGAAGTAACAAGGACGTGCCGCTCTTTGGGCTGCCAGAGGAATCGGACTGGGTGCTCTACGCGCCGAATCCCCTGGATCGTGCCCTGTTTCAGAACCCGCTGGCGCATCAACTGCGGCGCGATCTCGGCGGCTATTCTTCGCGCACGCGGTTCTTCGAGATGTTCCTCAAAGATGATCGCGGCGGCAGCGGTCCGATCACGTCAGGGGATTACTATGGTCTGTTCGTGCTGGAGGAACGAATCAAGCGCGACGCGAACCGTATCGATGTCGAGCAGTTGCAACCCGAGCATACCAACCTGCCGGAAATCTCGGGCGGATATATCTTTAGCTTCGACGAAACCAATGGCGCGCCGCAACTCATTGCCGGCGGCACAAATATGAATTGGGAATATCCAAGTGGTTTCGAAATGACCAATGCCTTTCGGGCGCCCCAACTCAACTACATCCGAGATTACTTCAATCAGTTCAACAGCGCGTTGCACAGTCCGAATTGGACCAATTCTGTGCTCGGCTATGCGGCTTACATCGATGCGGATTCCTGGATCGATTATCATCTGCACACCGTTCTTACCTTCAATGTCGATGCGCTGCGCCTGAGCACATACTTTTACAAGCCGCGCAATCAGCGCCTCCAATTCGGGCCCCCCTGGGATTTCGACCGCAGTCAGGGCTCGGCCGAAATGCGCGACTTCAATCCCTTGGTGTGGCGTTCCATTCGGGGATCGGATTACTTCAATGAATCGCCCTGGTGGTTCAAATTATTTCAGGACCCGGACTTCTGGCAGCGCTGGATAGATCGCTACCAGGGGCAGCGCGACGGACCGCTCTCAACGAATCACATATTTGCGCTCGTCGATGGCTTCGCGAACGAGTTACGCGAAGCCCAATTACGAGAACAATCGCGGTGGGATGTTTTTCCCCGCACCGGCGTCACGAACTCCGGCGACTTCGTCTACAATTTTGGAAGCATCCCGATCTATGACAATGAGATTCGTTTCAAAAAGCATTGGTACTCGCTCCGTTTGGGTTTTATCGACTCGCAGTTCCTCGGCCGGCCGACCTTGACCAGCACGGGCGGATTGGTCGAGGCGGGGTTCTCGGTTGGCATACTTGCACCTTCACAGCCTGGGAGCCGGGTGTTGTGCACGCTGGACGGCAGCGATCCGCGACTTCCCGGTGGCGGCATATCGCCATCGGCCATCTCCAACCTGGGTCCCGTGGTGCTTCATATCACTACAAACGTTCATGTCGTTGCTCGCTCCTACAATCCCGCCCACCATAATGCTACCGGCCCGGACCATCCGCCTATCTCCAGCCCATGGTCGGGCACTGTGGCAGCGACATTCTACACAGGCCTTCCGCCGCTCCGGATCACGGAGATCATGTATCATCCGCAAAGCCCGCCTGCTCCCACGCTCTACGATGACGAGGCGTTCGAGTTCATCGAAGTCAAAAATATCGGCGGCGTGTCGCTCAATGTGCGTGGCTTCACCTTGAGTGGTGGCGTGCAATTTCTATTTCCGAATGAGGTTCTTCAACCGAGCGAATTGGCAGTGATTGTGGCCGACATCAATGCATTCGCCGCGCGTTACCCGTGGCGGCCCAGAGTGCTCGGGGTTTTTACCAATCGCCTCGCCAATGCGGGCGACCGACTCGTTCTCAAAGGTCCAGCCGGTGAACCGATCCTGGATTTCTCCTACAGCGACGAATGGTATCCCGTGACCGATAGCCTCGGCTTCTCCCTCGTGCACAAAGATCCAACCGCGCCGCCGGACACCTGGAACCTGAAAGCATATTGGCGGCCCAGTGCGCTTCCGGGAGCCTTTCCGGCGGCGGACGATCCCCAGCCCGCACAATTACCCCAGGTGGTCATCAACGAGGTCTGGACACACGCGGATGCGATCGAACTGCTGAATTTGTCTTCAGCGCCCGCTGATATCGGGGGTTGGTTCCTGACCGATGATTTTCGCAATCCCAAAAAGCATATGATCTCGGACGGCACAGTGCTCGAGCCGGGCGGCTTAATGGTCTTCGACGGACCCACGCTTGGCTTCGCGCTCAGTGCCTCGGGTGAAGAAGTTTACCTTTTCTCGGCTGACGAAGGAACGCTCACCGGCTACTCACATGGATTTGATTTCGGCGCGATCGAAAGTGATCGCAGCTTTGGCCGCTACATCACCAGCAGCGGCGGTGAGCAATTTCCCATCCAGGTCACTCCCACGCCAGGATCCGCAAACTCCGAACCGCGTATCGGACCGATCGTCATCACCGAAATACACTATCATCCGCCGGATCATGTTCTGGGTACAAATGTGTTCGATAACGACGAGGATGAATATGTTGAGTTGGTCAATACGAGTGAGGAAGTGGTGGCCTTGTATGACGCCGAGAGCACCAACACATGGAAATTGACCGAGGCGGCGAGTTTTGCATTCCCGTCCAATCAATCCATTCCTGCGGGCGGCTTTGCGCTGGTGGTGGGATTCGATGCCACGAATCCTTCTCGCGTGCAGGCGTTGCGGGACCGATACAATATTCCGTCAAGCGTCGCCATTTACGGTCCTTTCGAGGGCAAGCTCGATAATTCGAGCGACCGCGTTGAATTGCGTCGACCCATCCCACCGGATCCGCTGGTTTTCTCCGATCCAGCGCCCTATTCATTAGTCGAACGCGTGAGCTATTCGGATGACCCGCCCTGGCCCAGTGCTGCCGATGGCCTGGGCCGCAGCCTGCATCGGCTGGACCTGCACGCATACGCGAACGACGCGGCGAACTGGGCTGCCGAAGCGCCCTCGCCGGGAAGGCTTTGGGGAGGCGAACGCTACGGTGCGCCAATCATTACCAATCAGCCCACGAACGTCACCACCGCGGCTTACAGCCTGGTCACTTTCGCCGTCAGTGCGGGAAGCCCGGTTCCAATGGAGTTCCAGTGGCGATTCAACGGACGCCCTATTCCCGGCGCCACCAACTCCACTTTGGTTTTGCAAAATGTGCAGCCCTCCGACGCCGGCGAGTACGACGTGGTGGTGATGAATCCCTTCAATTCAACCAACAGCGCCAAAGCGAAGCTGACGATTTTGATGCCTGTCCAAATTGCACAGCAGCCGCAAGTTCAAGTCCTGGACATGGGCGCGAATGCTTATTTCAGTGTGGTCGCTTCCGGACATCTGCCAATCACCTACCAATGGCGGCGGAACGGAATACCAATATCCGGAGAGACCCGGCCAGTGCTCAAGCTGATAAACATTTCGGAAGCAGACCAGGCCCTTTATGACGTCGCCATCGGCAACCCGATCGGTACCGTGGTGAGTTCGAACGCAGCGCTTGGCATCAAACTTCGGGGCACGTTGCTGGCGCCCACACCGCCACTTCAGATTTCCGCCGCCACCGGCGACGTCGTTACGCTGGGCGCGCAAGTGCACGGTACGTTTCCGCTCTGGGTGCGGTGGCGTCTCTTCCGTCCGGTCGGTTCGCAAATTCTAAGGACGGAAACTCTGCCTTCCCCGGGGCCTCTGCCCATGGTGATCACTCAAGGCACTTCTTTCCTTACCATCAACGTTCAGAGCAATAGCGGAGGCGCCTACGCCGTGATCCTTACCAACGCCGCTTCCGCCGCCCAAACCGCATTCACAAACGTCGTGCTCTCAGTCGTCGTCGATTCTGATGGCGACTTGCTCCCCGACAGTTATGAGACGGAAATGGGATTACGCGCTGATGATCGCTCCGACGCGGCTGCGGATCTGGATCGCGACGGTGTGAGTAATCGGGATGAATACATTGCAGGCACCGACCCGCGTGATACGAACAGCTTCCTGCGCATCGATTCGATTATCGCTGGGGCGGGGGCGACGCTGCATTTCGGAGCGATATCAAACCGGACCTACACAGTCCAGTACACGGACGGTCTCTCTTCAGATAACTGGCTGCGGCTGACGGATGTCCTCGCACGAAATACGAACCGCCTTGAAACCATCTTTGACCCTGCTCAGCGAACGAATCGTTACTATCGCGTGACCACGCCTGTGGCCCGGTAAAAGCGAATGGAAACAGGGGATTGTTATACTGGTTGCCAAAAGTAATTTCCGATTGGTGGGGCCGCGCTGCTGCGCGGCCACGCACGACCGGCAGGTCGTGCGCCACCAATCGGAAATTACTTTAGCAATCGCTTTACGGCGCGGGGACGGCTGCGATTCGGTAGAAACGGGTGGCGCCGAGGAGAGGGATGCTGATCTCGATCAGTTTGGGTAACGCGGGCGCGGGCATACTGGTTACTTGTGTCCAGATGGGTGCTGAGAGGGATGAGGCCGCTTCGACGTTGTAGCTCTTTTCGTTGTCGGCCCAGAAGCGCAGGATTACCTCGGTGTCGGACATGTGGATGGACTCGAAGCTCGGGTGACTGGCGGCCATGGGTGCCCCGACGGGAAAACGGACGCCCATGTCGACGCCATTGCGGCCAGTGCCACGGCAGGGGGAGTTGGGGCCGAGACGGTAGTCGCGTAATGCTGCGTTCACAAACTGCGGGTCTAAATTGACGTTACCCTCGCCAGGCCAGTTGGTATCGCCGAAGTTGCAGTGGTCGGCAGTGAGAGTGCCGGCATTCCACATCGAGATGGTTACGCCGTTGTCCCACAGAATATTGTTGTGCGCATTGGTGGTGTGGCCGCCGCCAGTCGGGGCAGACGGGTTGGCCTTATTGTAATTGGTGAAGCCCCAACGGTTGCTCACGATAGTGCAATTATAGACTTCCGCAAAGGCACTGTCTTTCACTTGCACGCCGGAGAGACAGCCGTAGATGAGGCAGTTGCGAACAACAGTGCCGGTGGCTTGATTCGGGGCGTCGCCGATCGATACGCCCTTGTCGGTCGGGAAATCAAACATCAAACAGTCCTCGATAATGACATCGCGGCAGGGACCAAGCTGGCCGGGACCAACATCGACCGCATCAATATTGCTGGGGGCGCGGATGCCGTGGCGGAATGTGCAGCGGCGGAGTGCCGTGCCCGGTTGCGCGCCGTCGAAATCCAGCGCATCGCCGGAGATGTACTCGAAGAGGGAGTCCTCGATGACAATGACGCCGTCGCGGAAGAGGGTTTCGTAATATTCGCGGAAGTGGCAACGGCGTACGGTCATGTGCGCGGCAAACGAGCTCAACATCAAGGGTAACGTAAATATGGTCCCTGCCGGGTTACGGTAATCATGGAAATAAGAGTCTTCAATCAGGCCGACGGCATTGGAATAGACAGTCGTCTGGCCACCGGCGACATCCGCATATCGCAGAGTAAGCGAAGCGCCGGCGCCCTGGGCGGAGAGTTCGCCCCAGATATTTCCGCTGCCTTGCGGCGCGATGGTGATGCGATTGTCGGCTTCGCCGTTTACCTGGATCGTTCCGCCAGCGCTGGCCACGATCGATGCCCCGTTCGTGACGAACACGGTCGTGCCAGGAAGCATCGTTAGAGAAACGTTTGTTGGAACGGTCAGCTTTGAAGTCACCACGACATTGCCTATTAAAGGAGACAAAACGATATTCCGCGCGACGGTGCCGCCGATGTACGTTGTCGTCACCGCGCGAGTGCGGCTGGCAATATTCGACCAAGGGGAAATGCCCGAGGAGTTTTCGGCGCGGACACGATAGAAGTAGCGCTGGCCCGAGGCGGCTTCCATATCCACATAGCTGGTAGAATTCGGAAGCGCCGCGCCCAGGTAATACCAGTCCGTACCGTTGTCCGAACGCTCGATCACGAAACCATTTTCGTTGTCAGCATCCTCTTCCCACGCAAGCTGGATTTGATTGGTCCCATCAGCGACGGCGGCGAGGTTAAACGGCACGGGAGGAATGCCGCCCACCGGGAAAGCCACGCCCATGTTCGTTCCACCGAAACCGCTTCCCAGGGCGGGCGAGAATGGCCCGAGATGAAAATCGGCCGCGGCCGGATTGACGAACAACGGGTCGCTATTGATGTTGCCTTCGCCCGCAATGCCGCCCTGCACGTCGCTGTAAGACAGACGGTTGCTGGACGTCCCTTGCACGGCGATCTGAGCGCCGTTTCCCCAGAGGATGTTGTTCGTTCCCGTGACGAATGCGGGTTCCGGGTCATTTCTCAACACCAGTCCGGTCGAACAGAGTGAAATTGTATTTTGATAAAGAACGCAGTTGCTTGAGGAATAGGCGGACACGCCAGCCAAATCGCAATTGTAAATCAGTGTATTGCGGACCTGCGTGCCATGGGCGTTGGCGCCGATGGAAACTCCCTTATCGTCGAAATCGTGAATCAAACAACTCTCGATCAGCGGCCCATGGCCCGGACCTAGATGGACGCCGTCCGCACCCTGCTCTCCGGAAAGAACTGCTCCGTGGCGAATGGTGGTTCGGCGCACGATTGCCGGAGTATTGGTGCTCTTAATGTCGAAACCACCGACAAACATGCGCTCCAGCAGACAATCCTCTGCGAGAAAGGGCGTGTCGCGGACATCCACCTCGGCGAAACGGAACAAGCGCGTGCGGCGCAGAATGAGGCTGGCAGCGTTTACCGCCGCGATCACCTCACGCGGCGGGAGATTCATCAGATCGCGCACCACGCAATCTTCGAGCAACGCAGATGAGTCAGTAAGCAGGCGAATCTGGCCGGCCACGACTTCGGCATGCCGCAAAGTGAGCAGGGCGTTTTGGCCAGAAGCGGACAACTCCTGCCAGGAGGTTGCGCCGTCCGCCGGCAGGAAATAAACCGGTTGATCGGGGGTGCCCCATGTTCGCAGTTCGCCATTGGTCTGGACGCAAATGGAGGTGTTTGGCGGAATGAGCACGACGGAATTCGCACCAAGGCTCAGCCTCGCAGCGGGCTCTATCACCACATTATTGGTGAGGCGGACAACGAAGTTCGACGCGCTTATGCTGCTATCGCCGGTGATCGTTCCACCAATCGACAACGCGCCCACTTCTGACACCACGTCTTTATTTGTGGAAGCCAGAATATGCCCCTGCACATCCAGGGCGGCGATGAAGAGCCGATTCATGTTGGGCTCGAGTGGATGCACGCGGCTCCAGGTGCCGTCTGCCAGGTTGAAGTTTGCATCGAGCCCATTAACCGTGACCCGAGTTGAATTGGGAAAAGTATTCGAACCGGACAACACCACGGCCTTGGTTTTCACCAGGGCGAAGTAGCCGTCCTGCGCTGTGCCCGCCTCTCCGCCCGTCAGAATCAAATCCGAAATCAAAATGAAATCTGTGCTGTTGGTGGCGCGGTTCAATCCCAGCACTGCCAGCACGTGAGGACCGGGAGAGAGGCGATTGCCCACCGCGCCGAGGTCGAACGTCATCGACGGCTGCGGCATATTGTCGGGATTGCCATTTGACGATTCATGCGAAGCCGTCGCAATGGCGCTGTTGGCCGGTTCGACACCAACCGCCCCCGGCGCATTGAAGCGTGCCACTTCGGCGCCATCCAGATACGCCACGAATCCGTCGTCCCAATCCATGGTTAGCAGCAGTCTCTGGGTGGAATTCGGCGCAGCCGTAAGCTCGAACGTGCGGCGAATGTAGAGCGTGCTATACAGGTTGAACATATCGTTCAGCACCGTCTGGCACTGCACGGTTTCATTGGGATTATCCGCGGCAAACCCGAATCCCCCTTCGCCACTCGCCCAGGTACTGTCAAGCGTCGCGTCGGCGTTGGTCTGCCATCCTGATGTCGGACTATTCGTTCCCTTGTGATAACGCCACGTATCGCTGGACCGCACCAGACTCGTGGGCGGTGGTGGTGGCGTCCCTACCTTTAACGTGAAAATGCTCGATTGCCCCAAGGCTGAGCACAGCACCGTTTGCAGCAGCAATAATGCGTAAAGGCCGCCGCGCGCGCTTACCGGGAGCATCAGCCATCTATATCTTATTTCTGCTAGTCAGGGAAGCACCGTTTGACCGGATCAATCAAGTTCGTGCCGCCGAAGGATGCCGACAGCGACTTCAATTTCATCACGAGGATCACTGTGACCGAACGGAATGCGCTCGGCCACGCGACGTGAAGACATTGATCCGGTGAGGCAAGCCACTTCCAGATTTGACTGCGGACATCCAACCTCCTCCGCCTCCGCCGCTGGCGCCAACGTTGAATGGGTGTACAAAGAACGTCCGGCCGTGGTCGAGAAGCTAATACCATTCCCTGAAGACACGAGTCGTTCGGCCAAACCGTAGCTGGTTCTTTCATTCGGCGGCGGTGGAACCTTTCTGGAAGGACAAAGATGGGCTTTTCACTCACAACGACAAGAAAGTTACGCGGTAAATTTCGATCCGCTTTTTCCGCTCCACACCCCTGCTTCCCCTTAGGACCAAGACAAGACGGAGCAACTGCTGCGCGATCTTCAACGTACATACGGCAAAGCTTGACGATGGCGATGAAAACCCCCGGCTGCGCAATTCTGATGGCAACACACTCATTTCCGTGGAGCACGATGGCGATCCTGCCTCTGGAGCCAAAAGAAAGTGCCGACGCCGTGGTGTCAACAAAAGTGTCAACGGTCTGATAGTGGATGGCTAGGTTTTGCTGGTAGCTGCGTAGTGGATGATTAGTGCTTGAATCCCCAAAACTCGGCTCTAAAATGTTGAGGAAATTGAGGGTCGCGGTTCGATTCCGACCCTCGCCTCCATTATTTTTCTCGGGTTTTTGGAGGAAAAGCGGTCGAGTTTCACTGAGATCTTCAGTCGTCGATTCACTTTGCCACCATTCGGATACCTTTCTCTGGATTTTGCCAGGAGAGACCTGTGGATTGGATCTGTGCCCAAACCGTGCCTAACGGAGTTTAGCCAGTAGTGCTAGTCCGGCGACGTACGCGGCGTGGCGATTTCTTTAAGGCCTTCGATGGTGAAATCGCGGTCGGTGTAGGTCACGTTGTGCCTGATGCGAGAGCCATCGAGCAGGGTCGATGAATCCGGTCGCGCTCCGCCCACGGTGAGATCGGCCGGGATGTGGTGGCCGGCGTCGGCGACCACGCTCGTGGTGTCGATGCGGCGGAGAAGTTGCCCGGAACTGGCGTACTTCTCGACACGAAGCGGGACGAGGCGCCGCACGTCGATCCAGCTCCGCACGCTGCCATAGATCGAGCGTTCGCCTTTGCCCGGTTTCGATTCGAGGATCGGGCAGTTCACGCCGCCCACCTTCTCGGTGCCGACGATTGCGTGCTGTTCCCACGCGAAGAAATTGTCGATGACGTCCTCATACGACAGGTCGCTGCCGAGCAGCGGTTCTTTCAGGTCATCAATCGGGCGCACGGTATTCGGCGGCACGAAAACGGAACCACTGGCGGGAAGGTTTCCAATTTTCCGGAGGAGCACGGATTCGCCCTTCCGTTCCTTCGGATAAAGCACCTGATAGACGACCTCGGAGGAATTCATCGTCCGGCGTTCCTTGATTTGAAGCTGGAGCGTTTCCTTGGTCGCTCCCTTGATCTCCATCCGCAGGCGCACATACGACGCGCCGTTCTGGCGGAGCACGCTGAGCCGGAAAGCAAGATCGTTCGCTGTCATCGGCGATGGGCTTTCGGCGGCGCGGGAGGAAAACGCGAGCGTGAGGCCAATGATGGCAGCAACCATCAGGATGGACACGAGGCGGAATGGTTTCATAGGAGTTGTTGTGCGAGAGTCGGGTTGGGGGATGTCATCCATGCAAGGCGTGGCTTGGTGTGAAACGAGAACTCCGCCAGGCGGGATAGAGGCCGCTGAAAACGCCGACCACGACCGCGATAGCCACGGCCATGACGAGAAGCTGCGGGTTCAACTCTGGCTCGAGCAATCCGCGGATGGCTGGCGTGGTGACGAGGAGTTTCACCCCGACCACGCCGATCAGCGCTCCGCCCACGCCGCCGAGAAACCCGAGCAACGCCGATTCCCACAAAATCATACGGACGACTCGGCTGCGCTTCCAGCCGATGGCGAGCAGCACGCAAATCTCATGGGTACGCTCGAGGACGGTCATGAGCATGGTGTTCATCACCCCCAGCACGCCGACGAGGACGGCCAGCAGCGAGGTGCCCCAGCTCATCGCGCTAATCATGCGGTAGGCCTGGCTGTCGCGGATGTGCTCGCCGGCGATGACGGCGCGAGCCTCGGGCACGAGACCAGTGATCTGCTCGCACAGCCGCGTCAGTTCCTCCTTGCGCGTCCCCGGCGTGGCGCGCAGGTCAATGATGTTGATCTTGCCTTGGTTGCCGGTGATCTCCTGGAGCAGCGGCAAAGACAGGATGACCGATCCGTTTTCGACCACCGCGCCACCATCCACGGTCCCGACCACGGTGAGGTCCTCGGTTTCGAGTTGGAGGGTATCGCCAACTTTTTTCCCCAGCACTTCAGCGGCAGTCTTGCCCAGGACGACGGCGCGCTCGGCGGCGTCGTTCGGCAGGCGCCCGGAAACGATCTTGAGGTTTTTCCAGGAAAAACCACCCCACTGCCGCGCGGACACGATCATCATCTCCGCTTTCTCGATGCTGATCAGGTCCACGAGCAGGGTGCAAGTTTCCGCGACATGCGGTAGCGGAGCGATGCGTTCGACGACGGTGGCACTGAATGGTTTTGGCGTCAGAGCGCTGCGCATGTTGCTGACCACTATGTCGGTGCCGCGGGATTTCATGCCGGTCTCCCAGCTCGTTTCAAAACCGCGCGAGATTCCAACCAACGCGACCACCGCGGCAATGCCGATCGCGATGCCCACGATCGTGAGCCCGGTCCGTACGGGCCGCCGCATCAGTCCGCGGGTGACGACGGTGAAAAAAGTCATGTCGGTTCTTTGTTGAGCGCGTCGGAGACGATGCGGCCGTCTTTCATCTCGATGATGCGCGCGGCCTGGCGGGCGATGCCCAGGTCGTGCGTCACCAGGATGAGCGTTAATCTTTGTTCGCGACGGAGACCCACGATCAGGTTGAGGATCAGCTCCGCGTTTTCGCTGTCGAGATTGCCCGTTGGCTCGTCGGCGAGCAGGACGGACGCGCCATTGGCGAGGCTGCGCGCGATGGCGACCCGCTGCCGTTCTCCGCCGGAGAGCTTGGCGGGAAAATGATGCAGACGCGTTTCGAGTCCGACGGCTTTCAGCAATTCAATGGCCCGGTGTTTTCGCTCGGAGACGGAGCCGTGCTTTTCAAACATCGGGATCTGGACGTTCTCGAGGGCGGTGAAAGTCGGGAGCAGATGGAAGGCTTGGAAAATGAAACCGATCTCGTGGGCGCGATACGATGTGAGATCGGCGCGCTCCGCCAGCGATGCGCCGCGGTAGTTCAGCGTGCCGGCGCTCGGATGGTCGAGCGCGCCAAGCATTTGGAGCAGCGTCGATTTTCCCGAGCCGCTCGGGCCTACGATCGCGACGAACTCCCCTTGCTGAATGCGAAAATCGACGCCACGCAGCGCCTGCACCTGCCCGTCATCGTATTCCTTCTCCAGCCCACTGGCTTCAAACACCCAACCGGAACCTCCATTCGCGATCGTCATCAGTTCAACTGTTGCTTGGCCAGTTCCTGGCGGGTGGTGCGCGCGACCCCGAGCCACTGGGCGCCAACCCGCGGGTCGGCCAGATTGATGAACAGATCACGCACGGCGGCGCCGAATGTGCGAAAAGGCGGGCGTTCCTCCTCCACTTTCGGTTCGAGAGCGGCGGCGTGCCCAGGCAATTCCGGGTGCGGCAGCCCGGCGCGCCAATGGTGGACGCCGTGATACGGCTCGTGGAGCAGCGTGAAGTTAACGAACGTGGCCACCCAACCCTCCGCCACGATGCTGCGCGTCGAGCTGTTCACCGTCGAGCCGGTGAGGCCGACGTGCTCCACATACTTGCGAAGACTTTGCATGTTCGCGGCCAGCCACGCCGGGATCAGATGCAGCCAGAGGAAATATTTCCACGCATCGAAGACCGCGACCGCCGTCAGGATGGCAGTCCAGATAAGCGCCGTGACCGCGAACTCCATCCAAATGCGCCGGCGCAATTCCTTGTTCCGAATGGGCGAACCACCGCGGAGAAAGGTGCGCACGAAAAGAAACGGTGTGAACAGCAGTCCGATCGTGAGTTCGAGCACAGCCGCCAGGACGCGCGCCCAGCGCGGCATCTGCGGATGGACGAAGGGCCAGAGCTCTTCGTCGCGCTCGGAAGCGAGGTAGGCGTGGTGCAATTGATGCGCCGCGCGGTAAAGGCTGAAGCTCATCAGGCTGAAGATGCCGATGATGATACCGTCGATTTCATTAAGGAGCCGGCTCTTGCGCAGCAGCCCGTGCGACGCCTCGTGAAAGCCGATGAGCATGCTATGCATGAGATGGCTGGAGACCAGGACCAGCAGCGCGGCGAGCCAGTAGTTTGCGCGATATACGGCGAATCCCAGTGACGCCTGCGTGAGGAAGAACAGAGCGACGAGCATGGGGAACGCGGCGCGGCTGACCCAATGGGGCGCGTGCGGTTCGATCGAAGTCTCGATGGTCGGCGTGGCATTCATCACAGTTCGCGGGTCAGGGTGCCGATGCTGGTTTCGGGCGAGCGGCAGGCACCGGCGAGCAGATTCTGAAAGATGCGCCCAAGGTGTTCCACCTCCGTCTGCGGAAAGAATTTCGGTCGGAAGAGCCACACGACTTCGAGTTGTTCGGCTTCCTCTGTGATTTCGCAGGCAAGGTGAAAGCGGGCGGTGCCAGTCGAGCGCATCCGCAGTTTCGCCGACAGGCCGGGCAACTCCACGTCGGGGATCGGATGGTTTTGCAGCGCGAAACGCACTTCGAAAATGGGATTGTGCCCCGGCGCTCCCGCATCGCCGAGAGCGCGGGCGAGTTCAGCAAAGGGCATGGCGTTCGCGAAACATTCCACCGTCGTCTGATGCAGCGCGCGCAGCCCGGCTGAAAACGAGCGCTTGGACTCAACCAGACTGCGCAGCGGAACAATCCCCGCGAAATAGCCCATCGTTTCGTTCACCGCCTGCTTCGTGCGGTTCGCGACCGGCGTGCCGACGAGGATGTCCTGCGCGCCCGTCCAGCGTGACAGCGCGACTTGAAACGCGGCGAGCAAGGTGCTGAAGAGCGTCGCCCCGCTCCGGCGGCCGAGTTCCCGCGCGGCATTCGCAAGCTTGGCGGGAAAATGGGAAATCATGCGCCGATGCGCGCCCGACGCGGTATCCGGCCCCTCGATGGCGCTCCAGATTCGGCGATAGCCCGCGAGCTGCGACTTCCAAAAAGCCGCTCGCAGCTCCAGCTCCCCCGGCTGCCAGAAAGCGCGCTCGGCGGCGGCCCATTCGCTGTAGGTTTGGGACAGAGGAGGTAGAGTATTCGCCAGCCCCATCACTCCCACGGCGACTGCTTTGCGGAAGCCGGACAACCCCATCGCGTAAGCCGTGCACAGATCCTTCACGAAGACACCCAACGACCAGCCGTCGGCGATGGCGTGATGGATCGAGAACGCCAGGATGTGGTCGCTGGCGGTCCGTCGCAACATGTCCACCCGGTAGAGAGGCCCTTGCAGTAGATCAAACGGCAACCTGTAAGTCTCCTTCATCAGTTCCTCGATCGCATCGGGCCGCGCTTCGGTGGAAGAGAGTTCACGGTACCCCAACAATGCTCTGCCGCTGGCCCGAATCATCTGCAAGACGCGCCCTTTTCCAGGCAGGAAGGAGATGCGCATGGCCTCCTGCCGGTCAGCGACCCGCTGGATGGCCATCTCGACTTCCTTAAAAGTGATCCTGCCCTTTATTTCGACGAAGCCGCAAATATGGTTCGCGGGATCCGCCACCGCCACCGGCGACGTCTCCCACAATTCCCGCTGGGGAAAGGTGAGCGGGTGGAGGCGGGCTTCCCCACTTTCCAGTCGTTGTCTCAAAAGCGCCCGTTTGTCTCCGGACACGGTGTCGGCTCGGCTGGCTAATGCGCGACTCATTTTGGATCGGAAACTTCGTCCGTCGTGGCGTCGGCGCCGAGCAGACGGTCGATGTCCTCGTCGGACAACGCCTCTAGATCGACATCCTCAGTCACCGAGGCTTCCACCGGAGCTGCGGCGGTCGCAGGCGCTGGAGTAGCGGTCTTGCCATCCATGTAGCCGGCGATGAGCGACGCGATTTGGCCGATGGTGCGAGCGCGCATCAGACTGGCCGGTGGCAAAGCCACGCCGATGGTCGCTTCGAGCGAGTTCTCGATTTCGACGCCCATCAGCGAATCCAATCCGAGATCCGTCAGCGGCTGGTCGTCGCGCAGACTGTCTGGCTTGATGCGCAGGACGGATCCGATGACATCGCGCACCGCTGCGGCAATGATCGGTTCGCGATCTTTCGGCGCGGCCGATTCGATCTTGATCCGCCAGTCGCTCGTCACGCTGCCGCCTTCCTGACCTTCGACGGATGCGAAGATGCGCTCGAGCAGCGGATTCTCATGCAGGCTGCGGAAGAATTGCCGCCACTTCGCCCAGTCCAAGCGGATCGCCGCGACCTGCGTGTTGCCGGCGACGAGGGACGATTCGAGCAGCGACATCACTTCACCCGGTGAGAGTTCCGTCGTGCCTTGCCGCGCGAGGAATTCGGCGACGCGTTCGTTGCGCGCGACGTAACCTTCGCCGCCGAGCACGCCCCAGTTCATGGTCAGCGCTGGCAAACCGAGCGCGCGACGGTGGTGGGCGAGCGAGTCCAGGAAGGCATTGGCCGCGCAGTAATTCCCCTGGGCCGGATTCCCAAAGATGCTGGAAATGGACGAGAACATGACGAAGCAATCGAGGGGGAGATCCTGTGTGCCCTGGTGCAGCAGCCATGCGCCATATGCCTTTGGCGCCATCACGGTCCTCAGCCGCTCGCGGTTGAGCGCGGCGAGCGGCGCGTCGTCGATGACCATCGCGAGGTGAAACACGCCGCGGAGCGGTTGATCGCCCGCGCGGATTTCCGCGAGCAGTCGGGAAACATCTTCGGCTGAACCGGCGTCGGCCCGCACCACCTTCACGTTCACGCCGCGGTCGCGCAGGCTCTGGACCAAGGCTTCTGCTGCTGGTGTCGCCGCGCCGCTGCGACTGCTGAGCACGAGGTGCCGCGCACCGCATCTCGCCAGCCACTCGGCGAGCACTTTGCCGAAGCCGCCGAACGCGCCGGTGATCAGGTAACAGCCGTCCGGCTTGATCGCGAACGGCGGTGCGAGCGGTTCGCCGCGCCGCGGCACAAACGGCTCCGGAAAGGACACAACGACTTTGCCGATATGCTTGCCGCTCGCCATGAGCCGGAACGCCGCGTCGATGCGAGACGCCGGGAAAGAACGGAAGGGGAGCGGCGTGAGCGCGCCTTTCTCGACCAGTTCCGCAAGCTCGCCGAGCATCGCCCGCGCCAGCGCTTCATCGCCGCGGAAGACGGCGTCCATGGCGACAACGTGGAACGACGCATTGCGCCGGAGCGACCAGAGCGGGATGCGCGAGTTCTGATAGATGTCGCGTTTGCCGATCTCGACGAAGCGGCCGAACTCCGCGAGGCACGAAAGTCCCATCGGGATCGCCTCGGCGGCGAGCGCGTTGAGAACGACGTCCACGCCGCGCCGGCCGGTGAGTTCCATGACGGCTTCGGCGAAGTCGCCCCGCCGCGAGTCGATCACATGCTTCACGCCCAGCGTCTTGAGCAGCGCGCGTTTAGTCGCGCTGCCCGCCGAGGCGATGACTTCCGCGCCGAGGTGATGCGCGATCTGGATGGCCGCCATGCCGACGCCGCCCGCGCCCGCGTGGACGAGGATACATTCGCCAGCGTGGAGGTGCGCAACGTTCTTGAGCGCATGCCACGAAGTCATGAAGACCACGGGCAGCGTCGCCGCTTCCTCGAACGACAGTTTGCCCGGAATGCGGCGGACATCACCCCCGCGCGCCAGGGTCTGCGTCGCCAGGCCGAACACGGCGAGGCCAAACACGCGATCACCCGGTGCGATGTGTTTCACCCCCGCGCCGACGGCTTTAACCACACCGCCGACCTCGTCGCCGAAGATGCGCGCATCCGGTGCTTCGCCGGGATAAAGCGCGAGCGCCTTGAGCACGTCGCGGAAGTTCATGCCCGCGGCTTTGACGTCGATCAGCACTTCACCAGGTCCGCAGGCGGTCAGCGGGAATGGCGCGAAGCGGAGCGTGTCGAGGTGACCGCGCTCACGGGACTCGAGGCGCAATGGCACCGACGGATCGAGCGATTGCTGGGCGGAGGGACGCCCTCGCGTGAGCCGTTGTGCGTAGCGGGCTTCGCCCCGGAAGGAGATTTCGCGCTCGGCGTCGTTCCGCAGCAGTTCGCTCCAGAGCAAGGTGGCATCGGACTCGGAAGCCACTGGCGGCAGATCGATCCCGCGACAGGAGAGGTTCGAGTATTCATTCAGGATGACCCGGAACAGCCCGACGCCGGGAGCCTGAGCCACCGTGGTCGGGACCGTCTCGCGGCCCACCGGTTGGGCCCCGCGCGTGACGGCATCGATCCGCACTTTGCCTCCGGGATGAGTCGCTCCGAGCGCCTGGCTGAGGTGCAGCAAAGCGTCGGTGCCCATGAGCGAATCCGCGACTTCCGCAGGTGTGTCCAGCCCCCAGAGGTAGACGATTCGCTCGACCGGTCCTGCGGTCGCGCAGATTTCCAGAAGTTGCGTCCAATCCTCCGGAGCCTCCGCGCGCAGGGTGAAGGTGTCGGCTCCAGTCGCGACAAATTGTTGGCCGGGCAGTGCGATCCGGCAATGCGCTCCGGCGGCGCGCAGTTGCATCGCCAGTTGGCCGCCCAGCCCGGAGGCATCGGCGAAAATGAGCCACGATTTTTCCGCGGGCGTTTCCACCGGCGCGGCGGGGGTTGCAGGTTGCTGCCACGTCTTTCGAGCGAACAGTCCGATCTGGCCTTCACCACCCGAAGGTCCAATCAACCCCGGCAACGAAGTCGCCTCGCCAAAGCCTGCCTGGATCAGAGCCCGCTCCCATTGCGCACGTTCCAGCAAAGGCTGATGCGGACGCAGCGCACGGTCGGTGAATCGCCACCAACCACTCGTTAGACCGAAGACCGTCTCGGTCCACAACTGCGGCGTGGCCGTGTCCATGAAGACGAGGCTGCCGCCCGGCGCCAGCAGATCATGCAGATGGCCGAGCGTCGCGCCGATATCGCTCACCGCGTGCAGCACATTGGTGCCGATGATGAAGTCAAACGATCCTGCGGCGAGATCGTGGTCGGTGCCCGGTTTGTCGAGATCGAAAATCTTGCACTCGACTTCGGGGAACGCGGCCAGCTTTTGCAGCGCGCCGGGAAAGAAGCCCGCCGAGACGTCGGTGAACGTGTAGGCGTGCAGGCCGCGCTCCAGCCGCGGCAGCACCTGCGCCGTCAAGCCAGCCGTGCCGCCGCCGATTTCGAGGATGCGCAGTCCGCGACCTTCCGGGAGATGGCGGGCGGCCTCCTGCACTGCCGCGCCGATCGCCGCCAGCCAGTGACTCGTTAAGAGGCCGTCGCCGTAGAATTGATCGAGCAGCTCCGCGCCCGCGCCGGAAAACAGGACCTGCACGGCGTCCTTTTCCCCACGCAGGATCGGGCCGAGTTCGGCGCAATTTGCCGCGCAGAGCAGAGCCTCGGGCAGATGGCCGGGGTGCTGCGCGACGAAAGCCCGCAACGCTTCCTGGGCCGAATCCGCCGCAGCGGCAAATGCCGGAGTCGGGCGGTAGCCGGTGGTGAGTTTCGTGCACAAACCGCGTGTCACTAGACTGGCCATCAAACGCGCAAAAGCCGGCTGCATCGGCGTGGCGATCCGTAGGGAATCGGCGTTGAACTTCCTGCCAGCCGTCACGCCCATTTCGCGCAAACCATGGACCAGCTGCGCGGCGGTGAGATCGTCGAGGGCGGCCATCGCGGCCTGCAATTCCTGACGGCCGCGGATGGCGATGACTTGTTCCAGCGCTTTCGATGCGGCGGCTTGCAATTGTTCGAGGGGCAGCGGCGGGCGTAGCGCTGGCGGGGATGCCAACGGCGTGCGCTCCCAATCCACGTGGTAAATGACGTCGCGCGTGCCACCCGGCGCACCGGAACGGCGGACGCCCGATACGCTGATCGCGCGGAAGCCATCGATGAGTACGCACGGTTGTCCGGCTTCGTCGTAGAGACTGATCCGGCCTTCTACGAATTCCTGGTTGCACTGCAAGACCCCGGCGCGCACGCGCACGCACGCGCCCGGCGAGCGGAGGAAAAGGATGCGCGCAAAACGCACCGGCAATTTCATGCGCGAGCGGCGATCCTCGATGGTCGCGGCCCCGGCGGAAAAGGTTTGCAGCGCGCCGTCGAAGAGCACCGGATGCACCGCGTACTCACCGGCGCGGGCGGCGATAACCTCGGACAACGCCACGCGGCCCGCCGAGTGACCCGCCCCCGCGGAGAGTTCGCGAATCGATCGGAATTCTTCGCCGTAGCGCAGCCCCAGATCGCTCAGATAGCGATAGAAGCCTTCCACTTCGATCGGCTCGGTGCCGGGTGTCGCCGCGCTTTCCCAGGTCGTCGAGGCAAAGACTGACTCCGTGCGTTCACCGCGCATCGAGCCGACGACATGGATCGACCACGCTGCGCCTTGATCAAAGCGGCTCTGGATCGCGAACGTGCGCTCGTTGGCGTCGTAGGAAAGCTCGATATGCACGCCCGACGCCGGGTCGGGCAGGATAAGCGGTTTGCGGATTTCGAAGTCCTCGACGACGAAGGCGCGGCCTTCAAACAACTGGACGCCCGCTTCGAGGACAAGCTCGACGAAGGCCGCCGCCGGGAAGACGACGTGGCTGTCCACCTTGTGATCTTTGAGAAACGCCATGTGTCGGGCATCGAGTCGGGCGGTCCAGGTCGGTGTCGCGCGCGGCAGACGAATATCGAGCAGCCCGCGGCCGCCCGGAGCGAGGCGGCCTTCGCGCCAGTCGCTCGCTTCATGCCACCAACGGCTTTTATCCCACGCGTAAGCGGGCAGCGAGAGCAGCCGGCGCGAGGGAGTCATCGCCGCAAAATCCAGCGGCACGCCGGCCCGCTGGAGATCCATCGCGGTTTCGATCAGCGACTCCTGCTCCCGCTCGCGACGCATTGAAGAGAGCACTGAAACCTTGGGGCTGCAACCCGCGAGACATTCCTTAACGGAGTGAACCAGCGCGGGATGCGCGCCGATTTCCAGCCACACGTCCACGCCGAATTCCGCCAGCGCATTGACCGCGGACGCAAACTGCACGGGCTGCCGCACGCCTCGTCCCCAGTGGACGGCGTTGCACGTTTCGCCAGGGCAACGCCCGCCGGTGACGGTGCTGAAAAACGGGATCGTGTCGGCCTTCGGCACGAGATCGGCGAGTGCTTTCTCGAGTTCCTCGGAGGCCGGCTGCATCAGCGGGTGATGAAAGGGATGATCGACGCGGACGAGTCGAGCGAAGACACCTTGCGGCTCCATCTCGGCGAGCATTGCTTCGAGTGAAATGCGCGCGCCGGCGAGGGTCAGGGAACGCGGGCCGTTGATGGCGGCGATCGTGACGGTGCGGTCGTGGCGCGCAATCAACGCACGCGCTTCATCTTCGCCCAGACCCAGGGCGAGCATGGTGCCTTCGCCGCGCGCGCAGCCCTCCATGAAGCGCGCCCGGAGCACGATGATCCGCGCGGCTTCTTCCAAACTAAACAGGCCGGAGAGGCAAGCTGCGGCGATCTCTCCAACGCTGTGCCCGACAATCGCCGCGGGATGGACGCCCCACGACTTCCACAGCTCCGCCAGCGAGACTTGCAGGGCGAAAATCGCTGGCTGCGCGATTTCGGTGCGTTGCATCTGCGAGGTTTCCTCAGAACGAGCGAGTTCCTCCAGCAGGGAAAAGCGCGCCCACGGTTTCATCGCGGCGGCGCAGCGTTCGAGGGTCGCGCGGAAAACCGGCTCGTGGCGCATCAACTCGCGGCCCATGCCATACCATTGCGGACCCTGTCCGCTCATCACGAAGGCGATGCGCGGCCGCGCTTCGCGGCGCGGAGTGAAGGCGGTGCGGACCTTCGGGCTCTCCTGTTTCACGACGAAGCCGTCGAGTTCCTGAACCAACTCGGTGATCGAATTGGTGACGATGGTGAGGCGATACGGGTGGTGATTGCGCCGCGCTCCGAGCGAATGAACGAGATCGGGCAGCAACGGGGAGTCGCCATTGGCGTGCGAATGCTCCTGGAGCCATTGCGCGAGATGCAAGGCGGAGCCGCGCAGCGCGTCCTCTGAGCGTGCGGAAAGGACGATCGGCCATGCGCGTTCGGTGAGCGTTTCGAAATGCGGATGGTGCGGACGTGGCGCTTCCCCGATAATGACGTGCGCGTTGGCGCCGCCGAAGCCGAATGAATTCACGCCTACGATGCGCGTGCCGTCTGTCTCCGGGAATGGTTCGAGCGTGGAGTTCACGCGCAGCTTCAATCTCTTGAAGTCGATGTTCGGATTGGGCGTTTCAAAATGGAGATTGGCGGGAACCTGCCGGTGCTTGAGCACGAGCACTGCTTTCACGAGACCGGCGATGCCGGCGGCGGTTTCCAAGTGGCCAAGATTCGTTTTCACCGAGCCGATGAGTAGCGGGGCTGTGGTCGGGCGATCAGCGCACAAAGCCTCCGAAAGAGCGTGGGTCTCGATCGGATCACCCACGGCGGTGCCCGTGCCGTGCGCTTCGACAAACCCAATCCGCGACGGCGCGATGCCCGCGTCCAGGCAGGCGTCGCGGACGAGCCGCGCCTGCGCCTCCGGGCTCGGGAGCGAGATGCCGTTGGTGTGGCCGTCCTGGTTCAGCGCCGTGCCGATGATCACGCCGTGGATCGGGTCGCCGTCGGCGATCGCCTGCGACAGGCGCTTCAGCAGCACCATGCCCGCGCCTTCACCACGGACGAAGCCATTGGCCGAAGCGTCGAACGCCTTGCACTTGCCGTCCGGCGACAGCATCGAGGCTTGGGAGAAACCGATGAAACCGCCGGGTGTGATCATCACCGTCACGCCGCCGGCGAGCGCGATGTCACCGCGTCCTGTCCGGATGTGTTCGCACGCCGCGTAGACCGCGGTGAGCGCGGATGAGCACGCGGTGTCCATGGCGACGCTCGGACCGCGCAGGTTCAGGCAGTAGGAGATCCGGTTGGCGGCGATGCTGTGCGCACTCCCGGTGGGCGAATGTGGCGAAATTCCTTGCGAGTCCCAGGGAGTGCCCTGGATCACCTGGTAGTCGTTGTGCGAAATGCCAACGAACACCCCGAGGTCTGTGCCTTTTTCAAAATCGAGCACCAGGCCCGCGTCTTCAATCGCCTCCCACGCCGTCTCGAGGAGCAGCCGGTGCTGCGGATCGACATAGGGCGCTTCGCGCGGCGAGATGCCGAAAAACTGCGGATCGAACTGGTCGATGCCATCAACGAAGCCGCCGCGTCGCGCGATGGACTTCCCGGCAATTCCAGGCTCCGCATCATAAAAGCGTTCGACGTTCCACCGATCCGGCGGCACGTCGCTGACGGCCTCGCGGCCCTCGACCAGGAGTTTCCAAAGCGCGTCGGGGTGATTGATTCCGCCGGGGAATCGGCAACCGATTCCGATGATAGCAATACGGTCCTTAGACATTTGAGTTAAACGGTCTTCCGTGCGCACCGCACGAATGATCCCGCAGAAACGCAATCCGTCAAGGGCCTGACTGGGATGCGCCGGCGACATAAGAGCCTGTCCAATGATCACAAAAAAGCAAAGACAAAACTGTGCAACTATGCAAGTTTAGCACTTGTGGGACGGCACAATCCGAACCGTATCCGAGCGGACGTTCGCCGGGTTGAGCTTCTACCTCCGCAGGCCAAAGATTATGAATGCAAAACCCAACAATCTGAGGCTGCCTTTAAGTAGCATCGTGCAAAATCATGCCCGCGAAACTTGCGAAATCGACCCTCTCCGGGACTTATTAGACCCGCTTTATGTGAAAAAATGGTCACCAGCGGGCGGCGTTCAAAGTAGAGCAAGCTCTCATGTGCGGCATCGCAGGCATTGTTGATCTCACCCAGCAACGAACCGTGCCGGACGAAATCGTGCGGAGAATGGCGCGTGCCTTAGTGCATCGCGGCCCGGACGAAGAGGGCTTCTTTTTTCAACCGGGCGTCGCGCTGGCGTCGCGCCGGCTGAGCATTGTCGGCCTCGCGGATGGCCAGCAGCCGGTGACCAATGAGGAGGCAAACGTCGTCGTGATCTTCAATGGCGAGCTGTTTGACCACCTCGAAAAGCGAGCCGAGCTGGAAGCGCGCGGGCATCGCCTGGTAAAGCATTGCGACACGGAAGTCATCCCGCATCTTTGGGAGGAGCATCAGGAGGGAATGTTCGAGCGCCTGCGCGGGCAATTTGCCATCGCGCTGTGGGACCAACGCAGGGGACGCCTGGTGCTCGGTCGCGATCGGTTCGGGATCTGCCCGCTCTACTGGACACGGCAGGGCGACTGGCTGCTCTTCGCGTCCGAGATCAAAGCGCTGCTGGCTTCCGGCATGGTGCCGGCGCGGCCTGACCGGCGGGGCATCGACCACATCTTCTCGTTCTCCGCATTGCCGGGGCCGATCACGTGCTTCGAGGGCGTGCAGTTGCTGCGCGCCGGGCACTTTCTCGAAATCACACCCGGCACCGAACGCGGCCAAGTCGGCGAGATCGCGGACCGCACCTATTGGGAAATGGATTTTCCCGATTTTGGTGACGAAGAACGCGGCGATGATCCGGGCCGTCTGGTCGATGAATTTGAGCAGGTCATGCTGCGCGCCGTGGACAAGCGGCTGAAAGCCGACGTGCCAGTCGGTTCGTATTTGTCCGGTGGCGTGGATTCGAGCCTGATCGCGGCGCTCGCCTGTCACTTGAAGGGCTCCGCGATCAACACCTACACGATCCGCGTGGACTCGCCTGGACTGGACGAACTCGATGCGGCCAACCTCGTCGCAAGGCATATCAAAACCAAGCCACCGATCGTGCAGGAGTTTCGCGAGGAGGACGCGGTGAACACCTACCCGCAGCTCATCCAGGCCGCCGAGGCGCCGGTGATCGATACGTCGTGCGCGGCTTTGCTCCAGTTGGCCCGGCGCGTTCACGAGTGCGGCCAAAAAGTCGTGCTCACCGGCGAGGGCGCGGACGAGTGGTTGGTCGGTTACCCGTGGTACAAGGCTGCCAAACTGATCGAGTATCTCGATATCTTGCCAGGCGTGCGCCTGAGCGACATGGCGCGGCGCGGGTATCTGCGGCTGAAGAATGTGCCGCAATATCCACGCGAGTTCCGGCGCGGCATCGAGGAAGCGATCGGCGGCCCGAACGCGTGGATCGATTCTTACGGCCTGCTCGGTCTGTCCAAGCTCCGCTTTTATTCCGAGTCGATGCACGAGGTGCGCGAGCAGGCGAACCCGTGGGCCGATCTGCAGTTCCCGCTCGCACGCGCCAAACGCTGGCATCCGCTGCACCGCGGCATCTGGGTCGCGGGCCGGGTGACCCTCGCCGGGCACCTGCTCCAGGCAAAAGGCGACCGCGTGGCCATGCATTCCTCGGTGGAAGTGCGGTATCCGTTTTTGGATGAGGAGGTCTTCGCGTTCCTTGCCAGGTTGGACCCGAGGTGGAAGCTGCGTGGTTTCCGCGACAAGCATCTGCTGCGTCTGCTGGCGGAGCGCTGGCTGCCGGCGTCCGTTTACAAGCGGCGCAAAGTGATATTCCGCGCGCCGCTAGACAGCTTCCACATGGATCCGGAGCCGACGTTCGTCGGCCAACTCTTGAGCAAGGAATCCTTGCGCCGCACGGGCTATTTCGACGCAGCGGCGGTGCATCACTGGAGGCGTGCTTTCCGCCAGATGCCGGCGGGCTCGCTGCCGCGTCTCTCCGTGGAGGGCGGCCTTGCCGCCGTGGTAGCCACGCAGCTTTGGCACCACCTCTACATTGACGCGACCCTGGCGGAACTGCCGGAGAGTTTCAGCGGAGCTTCTTGAGAATCTGCCGTCCGAGATTCTTGGTTTCCGGATCGTCTTTCTCCGTCTCGGGCATCGCGAGCCCCTTGGTGATGAACTTTCGCGCGTCCGCATCTCTGCCCATTTGCGCGTGGGTGCGACCGAGCTCGATGTAGTGCATGAGGCGATTGGGATTGAGCGCGATGGCCTTCTCGAAGCAACGCACCGCGTCCTCGTATTTTGCGGGCGGCAGCTTGCCATAAGCAACCCGGGCCAAGGCGCGCTCCACGCCGCCAACATCGGCGAGCGCCAGATACCAGCGGCCCAAGACCTGCCAGGCCAGATCGTTGTTCGGATCGAGTGCGATCACCTTATCCGCCGCGATCTTGATAAGACGCGAGGTGGCGATCTTCTGCTTGGTTTCCTCGAGCGGCAGCAGCTTCCCGTAGCCGATCGCCAGGGCGAGGTGCGTCTCCGGATCGTTCGGCTCGAGAGCCACCGCCCGCTGCGCATAGTTCACCGCCGTGGTGCCGAGCTGCTTTTTCTCACTAGTCTTCGTGGCATCACTCATCAGGTGCCGATACTGTCGCGCGATGCGCACCAGGAGTCTGACGTTATTCGAATCCAGCTTTTCCGCCGGAAGATAAAACTTCAGCGCCTCGGCGGCCCGTAGTTTGTCGTAAAAGACATCGCCCTTCTGGATCAGTTCCTCCGCCGATTCCGCACCCATCCCCGTGCTCGCGAGAGCCAGCGCCAGTGCTGCCGAGAGCGTGTTGAGAAGAAGGGAGGGTTGCATCGCGTCAACGAAGTCGAGAAACATCTGTATTCATCGCAAATTGGGAACGGCTCGCCCGGCGGACTTCATGGTGCCGCGAGGTTTTCCCCATTCATTTTTGACCGCGGCTTCAACCAACCGGCCCGCGTTGAGGAGCTGCGCCTCGCTGAGCCGCGGCCCGATCAGTTGCAGGCTCGTCACTGCCACCTTGGCATCATGCATTTGCCGATCCAACGAATTTCGGGCGGCTCCGGCTGGCGATTGCACGCGCTTCACGGCCACCTTGACATCATAACGCAGGGGAATCGGCAGCGCCACCGCCGGGTTGCCCGCAAAATTCACGGCCACCGTGTTTTGCAGTTGGAGCACGCGCGCTTCGATGACGCCGATTTTCAAATTCGGCGGAATCGGCGGCGGCGGCGTCTGCACGGTCGGCAGAGCGATGAAGTCCACATTCGTGAAGATGCCTGTGAGCGTGTTCTGCCACTCGGCTTGTCTCGCGACAGCCGATTCGTAACCGGTTGCGTAGGCGATCTGGCCAGCGCGGATTGCCGATTTTGTCCGGGCGGCTACACGCATCTCAAAACGGTATTCTTTGTCGCTGATCCAAGCGCCCGCGGCGGCGATCATATTGCCATCCTCCTTGGCCCGCTCCCACTCCTCCCGGAAGCTGTCGTCGAGCGGGATGACTTGAAAACCCGCCTTGGCGAGAGCCTCGTCCACCGCTCGATCGACTTCCCGGTCGGTGCCTTTGAGCGTGAGACGTCCGATCCGAATTTTTTGTGCGGACGGTTTGGCGGCCACGGCCGCGGCATAAAGGGCGGCGAACCCGTCCTGCAGAAGATCCATTCCTTGCACGGTGTGGGCGATGTCCTTTCCCATCGGCCCGACCGTATCGAGGTGGTCCGGTTCGATCGGGAATACGCCGTCGATGGGAACCAAACCATGCGTCGTTTTCAACCCAACCACGCCGCACCAAGCGGAGGGCACGCGGATCGAACCAGCTGTGTCCGTCCCGAAAGCCACGTCAGCCATTCCACTCGCCACGGCCACGGCCGAACCGCAACTTGAACCTCCCGGGAGCAGCTTGCGCCAGCTGTTGAGCGGACTTGCGGGCGTTCCGAAATATTCGTTGAAGCCGGAGGGAGCGACCGCAAATTCGCTCAAGTTCGCTTTGCCAACGATCTGGACGTTGCGTTGCCGCGCGATCGCAAGGCACGAAGCATCCTTCTCCGCGGGTGCGCGAGTCTTGGCCAGAAGCTCCGAGCCAGCCGTGGTCACCACGCCCTTCACGTCGATATTGTCTTTCACGGCCAGCTTCAACTGGTTGGTCTGTGTGGGAGGCCAGTAGGCGATGAAGGCTCGATTTCCGGTGAGGAGCGGGGGGTGGAGGCTCGGCAAGAGCGAGCAACCGCTTAAGAGAGCGATCGACGCCAGACCGAGCAGGAACGATTTGCAAACAAAGCAGGTGAATGTTTTCATCCAGAACCCAGCAAATCTAGTTCAGCGCGAGATAAAGCCAAGAGATTTATGCGCCGGTTTTTCAATGCTGCACATCGAGTTTGAATTCAGAACCGTCGTATTGACTTGGGATATGGCGCAGCGAAGTTGCAGGGTGAATGGTGAGAAACTCGTGAGCTGGTTCTTCAAATTACACTCCAGCTTGCCGCACGCGATTCATCGCTACGCTCGTTTCACCGAATGAATCTTCGTACGGCCAATATAGCGATGAGGTCTTGATTTCCTTCACTCGATCGGCCCAAAACATTTGCCAACACCGTCAGCAAAAACGTCAGCAAAGGTGTTGAGAAAGTGCTGGGTCGGGTAGTGGCAGGTGCGCCAAGCAGCGCAGCCGCCAGCCGGATTTCCCTTGCTGAGGAACGAAACGAAGAAACGATCAGTGCAATCGCAAGTTCGGCGTTGGAAAGCGGGACTTCGCCAAGCGGCGGAATGCGAGGGCCAAGATCGCGGTCGTAGTAGTCGCATCCGCGCATCACCGCCAGCCGTTCCAGATCGAGTGGCAATGACAGGCCCAGCCGCTGCACTTTGTCTGCCAATCGCGAGGCGACAGGAGATTGCTGTGTCTGTATTGTCGTGCTCACACCATGCAAATCCTTAAGATGATGTTTTAGTAAACAATCGACTTTGGCTTTGTGCCGCATGCTCTGTTCTTCTCACGATGCGCGAGCGCAGTCAGGACGGCATCGAGAATCAGATCAAGGTGTTTGCCCACATCCTCCGCCAGGAATCGCAATACGAAATATCCGTTCTGTTGCAGCAGCGCATCTTTGCGCCGATCACTGCGGTAGGCTTCGGCGTCGGCCAGATGCTGCGCGCCGTCCAACTCGATGACGACGCCCGCCTCTGCGCACAGGAAATCCACCTCCATTCGTCCCAGGCTGTCAAAACAGATCGGCAACTCCACGTTAAGGCCAAAGCAACCCTTCGTTTCCGGCAATGTTTCCAGTCGGCGAAACAGGAACGCTTCGCTGGCGCTTCTGGCCCGATCTTCACCTGCGGCGGCAGCAGATGGGGATGGGGTTGCGTGGACGAAAAGATTTGCCAGGGGAACATCCACCCCGTCGCGAATGAGCCGGGGAACAGACCGCGAAACCCAATTCACTTTGTCCCTTCGTCTTTGGAGTGGAGGAACGGCATCAATTTCTTGGAGTAAAAGGGCTCCTCATTACACCAGAAGATGTAATCCACCTTGAGATACTCCGTCGCAAATTCGACCAACTCGCCAATCGTAACTCGCTGGCCGGTTTTCGGATTCTTATGTGTGTAGTTGCCCTGTTGCACCGCGATTCCTGTGGGGGTGATTCCAGCACACTCCCTGATGAGTGGGTAGCAGTGGTTCATTTGTCCGGGCTTGTAAGGCAACAGGTCAGGACCGCCGACACCAATCTTCAATGCTTTGGCGTGTTGATACACGCTGCGAAGGTGGCCCGCGTCTTTGCCCGGCAGCCACTCTCCCGGCATGAAGTTGGCGTATTGCATGGCCACCGACTTCGGAAACGCCCGCTTGAGCGCGGTCATGTTCGTCATGACTGCGGCGCGATAAATGGATGGAGTGAAGCCCTTGGGAAATAACCGCCCGCTCTCGCCAAAAGAAACGGCCGTCTCCGCCAGGTTGATTCCCTCGATTTTGCCGTCGAATTCTTTGCCGAGCGCGGAAAGGAGCTTGTGAAACCTCTCTTGCACTGCCGGGTCCCAGCGCCTCGCCACCCAGCCCTCTGGCGCCGCGTGTTCTTCGTCATCGTCTTTGATGCTGTACTGCTTGTCCGCGCCTCCATTGTATCGCGGGTCGTCCGGCAGGTAGCGGGGAACGTGGATCAGGTTTGGGTCAAAGGAAGCGTCCTGAAGTTGGATGAACAGCTTCTTGCCCTTTGAACCGAGGAACGCCAAATCGTGCCGAATGGCGCTGAAGTCGTACCCATCTTTTCCGTGCTCCAGTTCGCGCCAGGTGTATTTCAATTGCGCGCCTGCAAAAGCTTTTGTTTCGAGGAACGCGGTATCGAATATTCTCTCTCGGTCTCTGCTGAAAAACGCGTAGTGGCGGACGACCTCAGCCGTGGCGCTGCCACAACAAGCCAGAATGAAACAGAGGCACCAGAGCCGGCTTCCCGCGAGTCTCGTTTTCATGAGTGACAAGGAGCAATCGAGCGGCCTCGACCCAATATAGGTGATCTCACCTGGCCCACGGGACCCGTGGATTGCAACCGGAGCGCGATGGCTAGGCGCTGCAGCGCATGGAGAGGTGTCACGGTCGTCTCGGTTCCGGTGGTTTGATGGGGATGCGCTCCGGCGGGCTGCGAACATCGGTCGAAAAATAAACCTCTGCGTGAGGCTCGCCGCCGTCTTGCCGAAATGTGACAAGGGCAGACAACCCGCTTGGCCCGCCAACGTCTAAGCCACCCCAGCGATAGATGCCATCCTCCAGTAGCACCGAATGCTGCTCTGCTGTAAATGGACGTTTGCGATACTGGCGTTCGCACTGGTCGTTGGCCAGCTTCGCGGCCAACTGCGCTGCTTCATCGGCAGAAAGGATTCGCCGTGCAGTCGCCACTGGTGACTGACCAACACCGTGCGTCGGCGACTGAGAGCAACCCATCTCAGAGATGACCAAACCGGCAATCACTGCGGCTAGAACTTTCGATGTGGTGGTAGTCATGGGATGCGCGATGACGCAGCGTTCTATTCACTTCGCCTTCGGGTATAGGTAGCCAAAACCAGTGATGGAATCAATCATGTTGCCTTTGATGACGATGTCGGGCGCGTAGAAACCGATGCGTCCCACTTCCTTGCCCTCCTGCAAATCTTTGGCCGCCTTCAATGATTCCTGCCACGCGTTTGCCAACCGCCCACCCGGTGCGGCTTCAGCGCCCCGCTTGATCAGGAATGTGGCTTTGTTGGATATGACTTGAACTCTCGTGACCGGCATTCCGTGCCAGTTATCCCCAGCGTATTTTGGATCGTAATCGTCCCGGATTAAGGTGATGCGTGTCTTCGCTTCTGCGACGACTATCGTGATCACGCTTTCTTCGATGACGACTTTCTCGACTTTCAAGAGGGTGACATCTGCGTCTGAAGCAGCGTGAATCGAGGTTGCGGCGAAGACCAGGAACATCGAGACGGAGGTGAGAAACAGTTTCATGGCATTAAGTCTTAAACGAGTTGCATCTTCGGTTGTCACGTAACTGTGAGAAGGTTGTAAATGGTTTGTTCACACTCAGCGACCCGGCCCACAGGACGCGTGGATTGCAACCCGAGCGCGATGGCCGGGTTCGCTTCGCATGGATAGGCATATGGCTACTGAACATATCCAATCGTCGTCACAAGAATCGCACGTAGAATCGCAAGTATGATTGCGAACTGGAGCAACATCGCTAACAGCGTGAAAAGCATCCAACCAATTCTGCGGCCAACTGTCTTGCTGCAAGACCACACTACCGACTCGCAGATCAGCAGAGCAACCACTGGCATGAGAAAAAACAGCGACAAAGCAAATGTCTTCGGCAAGTTGATTTGAAACTTATTGGCAAGAAGCATCAGAAAAAAATAAGCAGTCGGGCTGAGGAATGCTGACAACCAAACGACTGTGCTTAACCAAACTGGCAGACTTCGTCGAGGTTGTGGAATCGAAGCATTCATATGCCTAACGACCAGATATACGTGAGCTCAGCCACGCCGGGCCAGGAGACGTGAACCGCGCAGCGGAAAGCAAGCGCCTCCCCGGCGTTAGCGATTTGTTAGGTGTCGTGGTTGTCATCTCAATAGGCTCCTCTTTTCGGTGTCAGTCCGTCTGCGTCTGGACACTTGCCGAGTTGAGCGCGTTGTCATCGCGGCAGAGCGAGTCGTAACGCCAAACGTGAATCGCATCGCCAGGACGTGTCTGAGTCCGCAGATACTCGGCGAAAGCTTCGTAGTCGCCGAAGGCCAAACGGTCAGGCGCACGGCCTCGCATTCAGAACAAGCGTTCATCGCTGCCCGTAGTTCGCTCCAGTGATTTTGTTAGCCTCTTTCGTTCTCAATCCATATTGATCGGATTCTTTACTGACAGGTGTACCCGCCGTCGGCGCTGACCAGCGACCCGGTCATAAACGGACAATCATCAGACAACAAGAACAGAACCGCCTTGCCGATCTCCTCCGGCGTTCCAAGTCGTTGGATCGGCTGGGCCGTTCGCAACATTTCATAGATCTTCTCGATGGGCATGCCACTCATCTGATGGAATCGTTCGATCGAAGGTCCAATCATCGGACTGTCGATGGTGCCGGGGCAGATGCAGTTCACTCTTACATTATAGGGAGCGTAGTCTATTGCGCTGCTCTTGGTGAGCTGGCCCAGAGCTGCCTTGCTCATCCCATACACCGTGCTGCACCCCTTGCCGATCAACACTTGGTCCGATCCCATGAGAACAACATTGCCGTATCGTTGCTTCCTCATAACGGGGAGAACCTCCTTCAGGACATAAAAAGGACCTTTCAAGTTGATAGATAGAACGCGTTCAAACTCCTCAATGCTGGTGTCTTCAATGTTGGCAAACAAATGAACACCTGCGGCAACGAACAACAAGTCAATCCTGCTTTCCTGGTCCACCACGTTCTGGACGCACCGGCGAACCTGGCTGTAGTCTCGAATATCACATCGTTGGAACGACACGTCCGCCGCATCCTTGACATCAAACACGTGCGCTCTACACCCCTCGCGGACCAGCAACCGCACCACGGCATTGCCCATGCCGGATGCTCCGCCGACGACTAATGCGACCTTATCTTTGAACCCACTCGTTGGCATGGTTGGGCGCGTCGCCTCCATCGAACTTATGTCGTCTGCGTGTGCCATCGAAAACTGTGTGATCACTATTCCCTTCTCATAGACGCGCGTGCTCCGGTCAATGCTATCCTTTGTGCGTTAGGCGGCGTCACTATCATAACGAACTCCAAATTGAATATACCAGAATCCCCAAAATCACTGCGACCAACGAAATGAGCATGACTAGAAACCAACGACTCTCCTTGCGGGGTGTGGGAATCTCTCCTCTCTCGCTGGGGGGCGGCTCTGTGCCAGCGGAAACGATGATGTAAGTCGGCATCCGCGAGATAATGATCGTGGCAGCTACCGTGGCAAGAAAAGCAGTGGGAAAACCTGGAAGGCGTAGGACTCGCCACAAGATGACGGCAAAGACGATAACCAGCGGGATACCTACAAACCACTTCCGAAGATTGTGGTGAAACTCGCAGCGACACGCTGGACAAACAAACAACCCACGTCGGCGGGAAAGCTCAATGCCTGATGTGCAGTATGGGCAATAGCTGTAACTTGTGAGTGGCATAGCCGCCTAACACCGGAACTGAGCAACGCGGGCGGCCCGGCGTGTCCGCATTGCCAACTGACGCGGCCCGCGCGCGTTCGCTCCAGTGGTTTTGTTCGGCCAACAATGGGTAAACTCGTCCGCGCTCATTTAGTTGTAGAGGTCTGGTCCGCAAGTAATGACGTGACGCGCCGCTCAAGGTCAAAGCGGGCGTTGGTGTCCCGCAAATTGCCGCGCTTGTCCACCAGCCACATGGTCGGGATGCCAAAGATTCCATACCGCACAGCAAATTGGTTCTCCCACCCTTTGCCGTCGAAATGCTGCGGCCACGGTAGCTCCTTTTCTTTGATGAAGCGCCGCACGGCGCTCTCCTTATCATCTAGTGAAATCGCCACGACCTCGAATCCTTGGTCGTGCCGTTTCTGGTAAACCGCTTTCACAGTTGGCATCTCGGCGATGCACGGTCCGCAGGTCGTGGACCAGAACTCTACTAACACAACCTTGCCCTTCAGCTTCGCCAAATCCACCTCGCGCCCGTCCAACGCGGTGAAACGAATTTCCAGCGGTTGGCCGATCTGATACGGCTTCGTCCCTTTCAGAATATGATTCGCCAAAGTTTTCGCGCCCGGTGGCGCGCCGGGCGCGTTGATAATCTCCATGGCCAACTCCTTTTGTCGTTCACCCGTCGAACGCTGGGCGACAGCGACGAGTATCGTGTAAATCATGGAATTGGTCGGAAACTGCTTCAGCGCAGCTCGCATATTTTCGATGCCTACCGTCTCGAACTCCTCGTGCAGCTTGCTCATTCCTTGAGTGAACAACCGCATCCCAACTTTCTTCATGAACGCCGCGTTGCCTGAATACAGCAAAACCCCAACGCGGTCATCTTCCGGGATGCTGCTGTCAGCCAGAACCGTGGAGACAAACCTCGCAATCTGCCTCTCCGCGTCTGCATCTCCCGCCGCTACAGCATGGCCCAACGCGTGAACAACCGTAATGCGGGCGTCCCCAATGTTCTCATTGGTCGGAAACCGCTCAATGAACTCACGAGCTTTTTTAGCAAAGGACACCGCTGTTTGCCGAACCTGCTTCTGGAACTCAGCCACCTGCTCCGGTGTCGGCTCGTGCGCCCGCCAATCATCCGGTGCTCTGAGTGCTTGATGCACCTTTTCCACCTCGGCCCATGCCTTCGCTGGATCGTCCGCAAGGGTGTAGTGCGCTGTCTCTTGACCGAACAACTGCGGTTGAGAGACAAGAAATCCCGTCAGGAGAAGAACATAAATGATGGATTTGGCGTTCATACGCATGTTGGCCGGGTAATGTGAATGCGGCCTAAAGACTCAGCCACGCCGGGCCGAAAGACGTGAACCGCGCAAGCGGAATTACAACCGCTCCCCGGGCGCTGCAGCGCGAGGCTGTGTGAAAACTCCTCACGGCAGCAACACGACGAAAAATCGACGTTCACATTTCGGTTATAGCGCATTTTTATTTTCAACGAGGGTGATTCGAATCACTTTTTTGTTTCTCAGAATGACCAAATCCGAGTTTTCACACAGCCTCGCGCATGGTTAGGTCGATGTTTTTCAAAACCCATATCATCTCAGCCCAAAACCAATCACAAACTGAAGGCCAAGTGTGACCAGTGCGACGAGCACTGCATCAACCGCATCAGCCTCCAGCCATTTGCTTAGCAAAACAAAGAAAGTAATGACAGAAACAAAAATCCCAACGACTGGAATGAAAACCAGAAGATTACAGATGACCGAGATGAGCACTGCCTGACGGAACGTGCAAATGAGCCGCACTATTTTTGTAGCGACCCAAATCACCAAGCTCTGGACAACAACGCCAATCGAGAAACATAGAAGTGCGGTGAGAATGTTCATCGGCCTCAGCGACCCAAGCTCAGCCACGGCGGCCAGGAGACGCGGCGATTGCAACTGCAACGGCCCGCCCCCGTTCGCTCACACCCTCGCTGGGCTACGGCGCTGCGAGTCAGCGCAGGGTCACGCCGCTCATTCATAACTCAAAACTCACCAGTTTCTTGCCGTCGGCTCTCGTGACGAGATGGATCTGGCAGCCAGCATAGTTAGTCAAGTGAGCAGGCGATTTATTGGGAGTCTGATCATACGGGAGTTCGTTCGGATGCACACCGACGTAATCCGGTTCGGGATCATTGGTAAACTGGACTGCTTCGATAGTGGCTCGCCCCAACAACACTGCCTTGGCGACACGATGCATCCCGTCCATGACGCGGCCGTCGGAGGAGAGAATGATGGCAAAACTCAAATCTGCTGCCTCGATCAAGCAGGCGTGCTCGATAAAGGCTCGCCACGTCGGAGTATCATCGTCAGACCAAAACGGCTCGTCGAGTTCTCGGATAGAGGTCAACGCGACATGAATATGAGGAAAGTGTTTGGTCAGCCTGATGAGCCGGTCAACGTCCCAAGCCATTAGCCCACGCTCCGAAGGCCGGAAGTAGTATTGCTTTCTCATTTTGCGACAGTGCCTAAAGCCGCCTAGACAGTATGGCTCGCGATGAAAGCGACAAAGGTGTCTGCTCTCTCCCGCAGTTGGCGGGATGGATTGCGCCCCGATGTGTGTCGGGAAGCCGAGCCGCAATCGAGTGAATTAGTCAAAACAATGGAAAGGAAAACAGACACCATGAAAACCTATCTACTCCGACCCCACAACTCTGTCGAGCCGCAAAAGGCTCAACCAATCGCGATTCGAGCAGACAAAACAGGCGCTGAGTAGCGTCCTGATACGATGATGATGACCGTTTCGGAAATGCATAACGATGGCGGCAAGGAGAGAATTGTGATCGCTTGGGTGATCGCAGCGCTGAGCGTATCTGCCTTTTCGGCGCAGGTGACAAGTCCTCCTCCTGCGCCTGTCCGTAACGCGACAAACAATTACTTCGGCGTGGAGGTGGTAGATCCCTACCGCTGGATGGAGGACTGGAAGTCATCGGAATTCCAAGCGTGGTTGAAGGCCGAGAATGCGTTTGCCCGGGCGACCCTCGATGGGATACGGGTGCGAAAGGACTTGCTCACGGAGCTGCGCCGTCTCGATTCGAGTTTGAACGCTTTCCCCTCCGCATTGAATCCGGTTCGTAAAAAGTTCTTCTACATGCAGACGCCTGCTCCCGCAGATGTGTTCCAGCTTTTCATGCGCGACACAAAGAATGGTCCGGAGCGGTTGATCTTCGACCCGCAAACACTTCCCTCTCCAGATGGTTCTCACCACTCCCTCGATTTGTACCACGCGGCACCGGATGGCAAACATGTGATTTGCCGTGTTTCGCACGGCGGTTCCGAGGAAACCACACTTTATGTCGTCTCAACCGACAAGGCGCAACTGGTGGGCAAACCCATCGAGCACGCTGAGTCGGGCAACTCGAGTTGGCATCCGAATGGTCGCGCATTTTTCTACAAACGTCTGCCACTGCCGAGCGAGACGACCGGGGCAACATCTCAGGAGCGAAAGCGGCGAGTGTACATCCATGCCCTGAACGCTGATCTCAAGGATGATCGGCCGGTCTTCGGCATAGGCGTTTGCCCGAATGTTCCAGTGGCCGAGGGGCAATCGGTATCCGTTCAGACTTCTTGGGATTCCGATTACATCCTGGGGATCGTTTCGGGAACCGGGAGCCACCGCGACGTGTACGTCGCGCCCATTTGCTCGGTGGATGAGGCCGAGATTCCCTGGCGGAAGATCTGTGGATCGGGAGACGAAGTGTCGGACTGCGTACTGCACAAGGATTCAGTATTTCTCACGAGCCGCCGCAATGCACCGCGCGGCAAACTGCTCCGCGTATCGTGCCAAAGCCCGGAGCTTGCCCGCGCTGAAGTCGTGATGGCGGAGAGAAGTGCCACCGTTCGACAGGTGGCCGTAGTTAAGGACGGAATCTACGTTGTCCTGCGCGAGGGTGTTGTCCCTCGTCTAATTCGAATCTCGTATGATAAGCCGGGGCGCCCAGAGGAAATCATTCTGCCCGTGGTCGGTTCGATAGACCGTATCATCCGCGATCCACGCGAACCAGGTATCATTCTGCCCCTGGGTTCATGGACCGAACCAACCGATTATTACGCGCTTAATCCGAAGTCGCTTAAATTCTCGAAGCTCAGGATGGGCACCACGGAAATCTCGGGTTTGATTCCTTTGGAGGCCGAGCGCGTCGAGGTGCGGAGCAAAGACGGAACGCTGGTGCCATTGACTATCGTCTTCCGCAAAGGGCTTACAAGAGATGGACGAAGGCCGACTCTCCTGACTGGCTATGGCGCGTATGGCATGTCGCAGTTACCGAATTTCGATCTGAGTCGCAATCCGTGGTTTGCGGCTGGAGGTGTATATGCGGTGGCGCACGTGCGAGGAGGTGGGGAACTTGGCGATGAGTGGCGGCGTGCTGGAAAAGGGGCGAAAAAGCAAAACGGCGTCGACGACTTCATCGCCTGTGGCGACTACCTTGTAGCGCAAGGATACACATCACCCGCCAAACTTGCCGCGAAGGGAACAAGTGCGGGAGGCGTGCTGGTCGGAAGGGCTCTCACTCAACGGTCTGAATTGTTCCGAGCGGTCATCATTGAGGTGGGTTGCCTCGACGCCCTGCGGTTCGAGGTCACTCGGAATGGACCGCCCAACGTCCACGAATGGGGCAGCGTAAAGACGCAGGAAGGATTTGAGGCCTTGCGCGCAATGAGTCCTTACGAACATGTGGTTCCTGGAACTCCGTATCCCGCCGTGCTTCTGACCGCAGGCATCAACGATCCTCGTGTCGATGTGTGGCAACCTGCCAAGATGGCCGCTCGCCTCCGCGCAACCAGCACAAGCGATCGCCCCATCCTGCTCGCGGTGAACTACGACGAAGGTCATTTCCATACCACTTTGTCCTCGTTCAACCAACACCATGCGGACACCTGGGCCTTTCTCCTTTGGCAACTAGGCGAAATAAGATAAACACGGACTTGAGCCCCGTCGTTTACTGACAATTACTGACACGAAAATTTCGTTTTGGGCGCGATGACGTTCGGCGAGGTTCGCAGCTGATGACCTTCGATTTGTCCCGTTAGCTGTCATCTGCGCTATCCTGGACCACATGAATCACCGTCTCTGGAGTCTGATTTCGCAGCAACCAGCACAGCAAAACCGAAAGCGCCAATCCGACCGCAGCCGTGGCAGAATAAGGGATCGCCGGCTCGAAGTAGCTACCAAGCCCGATGCCGCCGCCAAGAGGTAAAGCCTCAACTGCTCCGAGAATAAATAAACGAAGCCGGACCCTGTGTGGCGTGAAATCGGACCACCTCGGTCCCCCGCCGACGACAAAACCGGGCTGTATGTCCGAACCCGCTGGCGAAGCGGGGCGCGTCAAATCTTTGCAGAGTAAATACCAATGATACATAGATGCGGCCTAATTCTCGTGCACATGATGCCGGGCCAATTCCAGCACTCTCGTTCGCCAACTCGCATTTCACCAAGCCTGAATTACTATCCGACCATCTAGCGCGACGCCTCCTGCCGCTTCACTTCCGGTGAGCTACATTCCTTTTTTTGTTAGGCAGCTCACTTGTCGTAACGAACATACAAACTCTCCATATTGTTTGTGTCCAAGACGCGGCGATACGCCCGGAATGGCTGGCCTGTCCAGGCTGATGACTCCATCCACTCCAACTCAAGCACCCAATCGCCAGAGATGTGTCGTGCTCTGTCCGGCAACTCCTGAGGCAGCAGCCGATTTAACTCCCACACACGACCTGAATATGCTGCGAGAGCGAATGCCTCTCTCTCCTCGGCTGGCGTCTTGGCGGACTCCACGCGCAAAATGACGTAGCGAAACTTCAAAGGCTCATAAACGAAATCGTGACCGAGGAACGCAGCTATCAGTAACACGAGGACCACAGCAAGAGCCAAAGTGATTTTGCGTCGCGTGGTCATGGGATGTGCGAACCATCTAACGATCCAATATAGGTGATCCGAAGTTATTCATGGGCTGCCAGCGATTGGGCTTGGAGGACTCGCGCCGCAAAGACGCGTCGATTGCAACCACAGCGCGATGGCTGGGTTCGCTGCAGATGGTTAGGCTGCGTCCTCACGTCATCTCATGTAAAATCGTCTGCCTCGTCTTGTCACGGTCAATATGCACCGATGCGAACAGGTCGGCTGCATCCCCACGCTCCTCTGACAAAAGTGCCAAGGTGAGAAGCTCCACACCGAGAATCGTGTGACTGAAAGCTGCCGCCTCCGGCTCGGCTCTCGCCAGCGCGTCGGTAGCTGATCTGCCAAAGAGTGCTCCTTCCTGCTCGACAGTCTCCTCGCTCGTGATGTGCTTCGAGGATAAATGCCGCTCAACTGACTCAGCGGACAGACCTGCACGCTTCAGCACCGTGTCGCCTACGCCTCCGCGCAGTGTGAGTAGTCCCAACACAAGATGTGCACTGGTAACGTGAGGATGTCCGAGGCGGCGATGCGCTTCTTTCGCTTGGTCAATCGCCGTCTGACATCTTGGCGAACGCTGCATAGTGCGCGAGCTTAACGCAAAAGGTCAGCGACGGGAGCCGGCACGGAACCGTTCGTGTCGGCAAGCTTCGCGTAAGAAACTGATTTCTATTTGCCCGACGCGGATGATTTCGCTTTTCATCGTCGTTTTCACTTCATTGGAGTGGCGGCCCGACAAGCTCGATTCCATTTTTGGCTGCGGCGTCCCTCAGCGCCTGGATGGCGTCGGCTGATGGTGGTCCGGCCGGCTCAGGCAATTCCGGGCGTTCCGCCGGGCGGCTCACCGCACGCACGAAGCGTTCAAAATCCCCTCGCGCTGTGATCGTAAGGCAGCGGCCTCCCTGCGCGGACTCAACGCGGTAGGTGTGCGGTACGCCCTTCGGCGCGAGAAGGAGGTCGCCCGCGCCCAGTCGGTGCTCCTGGTCTTTGACCCTCACGCGAAACTCCCCCTCCAGAACGTGTAAGACCTCGTCCTCCGTGCGATGAAGATGTAAAGGCGGTGAAAAGCCATGCGGCACGCGATGCTCAAGGACCGAGATGCCATCCTGGCCGTCCGACATGGACACCCTGATTGTGACGAGTGAGTTTTGAAACCATAATTGATTTGCAGGCGCAGTCTTGGTCATGGGTGTTGTCGTGTTAAAAATTTAGTCGCTGTATGATCGGCCTAACGATTCAGCGATAGCGGCCAGCAGGCGCGGCGATTGCAACAGTGACGCAATGCCGCCGTTGCGGCAGCGCAAGATTAGGCCGACGGGTCATGCTGATGTCTTTCTCTTGTGGATGATAACCTCGCTGCCGTCTGGGTCGAGAACGATGGCAAATCGACAAACTGGCGTCTCCGTAATCCCTCGACGAAACCTCGCGCCACATTTCTGGAGGCGCGTAACCTCTGCATCCAGATCCGAAACCTCGAAAGCCAGCGCAGCGCCACGCACTGGCACGGGATGCTCGGCATCGGCCGCGCTAATCGCAAAGGTAGTGTCACCAAGGTCATATTCGAACCACTCACCGCCTGCCTGGTGCGTCAGCTTCAAGCCAAGGAGGTCTTCGTAGAAGTGACGTGCCGCTTTGATGTCACTCACCGCGTAGGTCAGAAAAGCGATGGAATGAATCATGACGGCATAGTCGGCCTAAGGCCAGAACGGAGCGACGCGGGCGGCCCAAGGCGTCCGCAATGGCAAAAACGGACATGGCCCGCCCGCGTTCGCTCCAGTGATTTTTGTAGGCGACGTGGTTTCCATCATCGGGTCGAAACTGACTCGAACTCCGGACGGTAGCAAACCATCCCGCGACATCCGCTCGCCGCTCCAGGTGAAAGCTCAAGCACCATGAACGCCTCCGGTGGAACCGGAAACGGACACTGGATGCCTAAGTGTGAAGCGGGCCTGAAACCAAACCGGGAATAGTAAGCTGACGCGCCGACCACGATGACGACTCCGTGTCCCAACCGCTGACACTCCTCCAAGCCCCATCGGATGAGCGCCGACCCGATGCCCTGTCGCTGGCAATCAGGTGCAACGGCCACTGGCGCAAGCGCCAACGCCAGGTGCGGCCCACCAATGGTGACAGGGCTGAAGGCGACATGGCCAACAACGCGGCTGCCGACGACGGCGACAGCCGACACCGTGAGTGCGCCCGAACGCCGCAACCCGTCCACCAAATCGGCTTCCACCGCACTCGCGAAGGCTGCCTGAACAACTGCCCGAATGCTCGGAATGTCCTCAGCTGTCTCTTTACGGATTGTAGGTGTCGGATGCATATGCGCAAACGCTGCCTAACACAAATGAGAGGCCGGCTGTCTTGACGCCAAAACCTCGAACAAGAGGCCCACCGCAACAAGGGCAGTTGCTGATCTTGTCATTCATTTGAGGCTCATTTTCATTGTTTGCACGCGTGCCGAGCCGCCGAACGGCCCCAGCTCAGCGACCCGGCCCACGAGACGCGTCGATTGCAACCACAGCGTGATGGCCGGGTTAGGTGCTGCAGCGTTAGGCGCATGCTGCGTCCCTTTCAATGATTTGCTCCGAAGCGAATCACAGAATACACGGGTCAGTGTTCTTCGATCCCTTTGGGAAAGCGATCGGCCACAAGATTCAGTCTGAGGTTATGTTCAAGGAGTGCTTTCAGGCCCGCGAGTACCAACGAAAACCCTTGGGTCGAATCGGTCGCCTGTTTTACAAGTGCGTCGCCGTCGCCCGTGAAGCCAGCGTTCGTGATGCTGACGAACGTTGTGCCATCCTCCTGGGGCGCGAAGATCCATTCCACGGTGGTGGGACTGCCATATCCCGGCCACTCGATGACGATGCGCTTGTTCGCTTCAATGACTTTGGCCGTCACCGGAATTGAGATGCCGTACATTTCCCAGTCCCATTGAACCTGCTTGCCGAGCTCGAGCCTGCCACTGCTCTTGGTGAACCAGAACTTCGTAGTGATGTCCGGGTTGATGAAGGCCTCGAACACATCGGCGACAGGCTTGCGGATAAGCATTCCGGTTTTTGCTATCGGCACCTGCTTGAGCTGTAGATTGTCCATATTGTCTCCGTTGAGTATCACTGCGTGAAAATTTGGTGGGCGGTTTTGTCTTCCCAGGAAGGCATCCTCTCCCACCTATGATCAATCATCTCTCTATCCAACAATTCACCCAACTTGTCGAACTCAAAGATTACCGCCCGCCCACTAAAAAGGAATACGTGCGGATGATCCGTCGGCTCTCCGATCACTTCCAGTCTGACCCGGCCTCCCTCAACCAAAATCAGATTCGGGAGTATTTCCTGTTCCTGCGCCAACACAAAGAATTCGGGCGCAGCGCCATGTCCATCGCCAAGGCGGCCTTGCGTTGCTTCTTCACTGAGCTGGTCAAGGTAGAGGGCTGGACCGTTTTTAACGACCTGCGCATCGCTTGTCCGCAAGTGCTGCCCGTGGTGGTCATGCTGCTCTCTGCCAACATAGGAACCGTCTGTCTGACGCGCAGGACATCGCCTCGATAACGGCACCGTTGTCGAACCCCGGCAAGGTCTGAAGCCGCTCAAGCAACTGACGGTCGCCAGTCGCGCCCTGTGGAATGGCGCAACCACCCTCAGTGCCATGCAGAACCCAAAACACATCAGGGGCGAATGGCCCATCACTCGTCGTGACTACCTCGACCTTTTGTAGGTCAGCCCAGCCCACTCGCTCGACCTTGCCGTCTGGTCGCTCACAGACAACCCCTGAATCAGACAAACGCACAATGAATAGACTCTCTGGCTCCAATCGGGCCTGCCCTGAGCCTGTCGAACAAACCTGTAGTTGCGAAGGATTTCGCTCAGGGTGAAGCGCACGATCCGGTGTTCGCGTCGCCATCTCTGTCTGCGCTCTGACAATCTCACCGCACCACCTTCGGTGTGCCTCAACCACAAAACGATCATCTCTCCCGGAGTGTGTGACACAGCGCAATCCGTTTGGGAAGACCTTAGCCGTCCGCACTGGCTGAACCTCGGCTATGTCCTCAAGCGGCATGGACAGCTCATGCCGCTGGAAATTGAACCGATGTGAGCGAAAGAGAAGCCGCTCCTTGGTGAGAAACAGCCAACCGCCAACTCCCTCGCCATTGAGGAAATGATTGGCCGGACCATCGTGCAGCAATTGCTCCCCTGTGAAGTCCGGGCGTGCCTGTGCGAAACGCCGCCGTTGAATCGCGATGAAACCCGCCATCGCAAGCCCGAACGCAAGCCCTGAGATAGCCGCAGTCACGAGGCCAAAAACGACTCCGTTTGAAAGTCCCCGTACAATTCCAAACACGACACCAGCAAGAAGGCCCATTGGAATACCGAAGGCTACGCCGGTAATCAGTGCGGTTTTGGCGAACGATTGCATGGCGTGGTCGAGCGGCCTAACGCAAAAGGCCCAGCCACGCCAGGCCAAAAGGCGTGAACCGCGCAGCGGCACAGGTGCTCCCCGGCGTTGGCTCCAGCAGTGTTAGGCGGCGTCTTCATATTCAACTCGATAGTGACAGAACGGGCGTGAGTTGTGAAGTGGCCTCTTTCTCGGTCAGCTTCTGCGCGGCTTGCAGGACTTCATTTGGCACCCAGTCGGGAAACGGCGTGACCAGCAGCTTGTGCTTGCCAGAAGGCGTATGCACCTCTTTTAACGCTGCGAGCCTCTGCTTGGGAAACCGTCCGGCCAACGAAACCAGAGCAGGCCAGAGACGCCGATGGATGTAGGTGATTTTTCCATCCACAAGGCGGCACACCAAAACCTCGTGCGACTCGCGTATCACTCGCGAGAGCAGGAATATGTCGTTTCCCTTCGGGTGTGCCCACCAACTACCCCTCAGCGAATCGCCTGCTACCATCCGAGCCAGGCTCGGAACACGGGCGCGCGCCGATTCGACCGCGATCCCACATCTCTTCACCCAGGCCAGCGCTTGCTTAGGTTTCACGCTGATTCCTCCACAGCGTGCCGCCATATCAACGACCCAATATAGGTGAGCGATGGCTGCCGCTCAGCACTTTTCACACAGCCTCGCGCATGGTTAGTGGCGTTCGTGTGTTGAGAGAAACGTCTCATAGTTGGCGTCGCGCCCACCCTCCAATAGATAGCGCCGATATGCTGGAATGTGAAAGCGTGATTGGGCGATTAGCTCACGATCTTCTTCCTCTGCGCCGAATTCCATTGCGAGTCGTTCGTAGTCGGAAAGCTCCACCAGCAACTCATCGCACTGTTCGATGGTGGCTCCGTCATGTCCGTAGAGCACTCCAGCCGGAAGTTCGTGGAGCGCGTAATCGAAACGCGAACGCATCAGGCTTAGGAGACGCTTCTTTGCGCGGGTGTCATTCGGGTCATCTTGCACAGCTCGCAGGAGGAGACCGAATTCTGAGCGTTGGTTCTCAGGTAACTGATCTTGGCAGGATGGCGACTTGTAGAGCAACTGAGCAAGACCTGCCAGCCAGCGAGCGCAACCCGAAGAGGAACTGTTAAGACCTGTGACTAAGGCCGGAAAGATGACGGAGCGGAATAGCGGCAACCGAATCGGTATGTCGTCGTTGTCATCCACGACATGCTGAGCAAGTTGCCGTGCCCATGGGTGCCAAACCTCGGCGGGAAGCTGCACCAAGGCGCCGATGAAGCTCTCCAGCGCCTGCAATGATTGCTGTCGGACACGAATGCGCTCGGTCGCAAGGTAATCTACCCAAAGCCGGTTGATCTCGCCAGGGATCATCGTTAGCGCCTAACGATCAGCTCAGCCACGCCGGGCCAAGAGACGTGAACCGCGCAGCGGAACTACAAACGCTCCCCGGCCTTGGCGGCGATTTGTTAGGCCGCTCTCTCATGTGTCGCTCTCAATCTCAATAACAGATACCATGCTCCCACCATCCAGAGCACGTTCGTAATCACTAGCAGCCAAGAGTACCCAGCGGTGATGGAATCGAGTGACCATGTGATGCCGCGCTTCTGGTCAGCCGTGAGCACATGCTGAAACGTCTCGAAGTTGGAATCGTGCAGGAAGACGCCCGCCATGACCCGGTAGAAGAATGCGAAACCGATGGCCGCTACCGAAGCGAGCGTCAGGAGCACAACGACAATCTTTGGTCTGGTCATGGAAGTGGGTGTGCGCCTTGTTAGGTGCGGCACTTTGCATTTCGTCTTTTCTCCTTCTGAATCTTGGCTTCGAGCGCATCTACCCACGAATTGAAGAATGCTCGGAGGCATGATATCGAACAGAAATAAACCTCGAACTGTCCGCCACGGCAGTCTCTGGCAAAGTCAACAGAAGTGTAAATGTCTCGGTCCTGGCCTACGCCCGTATCATGTGCGCCGTGCCATGTAATACTGGCAAAGCCGTCCATCTGATCGTGCAAACCACCATTGAGTCGCTTGCGATCCATGAACATTGCGCCGCCTTCAAAGATGGCCATCGAGTGCGGTTCGAGCACCTTGCGCTTCCGGCACTGCGGACAGACGGCCTTCCTCGGGTATTTCGTGTGCTGGGACTTCAGAAGGGGAAATTTCATGCGATGACGCTCGAAGCTGCGCGGTTTAAGGGGGGGCTTTTTAAGTTCGTTTCGTCTTTTTTCAGTTCTCAGATGGCGGGAAATTTCACCGGGCTCGTTCAACCCTGGATAGCATCGACGCTGCGCACGCGCGATACCGCCCCAACCCATTCCCATGCCCTCGGCGCGCGTGCTCCGGTCAATGCTATCCTTCTTTCGTTAGACGGCGAAATCATCTCGACTCTCTCTTCTCAATTCTGATGCCGTGATAGTTCGTCTCGTGCAGAACCACGGCACAGTCAGAGTAAATGACAAGCTGTGTAGAGGACAACCACGCAATCTCAATCTTGTCCGAGTGATCGCCGACAAAAACATTGCCAACCTGTCCTGCGCTCTCGCCGACTGTTCTGAGATAAACCTGTGGACTGAAGCTGGTGGTCGCGCCGCAATCTCTGATGAACGCTGTCGCGACATGCTTGCCGTCAGGTGACGTGACCTCGGCTTTCGTGGTGTTCGAGCATGGATCAGCGCAACCGGCAAATGCGAACACTGCAAAGATGAGGGCGAGGAATCTCATGGCGCGCGAACGCCGTCTAACGATCCCGCTCAGGCACGCCGGGCCAACAGCGCTCGAATCGAACCAAGAGGCTCGACCGGCGTTGCCCTGCAGCGGGCTTGTTAGCCGCACGTATCGTCCATCCGCCGTTGTATGTGGAACCGGAAGACGCAGGCTCGACAAACACTCGAAGCGTCTCTCCGCTCGCAAGCTGAAATGTCGTGCGCGGAGAACGCCATGCTCTCTCATCGAAATGTGGCGAATAAGGATCAATAGAAAATGCCGTGATGTGGAAACTGCCGGCCGAGACCGATAGCGATGCCCGCTCCCCGCCGCCCAACGTAATCGTCTGATGATCGCTAAGAACAAGAGTACACGGAACGATATTGACTAGTCCGTTGTCCTCCTGACGCTCGAACTCAATCGTCGCGACTCCATCGTGCACTGGTCGCAAGTGCGAACACCCACTCACGAGCAACAATAGAACGCCTAAAGTTACGAGCGCTTTCATGCGGCTAACGATCACGAGTTAAGCAGAAGCGCGCTGGGCAGACCATCGAATAATTCGTGATGTTCTGCCCTTCTGCTTCAATTAGGTAATTGTTAGAGTGATTGCCAAAAGTAATTTCCGAAAAGGTGGGGCAAACCTGCCGGTTTGCCGCGACGCCCAGCAGGGCGTCGCCCACCTTTTCGGAAATTACTTTTGGCAATCGATATAGATGTCGTGTCAGCCCGTGCACCTTGAAGTTTCATGAACGGTGCAGCATCCTCGTTGAAAAGCGATCCTCGCCGACGCGGTTTTTCGGCCCTGGCGCGGCCTTGGGCGTAATCCGTCAAAGCCGGGCCGATGAAGGGACTTTGATCGCCTGGTCAACGAACGCTTGGTTCGCCGTTCGCCAGAGTAGGGGCTCGCCGTTTCATGCCAGAGAGCTCGACCTCCGCGTGGGTTGGTTCCCGGTATTCACCATCCCTCCAAAACTGCTGCTCCACTACTTTTCCGTTCCGCAAAGTGACCTGCGACTTCAGGCAACCGCTCGGAAAGTACGACTTGGCCAGTCCGTCGGGCTGGCCGTTCTTCAACTCCATTTCCTCGGCGGGTTGGCCATTCTCGTGCCAGCTTCGGAACGCGCCTTGGAGCTGGCCGTTGACAATGGTGACCTCGGAAAGCTTCTGGCCGTTCGGGTGCCACTTGGTGCGCACGCCATGCGATGTACCTGCGACGAAGTGTTCCTCGACCTGTTGCTGGCCGTTAGTGTGCCAGCCCAAGGAGCGTCCGTGTAAGAGGCCGGTGCGAACGGCCGAGAGGGACTTGCGCGCTCCGTCGTCGTAGGTGTCGAGCAAGAAGCCTGTGAAGCCATTCGTTTGTCCCGGCTCGTACCATTTCCCAGCCCGCAGTTCCAGGTTTTGGCGATGGACTTCCGCGAGCGGCGTCCGCGGAAGGGGCCGCGGTCGAGTGGCGACAAAGATGGCTCCGCCCAAAGCCGACACGAGCAGGACGGTGTAAAGGAGGCGCGGTCGGCGAGACACCGCCGGGACCGGTTGATGGGGGGAAGTGATCATAACGCAGCTATTGCACTTGGACCTTGAAAAAGAATTGTGAGGGCGGAATGCCCTCCGGCAGGACAGGCTCTACCGTCAGGATGCGAATGTCCGTCGCGCGATAGTTGGGTAGGCTCGGAGCATCCGGGCCGTCCGCAAGAACCTTGAACTGAAGGGGCGCCCAGCTTTGCAGATTGGTGGAGCTGAAAATCACATAGGTGCGAGGGCTGACACTCATGAATTGCAGGAACGGTGTGCCCCCAGGGTTAGCCACCAAATTCAGCCGGAAGCCGTCCGCCGGATCGAACGCGTAAGTGCCGGCGAGATATTCGTTCAGATTGCTGATGCCATCGCCGTCCGCATCGTCATTGGGCCCGGTCCTGGCACCCGTGCCGAGCATGGAAATCAGCAACTGCTGCCAGGCATCGGGCAATCCATCCCCATCCGCGTCCACGCCGAGGGTGAGATCTATGCGGGTGCTTTCCGCGGGCTCGCCCAGGGTGGCATAATTGGCGACCATTTCCATCGGGAGATAGTTCACGTCGCCGATCTTGACGCGAAGGCGGAATGGAACGTTCGGCTGCAGCGCGGTGATTTTGTAAAGGTCCGGTGCGATCCCGGAATCCATGGAGAGGTTGAGACGGTAGTTCACGCCGGGTTGGAGGTTCGGCACGATGCTGCTGGTAACCTGCTCGCCATTGGTGGATTGGAAAACAATTAGCGCGTTGGTCACGGCGAGCGGGACACCGTATTCGTCCCGCACCTGGCCATAAATAAGGTGGCTGGGCGCGGGAGGAAAAGCCTGGCTGGCCAGCGCAAGCAACAGCATCCCAGCGGCAGCCACGGTGAGCAGCCCATGACAAGTGGCGAGGTATGATTTCAAAATCTTCATAATGGAAGGCTCATCTGATTTGCGGCTCAGTTGCCGGAATACGAATAAGTGACGAACTGCAGTTTGATATCGCGGACGGTCTTGATGAAACGGTCCAAGCCCTCGTCGGGTTCGTTCAGCAGGGTGTGGCCGGGGATGACCAATTTCCAGCGGCTGTTCCACACCGAGCGGCCAATGAGGCGGTTGTTGGTGTACTGCGAACGTTGCAGCGTGCCGCCCGTGCCATAGAGACTGGTGCTGAAGAACGACGCGCTGGGCACCGGTCGGAAGGCCTGGTGCGAGCGGACGGTGAAGAGCGGCTCGGTCAAGGAGTCCGCCGACTGATAGAATCCGCCGCTGGAGAGTTGCCACGCGCCGATGTTGAACGGCAGCGGAATAGCCACATCGTCCACCGTCCAGGAGCGGATATCGCTGGCGTCACCTAGCGGCGGACTGCGCATGGAATCCACCCCCACGGGGACGAGATAAACATAAGGCGTGGCCGCGAGGGCCAGCGGATCGAGGAACCAGAGGTTGGGATCCGGTGGCGTGATGCCGCCGATATTCCCGTTGGCTGCGGGTTGATCCATGCCGCGATAGCCTTCCAGCGATGCGCCCACACCGAAGATTTTGGTCGCAAAGGACGAGGGGCTGAAGGCGTGATCGCCAGCAGCGAGTGGCTGGCCGAAGAGATTGTAGCCATGGTCGATGGTGGTGCTGAACGTAATAATGATGCCCGGCACCGGCAGGCCCTCGCCCCGACTGATTTGCAGGCAATGACGACGCACGTCCTCGTCCACCATCACGTCGCGGCGGCGGCTTTGTTGGAGCAGATCCATCCAGGCGGTGTCGCTATTCGTAGTGGGCAGCACCCGGAAGTTTTCAACTCGCAATGAGACGATGGTGCCGTAGGCATCCGGATTGTTGAAGCCGAGCCGGGTCTTGACCACGTCCCAGTCCGCCTTCATCTCCGCGAGCGCGCTGGAGAGACCGGGATCGCCGGTGTTGCTGCCGGCGTATTGCGGCTCGCCATTGCGTATGACGCCAAGAGCCCGGGCGCTGACAATGCGGTTGACGAAATTCCGGCCCGCGGTGGTGTCGAGCAGGCCGGTTTCATAATCGTAGGCATTGGCCGCAAGGAAAGCGTAGCGCGCGGAAAGGTCGAACAACGTCTTGTAACGCTCCAGTTTCTCGTTGCGGAAGATACGGAAGGCGGCATCGCGCGTGCGGTAACCTTGCACCACGGCGGACGTGCGCTGACGGGTGACTTCACGCTCCGCCTGGATGCGGTCCCCACGGGCGATCAGGGTCTGATAATTGCGGACCGCGTCATCCAATTCCTGGAGCCGCTGATTGATGGTGTAGAGGTGTTGCTGCAACTCGCCGAGCGTCGCATCCAGTTCCAGCACCGCCTCCCGGTGTTCCAGCGAACGCATCAGCGGGCCGATGAATTCCGCCTCGCGAACCCGCATGTAGCCATTCTTGGACAGGGTGAAGGCTCCGGTCGCGAACTCCCTGTAGAAATTCAACTCGCCATTGAGCTCATGAGCAATCGCATAATTCGCATAGACAGCAGCGCGGGCTCCGGCAAGGATGTCCCCGCCGTTCGCGAGGCCGACGATCGTGCTTTCCGGAATTGCCTTGATAGCGGTTTCCGCTGCTTTGTCTAGACGGTCGTCCCAAGTCTTTAGGTACAAGAGGACCATTTGTCCCGCAAAGGTGACACCCTCCATCGAGGTCTGGATCGCTGCCTTCTCCAGATCCCATGAGTGGAGGGCGTCATCGGTATCCTGTCTGGCTTGGAAGTATTCGATGGACCGATCGAGTCTTCGTTTCAAGGTTTCATGTCCGCTCAGGCTACCCAGAGCGCCGTTGCGGGCGAGGTGAATGCGGGCGATGGCTTCCTGTATCTTGCCGGGCGAGGCGCGCCGGCCAGTCCAAGTGGCCGGTTTTTGGAAGTTGCCCGAAGAGTCCAGGGTGAAAGCGATGTAATTGGTATTCTCCAGATACCTGGGGTCTGCGGCTCGCCGGACGAAACTAAACCGGCTTTTGTCACCGGCCTCGTAGCCCGGAGTGTAATTCTGAATGTCAATCCTGAACTCCTGCGGCGCGGTATTAGTCAGCAGACCCGGGAAGGTCAATTGCGGCATGTCCGTGTAGGTGTAATGCAGCAGGTCCGGCCCGGTGTAACCCTGCTTGTAGGTCCTGCCGGGCCCGATGTCATCGGTGTAAGGCGTGCCGTAGAGTTCGATCAGCTCATTGTCGTAGGCCAGTTCCTGCTTCGCCACGGCGGCCTGCACTCCGGCCAGCGAGTCCTGCTCCGAGCGCATCAATTGGGTCACATTCTTCGCGTCGTCAAAGGCGGCCACGGCATTGTTGAGAGTGGCCTTGGCGCGACCATAGATCTGCTCGAAGTGCGTGCCATTGTCGGGCCCGACCACGACATTGGGATTGATATCCATGGCCAGGCTCCCTTGCGGCAAGCCGAGCGGCGTGAGAGCACCCTCCGCATTATCGAGCGCGGCTTGCAAGTCGCTTGCCATGGTGGCCAGCTCCGTGAGTTCCAAAACGGTCGTCCTGTCAATTTTCTGGATCCCTTCGTGGGTGGGGTCCGGATCCACCGCAGGCAGAATGGCGTTGCCAACTACCCAGTTGATAAAGCCACCCTGGCCGGTTCGGTTGGCCCAGTGATCGAGTCCCCAGTGGCGGGTACGACCCGGGGGCGCCGTGTTCACGCGCGTGGGCGAGAAATGCGACCAGCCAGCGCTGTGGCCGGGCTGATAGTCTTTCCGCCACGTGAGGTCGAAAATCTGCCGGCCCGCGCGTGCCACCGCCGCAGCGGCGGCGGCAAACTTCCGCTCGTCCTGGTAATCCACGGACACTGGAACGCCCAGCACCGTCACGGCCTCGATGCGCGGCACCCACTCGAAGCTATTGTTCAGCAGCAGCGAATAGTAACCCTTGAGCGCGGTGAGGTAATGGCCGTAAGCGTCGCCGTGGCCTTGCGGGAACAGGCGCGCGGCATCGGCGGCGTCGATCACGCCATCGGGTGTTTGATTGGGGTTTTCCTGAATGTTGTAGTTGAGCGCATAGACCACCTCGCCCGCGTCGATGCCCCGCGTGTAATTCCAGACGAGACGGTTGTAGAACGGTGGGATCGCCACGCTGGGCTGCAAAAAGTCATCGCGCCCGCGCAGCAAAGAAAGTTCCTCCTCGAGCAGCGACGACACCTGGCCCTTGAAAGCGAACAGCGCCGTGGCGATATCGCCGTAAGTGTTGTCGGCCGTGCCGAAGCCGATGGTGGGATTCGCCGCGTCGGCCGATGCTTCGTTGCCCTCCATCATGTAAAGGTCATGCAAGTAACCCGCGGCCAGCAGAAGCGCGTCGTTGGCTGGCCCGTAGTTGATCCCGCCGTCCACGCTCAGCATCCGGCCGCGCCGCAGAACGGTTTCGTAAATCTCGATCAAGCCGTAACTGTTGATGCTCTCCAGATTCAGGGCCACGTCCCCTTCCCAACGGTGGCCGGCCGAGGTGAGCAGACTTGCGTCCGTATTGACCTGGTTGTTGAACAGATCCCTGACGCGCTGATTGAAGGGATTGATCCCTGCCAACACACGCTTGATCCAACCTTCCGCCAGTTGGGGCGTCGTCCAACGCGACCAATTGGTGGCGCCTGCGGCATAGCTCGAGTTGGTGGCCCGGTAACGCATGATGACGTAGTTGTCCGTGAGCGCACGGACATCGGCCGACTCGCCCAGCACGGTGCGGATGCCGTCGGGAAATTTCTCCGCCGCCAGCGGCACCCAATCTTGATCCGTTCGATCCACCGCTTCGTAGGCCTCGAGACGGAGATTAAAGCTCTGCCCGATCCCCGGCACCGCCTGGGAGAATAGTTCCACGACGACGCGCTGCGTCTGGTCGTTTCCACCGCGGGTCAGCACGGTTGGCGACAGCCGATACGCTTTGGGCAGGCAGAGAAAGTCGGTCGGCGGTGCGTCAACGGGCGTGTTGTCCGTGGCCTGGTTGGCCACGACCACGCGCTCTCCGTTCAGATAGACATTGGCCCCGAGGAAATCACTCAGGTCCAGACTCAACCAAACTTGGGAGTAACTGGACGGCACGGTGAACTCCCGGAAGACGATGCTCTGTGCTAGCGCACTGCCACCTTGATTGGGAACCACCGCCTCGTGGAGTGCGTCGTCGAGGGGCCGGAAATCGGTGCGACCGAAATCCACCACGACTTTAGTGGCGGTCGTGCCGGACAGCACGGTTCCCAGGAATTCGTTCACGACGAGCGTGCTGTTGCTGGGCGCTTCGCCCCGCAGGGTGACCTGGTTGCCGACCGTCAAGTGGGTTTCCGCTTCCACGGTGAATTCGAATTTGCCGTCGTTGGTGACGAAGGCAGAGAATGGCACCGTGCTCACCGTGACGAGGCCGCCGCCTTGGGTATTGAAACCAGCGACTCGCGCCGTCGGAGTGCTGTGAATGCTTGGCGCCTGATCGGTGGCCAACGGAAAGGGAACCTCACTCCAATCGCCGTCACCGAGAAGCAATCGCCGCGTGTTCTCATAGACTTTGGGCGGCAGTCCGTCCACCGGCGCGGCGATTTTCCACTCGAACCCGAAGTCGTTCACTTTGCCGGCCAGGTCCACGACTTGTTGCATGGTGAGTTGTTCGGCCAGCGGGTTGGGTGACTGAATGATCTTGAGTTCACCTGGATAGAGAACATCGGACACGCGCAGCACGAGCACGCTTACCGGCTCAGCGCGCGGCGTGAACGCCAGGCCATTACCCGCGATCAAGGACACGTAGCCGCTCCCCGGGCCAACGGCGGTCAAAGCGTAGGAATCCACGGCCACATCGTCGTCCGTCACTTCCGCCAGATCGTGCGGGCCAACAGAAATTGCCCCCTCCGCCGGGATGTAAGTCCCCGGCTGCTGCGGCGACTCGACGAATTGTTCCAACTTCGTGCTCAGACCAGCAATGGCGGCGTTCCAACGACCGCGGGCCGGGTCGCTGATCAGGCACAGGTTGCTGAGGGTGGTCGCATCCTTAACACTCAGGACGTTTAGGTTTAGATATTTGTCGCCTACGATCTCATCCACGAATTCGCCCTGGAACACGAGTTTCCCATGACTCCCGCGGTTGGGGTCGAGGAAGAAGCGCTGGCTCAAATGTGGCGGCAGCGTCGGGAAGTAGGTCTGGCCGCGCGAAGTCTCGGTTTTAACAGAATCCGGAATGCGGCCGAGCCTGGCCGTTCCGTCGGGCTCTCCTAATTCGTACTCCTTCTCGCGCGTCGGGTCATGCAACCGGACGGCGACACGGTCCATATTCGTGACCTGTGATTGTTGATAAATGACTTCGAGGCTCGTTTGGCCGCGCACAGCGGGGAGTCCGCGCTTGGGCACCGTGAGCGTCTCGGCCATCTGCAGCACCGGCGCAAAAGCCGGCCAGACCGGACGGTAATGAACGGCGAACGCGTTGTTGTCGCCCGCCACCGCGCTATCGTTGCGGTTGCCGAAGACCGGGTCGCCCACAAAAGTGCCGTTCGTGCCCGGGTCGCGCAGATAAGGCGTGATGATTCCGGGCGGAGGTTGTTGCGCCAGCGGCAGCGTGGGGAAGAAGAAGCCGGGCAGCGTTCTGTAGTAAAACTGCATCGCCATCCAAGGCTGCTCGTCGGCTTCATGCGGCCCTCGATAGACCCAGAGGTTCCCCTTGCGATCCTGAAGGACGAAGGAAGCATGGTCGGTATTGCCCGAGGCCGGGACGGGCTCAGTCCGCAACCGCCAATCGGCGAATTCATCAGCGACCAGACCGTCAGTGGACTCCACAAACAGCAGCGTGGCTTTGGCCAGATCGTTTTCACTGGGAAACGGTTCAAGGAGATCCGGAACGGCAGCGGTCACTTGCGGGCTTCCCAGGGTCAACTCTTGATCTTCCGTGGTGATCGAGTTGTTGGTGAAGGAGCGCCCAACCTCGACATACTGTCCGGCATCCGCCAGTGCGATCAATTCCCAACTCCCGCTGAATGGCGGTGCCAGCAGGTAAACATTTTGGCCCGCCATTGCCGTACCGCTGCCGACATTTTCATAGCGGAAGACGCCGGTGGCCGTTAATCGGTAGGTCCGGTTTGTAGTTTTGGTGTCGTCGCTGTTCGTAACGACATCCGTGTCAGTCAACTGCAAATCCAGCAGGGGCGGTTGCGAGGCGCCATTCGCCAACGCGGAGGCCTTTCTGTCCGACACCACGCCGATCAATGTGTTGGCGCGATAATCCACGTTTGTGGCGAAGAACCATTTAAGGGTTTGCAGGTCCGGCGATTGCAATGCCAGTTCCCGGAACCAAGGCCGGAAGTGGTGCGCCTCCACAGTCGTAAGTTCTCCGTTGGTGGTGGAACCAGCCACCGTGCGGAAATAAGTTTCCTGGTTCAGGCTACGCGGCTGCGCGCCCGTCGGTTTCGGTCCCAGGGGCAGGTCCATCAGCGGCAGCGGCATGGGCGGCTGGAGAACGGTGCCGGCCTCGACCTGGTAGTTGAAAGTGTCTGCGCCCTTTTCCCGCAGCACCTTGAAGACATGCATGGCCGGGCGGCCGTCGGTGGCAATGTAGCCCAGCAACACGTGGGGCGCGGAAGAGTAACCGTTGGGATCGTTGGGGTCAGTTATGTTGAGGTCATCGCGCAGCGCATAAGCCTGGCCCCCCTGCATCAGGGCGTGCTCTTCGTTCGGGTTGAAGCCTGGGAGCGAACGGTCGTTTTGGAAGTAGATCGCCCCTCGGGTTTCGACGCTGGGCAACGACCCACTGCCGTCATTACTGGCCAACACGATTTCGTCCGCGAACTCCGGCCATTCGATTGTGTAACGCCCGACGACCGACGGCCAGAGAATAGGCAGGAAGCCTCTGGCGGTGTTGGCGGCGTTAACCCCGGCGTTCGGCGCATTGGTGCGGAACCACCAGACTTCGAGATAATTTGTTCCGGGGATGTCGTTGACCGGAATGATCGCGCCCCGGTTCGCCACATCGAAGCCGGCCTCGAAGGGGTCCACGTAGGCCAGCACGTTGAACAGCGTGCCGGCCAACAAATTGATATGACCTGCCAAATAATGGCCCGCCGCACTTGGCTCGCCCACGGGCGCGTTGATACGCTCGCCTACATTCACCGTTTGGTTCACCACACGCGGGGCCGTCAGCGAACCGGGTAATTGCAGCGTGCTGTTGGTGGGATTCCAGGCGTTCAGGTTGGTCGCGATGGGATTGCCTGTGAACTCACCTGATTTCAAATTCACATCCAGCCAGGAGAAGACTCGTTCAAAGGCAACTTCCTCCGAGGAGTTGAACCGCAGGAGGGCGCGGTGGACCGGATGCGCCTCGTCCAACCATGTGTAGTAGCGGTACGTTTCGGTGAGCTTGCCGCGCGGTTGATCCAGCGGGTCCTGGTATTCGAGGATAGGCGCATTGGCCGTGGGCAGCGGCACGGCAGTGGCCGCGGCTTCGGCTTCAGTGGCCACCAAAGGTCGTACGTAGTGGCTGTATTTTTCCACGTCTGTCGGCCAGACAAGTTGGTAACGGCCCAAGAGCTTGGGCCACATCAACCCCGCCACGCTCGTCTCCATCCAATGAATCTGATAGTCATTCAGGTTGGCGGTCTCGCGCGTCGCGTAAAGCCTGCGCAGGCCGGTGCCGCCCACGTTTTGCAGGTAGGCGAACCTCGGCGCGCCGACCTGCAGGACCGGTTCGGGAGTCAGCGATTCCAGCGGGTCGGGCAACGGCGGTAGAATGCGTTCACCCAATTCGATGGTCGTATCCAGTGGTGTGGGGTCCTTAACCACATCCACAATCTCAAAGCCCAGCGGCTCGCGGGCGACACCATCACCATTCTCTTTCAAATTACCAAGCAGCTCCATGAAGACCCGGCCCTCGCGGTTGTAGGCCAGAATGCTATCCCGGTCCGTGTCGTACCAAAGGGTGCGCCACTCCTGGAAGACCGCGTTTGTGGTGCCGCCAGGGGTGCTGTCACCCGGGGCGACGTAGGAGTTGGGCACCCTTTCAGGAAAATCCTTGTGGTAGGCGATGCTCACGGCGCCCACCCGCGCGCTCGGCACCGTCACCGGCTTGCCGAGTCCGTTGAATCTTCCCTCCGTCCAGTAGATATTGCGCGGCGTCTTAACCGGGCTGCCCGAGACGATGTAATCCACGGTGTAGAGCCGGAAGTAGTTGCCGCCATTCTCAAAATAGTTGGTGGCCCCGGTCAGAGCGTTGGTGTAATCCGCAGGCCGGCCGGTGACATAGGCTGACTTGATCCAAGTGATCTGCACCGGCCCGGGTTGGCTGGCATAAACGACTCCGGCGTGGGGACTCCAGTAAAAGCCGAAGTTGGTCTCGCCGGAAGGGGCGTACGGGTACGGTTTGGGCAACCAGTAGGCGACGGTCAGATTCGTCAGCAGATTCCCATTCTCATCCGTGACGGGTGCCGCCACGATGCTGCCGAACGCAAACGACACTTGCCGGCTCAGGTAGGGCCCGCCGATCTGGCCGCGGCGCAGAATGATGGCCACCTGGGGTCCGCCCGCGACATTGTTGGAAGTGCCCACCGGAAGGCCCATGGCCTGTGCGACGGGTCCGGAGAAGGCATTCGTGCCTCGGAGCAGCACCGAATTGCTCGCCGTGCGCCAGGCGTTGCTCGTCAACCCGGGAATCGCGCCAAAGGAGAGGTAACCGCTAAACTGATTGGTGGTGGGGAGCAGGACGGAACCGGATTCATTGACGGTCGGCATCCGGCCATCGGAGCCGGGCGGCACGTTCGTCACGGTGGAGATCGGGACCCCGCGCTGCGATTGGAAATTGAAGAGCGTGGCGCTCTGGCGGAATTCCAGCGGCAGACTGACAGGTTGCGAGAGCAGAGTCGCCGCAGTGCCAAGCAGAAGCGCACAGCTGAACGATAGGCGAGAGAGGGGACTCATAATTTCAAGATTACTCAGCGGTTGTGGAAACCAGTCTTCTGGTCCAAATCAATACTTGATGATGTAGTTCACGTAGGCGTTGAGGGGGCGGGTTTCATTGCCACCGGTAGCTCCGATGGGATTCGGAAGGGGAACCGGGCCCGGAGTCCGGGTGAATTCGCGGTGGGAGCCGCCGGTACCGCTATCGTCCTGTTCATCGCCGAAAAGCCAGCTGTGGGTATGGCTCTTGAATTGATCTGCCTGAACACTGCCCACGTTATCCCCGGTCGCGCCGCCTGGATTCATCGCCGTTCGGCTTCCCCGATCCGGATCGCGGCTCGCAGTGCCACCACCATCCCGCCCGCGCAAGAAGCGGCCACGAAAATCGGGAACATTGAAACTTGCTCCAACCGTGCCACCAAAGCGCACCCCAACGACTGCGGACAAATTGGGATATGTGGTCGTGGGATAGGAAGTGCCATTGCAAAGCAGCCAGCCCGCCGGAGCGGTGTCACCCGCATAGGCCTGGATGGTGCCCACCGGACAGAGAGCCTGCTGCACCGCCGCCGCCAGTTTGTTCAACTCAATGGATGTATTGATGATATTGGTGCCATTGAGAGACGTTAACAGCGCGCCGCTCCCGGAGAACCCGGCGGCCGTCACGGTGCCCGTCACAACCGGACTTTGGTTCAAACGGGCGTTAGGCAGTGTGCCGCTGGTAATGTGGCTGGCGTCGATCGCACCCGCAAGCGAGGTCGCGCTGATTGGGCCGCCGACGAATACCGAGTTGCCGAAGGTGGTCACGAGAGGGCCGCCGGAGGCGTTGACGAGATTCGCGGCGTTGACGGCGCTTTTGGCCAGGAAGGCATAAGGCGAGCTGAGCAGACGCAGCCGCGGCAGAATGGTCACATCGCCATTGGCCGCGCCAATCCCCTTGACGGTCATCTCCACGTAGCGATCCGAAGCCGTGTTGGTGGCGAATAGCGAAGAAAGCACGGGGCGCGGCTCGGCCCCGACCGGAGTGCCTTCCCCGAGCAACACGCTGAAGTTGCCCTGATCCACCGTCACAGTCTGCTGCTCGGTCCAGTTGGTGGCACCGCCGATCTGCGCATCCAGGATGCGAAAGATCACGTCGTAATTCCTGGGCCCGGTGTTGGTGTTGCCAAGCGGTTCGCCGTTGCCGTCCGCCAGAAAACCTTGGAAGGTCAGGCGCTCAGGCGGACTGGAGTTGGCTGCCAGCGCTCGCGGCGCGGCCAAAAAGCCAGCCAGTGCCAGCAGCAAGACGCTGACAACGGCTCGCGCACAGATCGGGAGAGGTGAGGTTCTGCTCATAGTAATTTTCCTGGTGGGTTTGATTTGCGATGAATGGTGAGAGTGTGTTTGCAGAAAGAGTTTTTTCATGGCGCGATGGTCAACGTAGGCACCGGGCTGATGCGTTTGAGTGTGAAGCCGCCGCTCACCCGGAATTCGCGGCTGTTGCTGACAAGCCCCTTGAGAGTGATCGTTTCCTCGTAGTTGCCATTGAGCGTCTCTCCTCGGGTCACGATACTGGAAAAGTCATTCGCGGGCGGCTGGACGATGAGCCGGATGACGCGCTCCACAGTGCAGGACTCGACACCTTGCGGTTGCGGGCCATCAAAAGTGGCGTTCAAATTGTCGTGATCCGGGTGGTAGGTGTGCACAAAGGGATTCGCGGCCTGGTCGCTGAAGGGCAGCGTCACCGGCAGCGCGTTCGAAAGCGTCTGCGCCGCTCCGAGATTGCCGCTTAGGGGCCAGCGCGTGTTAGCGGCGGTCCAGGGCAGAAACGTGGAGCTGATTCGCCGGGCTGCGTCCAGATAGGCTGGATGGAGTGCGGACTCGCCGCTGGCGACAACGACATTTGTGGCAAGGTCAAAGCCGTGATAAACGCGCTGGAGCAGGACGGCGTTGTCATTGGTGGAATTATGGATGATCAAGCGTCCCGAATAGGACCGGTTCACCGGCGCCAGCGAAGTGTTAGTAGCAGTGGCGAGGTAGCGACCCTGAGTATCCTGCACGAGTTGGTTTGTCGCCACGCTCGAAATGCTCCGATCTCCATTTGCCGCCTCGAGGTAATTGGTTTGATTTCCACGGGCATATTGGACGAGGTACTGGCCGACCTGGTCGATTGTGGCCGCCCCTACCCATAGGCCGGCGCTGGAACCCGCCCTGGCGGACACAGGTACGTCCACCTGTGAAAACCCAAGCGAGTCGGTGAAGCGCAGGATGCCGGCCAGCAGTGAGCCGGGCGCGTTGGCGATGGCCGGGCGGTTGAGGCCGAGCACTACTTCGACCTCGGAGCCAGACTGATTGTGCGGGGCCAGGGTCCAAGTGCGCGGGGTGTTCGCGGGCAGGTGGGTGTAGCCGTAAGTCAGGTTGGTCGAATTGAGGTCCCCCCGGACCAGCAAGGGCGGCACCGCCACGATGGGCGTCTGGCCGACGGGAATGGGCTCGGAATTCACCAACCGCAACGTGACGGTGAGATTGCTGGCGGTGAGGTTGCGCAACCGGAAGGTGGAGATGCCGGAGGTATCGCCGAAGTCCACGCCGCCGGCCCCGACTTGCAGAACTTCGAACGGCCCGAAGTATCGGTTGAAAACGGTGCCGGACCGCATCCAGAAAGCCTGCCCCCGCTTGACAGGGAACGTAGGCCACAAAAGAGACGGAAGCAGAATCGGGTTCTTCTTATCTTTCAAGTCGCCGCCCGGGTAGTAGTAGATCTCGGGATTAAGAGACTGGAAGTCGGTGGCCTTGGTAAGGAAGTCCCGGAAATTAGGAGGCGTATTTGTAACGGTGGAGAAGCCGATCAGATTCAATCCGGAGGAGGTCCAACTGTGTCGCGGGGGGACGGGGCGGCCTTTGACCCTCCAGTTGTAGCTGACGACATTCGTTGGTATGCGCACCAGGTAGGCAGAATCACCGATGAGCCGCTGCAACACGCTGGAAGCATTGGTGCGGTTCCAACTGGTCCATTCGGCGGCGGCGCTCGGCAGCGCGGGGCTGTCGGTGAATTGCGCGATGGACGGAGGATTCCACCGCCAGACCTCCAGGATCGGATTTCCGACCTCCCCCGTCACCAGTCCGTTCAGATTGGTGTGCGAGGCATCCACATGGAGAAACACGGCGTTCCAGCCATTCGAGAGGCTGATGGATTGGGTGAGCCACTGAGCCTGCGCCGCGAGGCCGCAGCCCAGCAACGCGGCAACCAGCAGCCCGCCGGAAAGAATTTTCGAGTTAGACTTCACAATTATTTTTCTAATGAAACCGTCATTGAGTCGGCAGAACCTGATCCGTGGGCCGCTGCAACAGCCCCGGCAGCACTTGGAGATTGTCCTTGCGGACATAGGCAGCCGCGCCGGCGCGGCCAGCCTCTGCGCGCAGGTCAGCATCGTCGTGGTCCGTGACCATCACGACACGGGCGCGCGGATTCATGGCAATGATTTGGCGCGTGGCGCTGAATCCGTCGAGTTGAGGCATCTCAATGTCCATCAACACCCAGTCGGGCGCGAACTCACTGAAGTGTTGCACCGCCTCGCGCCCGTCACGGCACTCCACGACTTCCGCGCCGAGTGTTCCGAGCATGGACTTGAGCATCGCGCGGAACGGCTCGTGGTCATCGGCAATCAGAATGCGCAGTGGCGCTGACATGCCGGCGACAGTGACAGTCCGAAGCGATACTGTGAATAGAAGGCTCTACTCAATGGGCCTGAGTACGATTACTCAGGCTCGTAGCAGCCGACGTGAGGAGGCTCACTTTAAAAAATGGAGAGAATTGAGAGCCTCCTCACGTCGGCTGCTACGATGAGGATTGCGCGCGCCGTTACAGCTCCGATTTGTGGTCGAACGCAAATTTCACCAGGCTGTGAACCCCGTGCAGGTCCAGCTTCGTGCCGATGTTGAAGCGGTGGTTCTCCACCGTGCGCGTGCTCAGGTCCAGTTCGTCCGCGATTTCCTTGCTCGTCTTGCTTTGCGCGATCAGTCGAAGGACGCGCAACTCGGCGGGTGTTAAGTCGGCGAGACCGGGTTTGTCGCGTCGCAGCGTCTCAGCGCGTGCGTTGCGGTTGACGAGAAAACCGGAAATGGAAGGGCTGAGATAATGCTGCCCCGCCGCCACAGCTCGGATGCCTTGGAGAATGTCCTCGGCCGCGCTGTCCTTCAGCACATAGCCGAGGATGCCCAGAACGAGCGCCTCGTTGAACAGGTCCTCCTCGCGATGCATCGTCAGCACGATGATGCGCACCGGCAATCGCTCGCGCTGAATTGCCGCGGCGACTTCCAGTCCCGATAACTTCGGCATGTCGAGATCCAGAATGGCCACCGCCGGCTTCAACTGGCGCGCGACGCGCAGCGCCTCCTCGCCATCGCCCGCCTCGTGAACCAGCCGCAAGTCGGATTGCGCGGTGATAATCTGCCGCAGCCCGCCGCGGAACAGCGGATGGTCATCGGCCATCAGGATGGTCAGTACCTTTTTCAATTCTTCTCGCCGGGAATGGGCACTTCGATTTTCAGCCGCGTCCCCTGGCCGGGCGCGGAGTCAATGGCCAGATGCCCGTGCAGAATCCACACGCGCTCGGCGATGCCGCTCAAGCCCATGCCATGCGCCGCCTCGCTCTGCTTCGCGCGCCAGTCGAAGCCGCGACCATTGTCCTCGATGAGCAGGCGCACCTGCTTCTCATTGCGTTCCACCACGACGCGCGCCTCGGTCGCGCCAGAATGTTTGAGCACATTGTTCAGGGCCTCCTGCACAATGCGAAAAAGATTTGTCTCCGCCTCAGAGGAGAACACGCGATCCACGGGCGTGATATCCGCGGCACATTTAAGTTCGGAGGACGAGCTGACTTTCTTCACCAACCCGTGCAGCGCGCGCGTGAGGCCAAGCCGATCCAATTGGTACGGCCGCAGGTTCTGCGAAATCTCACGCACTTCCTCGATCGACTGTCCGGCCAGGCGCGCGATTTCGTCCAACTCCTGACTGGCGGAGGCTCCGGGATTTTTGGCCATGGCGGCGCGGTTTTTGATGACGAGCAGGTTTTGCCCAAGGCTGTCGTGCAACTCCGCCGCGATCCGCTTGCGCTCCTGTTCCTGGGATTGAATCAGCCCGCGCGAGAATTCGTGCTGGGCCGCCTGCTCTCGTTGCAGCCGGACAATGCGGGCGCGATAAAACGCAAACGCGACACTCGCAAACGCCGCCACGACAAGCGCGCGAAACCACCAGGTCTCATACCATGCGGAGAGAACAATCAACGCCAGTGAGGCGCCGCTCTCGTTCCACACGCCATCGCTGTTGGCCGCCAGCACCGTGAAAGTGTAGCGGCCGGGCGCAACATGTGAATAGTAAGCTGTGCGCCGCGTGCTGGCCTCGACCCAATCGTCGTCCCATCCCGTCAGTCGATACTTGAACTGGAGCCGCTCCGAGTTCACCAGGCTCAACCCGGTGAACTGAATTTCAATGTTGGATTTACCCGGCGGGACGCGCACCGGACGCTGGAGCGATTGCGGCTCGCGATCCAGCACGAAGGCTTCGATGACAGCCGGCGGCGGCTGCGGATTCGTTGGCATGGCCTCGGGATTGATGATAGCTACGCCGTCCTGGGTCGGAAACCAGAGCTTGCCGTCACCTGTTTTCACGCCGCCGGGCCAGCGCCCGCCGTTACACTCAACGTTGAGCATCCCGTCACTCTTGCCGTAGGAAATGGCCGTGATCGTTCGCCGCCGGCCGTCGGCCAATTCATTCAGCTCCCGCTTGCTGACCCGGTGGATGCCACGGTTGGAACTCATCCAGAAATTGCCCCGCCCGTCTTCCAGAATTTGAAAGACACCGTTATCGAACATTCCTTCTTTGGTCGTGTAACGAGTGAACCGCCCCTCCTTCAAGCGCCCCAATCCGCCATCATAAGTGCCGATCCAGAGTATGCCCTCTCCATCCTCGTAGAGCGCGCGCACATGATTGCTCGGCAAACCATCCCGTTCCGTCCAGGTCCTGAAGCGGCCATGGGCAAGCTGCGTCAGGCCGCCCAGGCTTCCGATCCAAAGCCTGTCCGCCCGGCCCTCGATAATGACAGAAATGGATCCCGCGGCAAGGCCATCCCGCTCGCTGTAGAATGACAACTCACCGTTCTGATAGCCGAACAATCCGCGCTCGACTCCGAACCAGAGCGTGCCAGAGCGATCCTGGCAGATCGCGCTGACACTCTGGTTGCTTAAACCCGCTGGAACTTCGGCCTTGCTGATTGCGCCGTTCTCAAAAATGACGGTCCCGCCAAACGTTCCCACCCACAAACGGCCGGCGCGATCCTCGCAAAGCGCCGTGGCGAAGCGGTGGGGCTCCGGCAGCGTGAAGTTCGTCACCGCGCCGGCTTTGAGGCACGTCAACCCTTGGTCCCAGGTGCCAAGCCACACCGCGCCCGTATGGTCTTCGCAAATCGGATAGATGTTGCCCGTCTGAAGCCCATGCTGGGTCGAGAGGACGTTCACGATTTGCTCGCGGGCGCGAATCAGCCCGATGCCCTCCGTCCCGATCCACAGGTTCCCTTCCTCATCTTCGATCAGCGCGTTGATGTGACTGGCCGGCAAGCCCGGCACAGGCGGGCGTGAGTGCGGCCACAGTGAGTCCGACGATGGATAGGCGGTAAAGAGACCGTCCTTCAAGCGGCCCAACCACGGCCCAACTCCGTTCACCCAAAGGTTGCCTTTCCGATCCTCGCGTGCGAGGGGCGATGAGAATGGGCCAGGTCCGGGGCTCACGCGATTGCGCGGCAAACCGTCGCGTTCCGTGTAGACCCTCACGACCTTGCCGTCTCGCAGTTTCACCAGTCCGGCATCCTCTGTTGCCAGCCACCAGCTCCCGTGTTGGTCTTCATCCACCTGGTTGATGCGCAAGCTGGGCAGCCCGTTGGACAAGTTGAGCGTCGTTAATTTTCCGCGGGAGAAAATTTGCAGCCCGTTTTCGTTTGTCGCCCAGATGACCCCGGGCCGATTCCCGCCAGTTAGCCTGCTGGCCGGACCGATCGCGCTTTGGGGCAGGCGCGGTCGAAATTGGCCCTCCTCCCATCGCAAAAGCTGATAACCCGTCAGGACCCAGAGGTTGCCTTGCTCGTCTCGCGAGATGCTTCGGATGGGCTTGCCGGGCAGGCCGTGTGGGGCGCCGAACGAGGTGAAGCTGCCTTGGCGATAGCGGGCCAGTCCCCCATCCTCCAGGCCGACCCACAGGTCGCCGTCGCCGTCTTCGTAGAGTACAGTGGTGCGATTGCCGGGAAGACCCGGTGAGTTGGCCTTGGTAAAGACCGTGAAGCGCACCCCGTCAAATCGCGCCAGCCCATCGAGCGTGCCCACCCAGAGATAGCCGTCACGCGATTGCAAAACAGCGCGGACGCTGTTTTGTGGCAGGCCGGAGTCTGCCGCCGTCCAAACGTCGAAGCGGTATTCTGCAAGCGCCCCGTGAGTGATCAGCAAGAGCGCGCAGGCGACCCAGCCCTCGAACTGTGCTGGAAGTCTCATTGCCCCTCGACTTCAGTAGGGAGCAGGCGCGAGATCATCTCGGGGCGCCGGCCGTCGCTGATGATTTTCGTTTCAACTCCCAACGTTACAACAGAACGAACGTCGCCACGTTGCACGGGGCATGTGACCAACGTCACGCAAACTCGACTTTCGCCATCAGCGGTTTCCAGTTGCATTCACTGGGCATTTTAGGAGCTTCGCTGCAAATCGGAATGAAAAACTAAGGTGAAAGAAACCTGGGAATCGCTGGAAAGGGTTTTGCCGTAAGCGGCAAGGCTGAGATTAAGACCAAGGCACTTGAAGATCGGGACTTGGAGCCCCTGTGGAAACAATTTGGCGAGATCTAACCCGGTTACTTGGCCCATTGACGGCGGCCCGAATGGATGCTCTCATTCGTTCTCAACAAGAACGGCGTCGAGATTCAGACCGTCAGAGGGTCAATGGGCTTTATGGCATCGGGAAGGTGAATAAATAATCTACGTCGCCATCTTCGTGAGCGTTCTGTGTGGGTCGCCAGGCGTTTTATTATCAACCACAGTATCTACTAATGTTCGGCATCCACGACTTCGGCGTTTTCGTTGCCAGCGGCATCATTCTGAACCTCACTCCGGGGCCGGACACGTTCTACATTCTCGGTCGTAGCATGGCACAGGGGCGCAGTGCGGGCACCGCTTCCGCGCTTGGCATTTCCACCGGCTCGCTAGTCCATACCCTTGCCGGCGCCCTCGGTCTGTCTGCGCTGCTGGCGGCGTCCGCTTCAGCCTTTCTGGCCGTCAAGCTCGCTGGTGCGGCGTATCTGGTCTATCTCGGCGCACGGATGTTATTTAGCCGGGCGTCCACAGTTACGATTCCTGCGAGTTTCTCCTCGTCCGGTTTTCTCGCGGTCTATCGGCAGGGTCTGCTTACCAACGTTCTGAACCCGAAGGTTGCCCTGTTCTTTCTTGCCTTTATGCCACAGTTCATCGCCGCTGATAGCCCCTCAAAGTTTGCTGCATTTATCACGCTTGGCTTCTGCTTCACCATCACAGGAACCCTCTGGTGCCTGTGTCTCGCGTGGTTCTCTTCGTTGCTCGGCGACCGCCTCCGAAGCAGCACCACATTTGCGGAGGTTCTTCACCGGACAGCAGGGGCACTCTTTGTTTTCTTGGGCGTCCGTCTTGCAACCACCAAATGAAAACGCATAACCATGGGCGGCATTCGCGCGCATGAAACTTTACGAGGTCATCTTCTGGGTTCACGCGGAAACGCAGATGCCGAGGACACCATTTACCTCGTTCGTGCCCCGGACTTTCGCGCCGCGGTTGAGGACGTGTTGCGTAACACGCGAACTGCATCCGCAGACTGCGAGGCAAAGCAATGGAAGGACGGTGAAGCGCCCGGCGCACAGGCGAACCTTCGGCATTTGACAGATAGCCTCACGTTCAACGTGCGCCAGTTGCTCCGCAGTGCCCCGCCGGATTGCTCAGTGATGACGACGAACCAGCGATGCGTTCCTTAGAGGGCCATGCGCGATCCAGGTTCGGAGCGTCTCCAAGGAGGAGTCTTTACAAAGGGCCGCACAAGAGCAGGCGCAACACTCCAGGCGCAGGCATCTCCGCCGTGAGAGTCAACCCCAGTACCGTAGCGACGCTTTGCGCGAAGGTCAGTCCTAGTCCGCTGTGGCCTGAACTGGTCCGGGCGGCGTTCTTTCGCCAAAACCGTTCGAAGAGGCGCGGCAAGTCCTCCCTGGTCAGGTTGTCCGTCGTGTTCTCCACCAGAAAATCCAGTTGGGTGTTTCGCGTGGTGGCTGCAATCCGCACCCGTCCTCCAACTGGGCAATACTCCACCGCGTTGTGGATCAGATTCCTCAAGATGTGGCGCAGGAGTTCAGGGTCGCTGTGCCATTGCAACTCGCGAGGAATGTCCATAGCCAATTCGAGTTGTTTGCCGCGCGCTGGATTTCTTAAAGGCAGCCAGATTTCTTCCACCAGCCTGGCGACCAACACAGGCTCGCTCCGAACAGAGAGTTTGCCTTCCTCGCTCTGGGCCAGCGCCAACAGCCCGGCCACCATCGTTTCCATTTTCTCAACGATGGCTAGCGCGTCGCGAAACGTGGCGGTGGCTTCCGTGGCGCCTCCGGGCCATTTGATGGCGACTTCAGCCAGGGTGCGCAACTCCGCCAGCGGCGTGCCCAGTTCGTGTGCAATATCTGCGCTGATGCGCCGCTCGCGTTGAAAGGCTTCCTCCAGCCGGGCGAGCAGGTCGTTGAGCCGTTGACAAATGGGATGCAGTTCCTGCGGCATTGTCTCGGTCGGGAACCGCGCTCCTAACGAAGAAGCATTGATGGCGGCGGCCCGTTCACCGACCACTCCGAGTGGATCGAGTCCGCGACGGACAACCACTGTGACCAGTACCGCCAGGGCCGCCAGCAACAGGAGGCCAAAGAGTAGCAGTGCGATCCGAAAAACGAACAGGGTGTGGTTCAATTCGGTGCGTTCCCGGGCGACCACCAGCGCCACCTCCGGTTTGCTCCGAGAGTCTTTGGATGGATCGGCGCTGAGGTTTGCCGCGTCTCGCTGGGGCGCGAATTGAATGCCGACAGCACGCCCCGCGCGCCCATCAGGCAGCGTCACGTCCCAAAAAGCAGGCTGGGCCACTACGCCGGCTCGGCGGGGAAGGTCGACACCGCGAAGCGAACGGGAACGTTCCAGAGTCGCCCCGTGGTCGAGCCACACTTGAAAATATTCGGGCCGTTCTCGCCGCTCGAATTCCGGCATGAATTCGTCGGCAAAATTCAGCTTCACTTCACCGCGATTTTCCTCAGTGAGTGTCACCAGCGCGAGGGCTTTGGAACGCAGGGCGGCATCGAACTCGTCGATCAGAAAGGCCCGGCTGTAAAGATAGAGCGCGACGCTGGTCGATCCCAGCAGCATCGTTGCGCCGATCATCAGACCGAACACCAGATGCCGCCGGATGGATTTCATGGGCGCTCCAACACGTAGCCAAGGCCGCGACGCGTGACCAGGAGCGGCACCGCGCCGGGTGGATCGATCTTCTTGCGCAGATTGCATATGGCCGAGTCCACGGCATTGCTCATGGGCTCAGTCTGGTCGTCGTAAACGTGGACCCAGATCTCCGTGCGCGACACGACTTCGCCGGCTCGCCGGGCCAAATACTCCAGCAGCCGATATTCGCGAGGGGTCAGTTCCAGGGCGCGCCCCGCCCGGGTCACGGTGCACGCCGCGGTGTTAACTTCGAGGTCGCCAATGATGAGGCAAGGGTCCTTCTGCTGGTAGTGGCGGCGACAGAGCGCCTGGACGCGCGCCAAAAATTCCTCCAGCGCGAACGGTTTGACCAGATAATCATCCGCCCCGGTCTGCAATCCACGCACGCGATCGGCGACGCTGGTCCTGGCGGTAAGAAGCAGGACCTGCGTCCGGTGCCCGTCGCGTCGCAGTCTCTGGAGAAGCGTCAACCCGTCCAACTTGGGCAGCATCAGGTCCAGGACGATCACGTCATAGGCATTGGATGAGGCCTGCCATAAACCTTCCTCGCCATCGCAGGCGGCGTCCACGGCATAGCCCGCCTTGCGCAGAGCGGTCGAGACGGAATGCCTCAAATGATCCGAATCTTCGACGAGCAGCACTCTCATGGATTGGTCCAGGTATTACACCATAAGCGACATTACGGCAACATTACGGTCATCCGCCGGCCGGGGCGTTTCCGTCCGAAAATAAATCAGGCGGCGTAATCATTTCATAATGTGACTTCTGCCATGCTGCAGCTGCAATTAAAAATCCAACTCTCCAAAAACTATGAAAAGACCAATCGCACTTCCACTGTTTGTCGTCGTCGGGCTGGCCGCGATCCTGGCACAGCCTGTCCTTGCTAAGAACAAGCCCTGCCTCAGCTTCTCCGAGCTGCGCATGACGCTCGAACAAAACGCCACCGATGGCGACACCGAAGTCGTTCTCTTCGCCAAAGGACAGGACGATGGACTCAGCCGGCTCGTCATCACGGCACCTGATGGGCGTCGCGTGGCCGAGTTCAAAGGTGACCACGGCGGGATCGGCATCCGGGAATTCAACCTTGAGTCCGCGGAACCGCCTGACCTCGATGCGGTGCTCGCTTCTTTCCCGGAAGGAAATTATTTTGTCGCAGGAAGGACCGTCAATGGAGAGTGTATCACGGGAAGCGTTTTTTTGTCGCACCAAATCGCGCCTGCCACGACGCTTCTCAGTCCGCAGGAGGACCAAGTCGTCCCCGTCGATCAACTCGTTCTGGGTTGGAGTGCTGTTGCCGGCGCGGAGCGGTACGTGGTGGAGTTGAACAATGAAACCACTGGAAGCGAGTTCACCTTTGAAGTGTTCCCTCCCACCACCAGCATGGCCATTCCAGCCCAGTTCCTCCAGCGTGGCTCCGAATATCAATTCGCGGTGGGCGTGAGAACCGCGACCGGAAACATCACGTTCGTGGAGACGACGTTCTTTACCGCACCGTGAGCGGGAACAAGTGCGGTGAACAGGCGAATCACGTCACGCTGACTCTTGGCGTCTGGCCGGAGAACAGTGCGACGCTGTTTAGGATTCAAGCCTTGACGCACTTTGCGCATTTCCAGCCGCGCGATGTCGGCAAGTAGCGAAGCAACCTCGTTTTGCTTCATGGTTATTTGCGAGGCAAGTTGATGCCGCGGAAACGCAGGGACCGATTTGCGCAGGCTGCTTGGGCCCAAGACAGAGGGCCATCGAATAACATCGCGAACTTGCTCTCCATTTTCCTACCATCGGGAGGGTTTTTCTGCCATTCTGGCACCTGTCATCCCCGATATGCCGGAATCAGAGCAAGAATCAGATGCAGCGGCTCCGCGCGTCTTCGCCACCACGCATTGGAGCGTGGTGGTGGCAGCCGGTCAGGGACAATCAGTCCCGGCGCAACGCGCGTTGGAAACGCTTTGCCGTGCCTACTGGTATCCCCTCTACGCCTACGTCCGCCGGAAAGGGTATAAACCGGAAGAGGCGCAGGACCTGACGCAGGAGTTCTTTGCTCAACTCATCGCAAAGGATCATTTTCGGCTGGCGGATCGTAATAAGGGCAAGTTCCGCGGATTCCTTCTGGCGACGCTCGATTATTTCCTGGCGCGGGAATGGAGCCGCGCGCATCGCCAAAAACGTGGCGGGCAGTTCACTTTCATTTCGATGGACGACCATTCTCCCGAGGAGCGGTATAAGTTGGAGCCCGCGGATCTGGAAACACCGGAAACGAATTTCCTTCGGCAATGGGCCTTCACCGTGTTGAAGCAGGCGATGAACGCCTTGCAAAAGGAGTGCGAAGCCAATGACAAAGCGCCTTTGTTCCGGGAAGCGAAGAACTTGATTTCAGGCGAGCGCCACGGAGCGGCTTATTCGCAAATCAGCAAGAGCCTCAATATGGGCGAAGGCGCGGTGCGGGTCGCGGTGCATCGGCTGCGGCAACGTTATGGCGAACTGCTGCGCTGCGAGGTCGCGCACACGGTGGCCAAGGAAGAAGAGGTTGATGAGGAGCTGCGTTACCTTTTTCAAGTCTTGGGCCCGTAAGCGCGTGCACCTCTTACTCATAATCTCAATCTTAATCTCAATCTTTCCGGCTGAGAGCAGGATTAAGATTACGATTACGATTATGAACCGAGCGGAACCAACTTGTAACATCGCCCGCGTTTTGGAGGAGAACAGGTAGAAGCTTGTGACTGATGGCATGGTCAACGACCCGGAAAGATGTCTGGAATGCGGCGCGCCAAGATCCGGTTGGCTCGAGGATAACTGCCCGAGTTGTCTCATCCGATTGGGCGCTCCCGAGTCGCTCGGCAAGACTGTTCGTGATGCTCCGGAGACGAGCCTGCGGGCCGGAATCATCCGCTCGCTCGGCGATTACGAGCTGCTGGAGGAAATCGCCCGCGGCGGCATGGGCGTGGTGTATCGCGCGCGTCAGGTGAGTCTCAATCGCCTCGTGGCGGTCAAGGTTTTGCTGGCGGCGCAGTTCGCCCGCGACACGCTCCGCTTTCACCGCGAGGCCCAGATGGCTGCGAGCCTCAGTCATCCGAACATTGTTTCCATTTACGAAGTGGGCGAGCACGATGGTCAGCCTTATTTCTCGATGGAACTGATCGAGGGCCGCAGTTTGGCTGACCTGTCCCGCGATCAACCACTGGGCGCGCGGCGGGCGGGGGAATTGACGAAAACCATTGCAGAGGCGGTGCACTTTGCGCACGAGCGGCATTTGCTGCATCGCGACCTCAAGCCTTCCAATGTGCTCGTGGACGCTTCCGGCGCGCCGCACGTCACCGACTTTGGTTTGGCCAAACGCTCGGATGGCGACGCCGATCTGACGCTGACGGGCCAGGTGCTCGGCACACCAAGCTACATGCCGCCGGAACAAGCCGAGGCAAAAGGCGGCCTCAGTACGGTCGCGGGCGATGTCTATTCGCTCGGGGCGATTCTCTACCAATTGCTGACCGGCCGGGCGCCATTCCTGGCCGACATGCTTACGCAAACGTTGCGCCTCGTCATAGAGAGCGAACCGATTTCGCCTCGGCTGTTGAATCCCAATGTACCGCGCGATCTGGAGACGATTTGCGTGAAGTGTTTGGAGAAGGATCCGCAGCGCCGTTATGCTTCGGCAACGGAACTGGCCGAAGAGCTGGGCCGCTTTCTGAAGGACGAACCCATTCGCGCGCGACCGCTGCGGGCACCCGCGAAACTGCTGCGCTGGTGCCGCCGCAAACCGGCCCCGGCCCTTTCGATTGCTACTGCTGCGGTGTTATTGCTCCTCGTCGTGATTGGTTCTCCCATCGCCCTGGTTCGGATCGATACGGCGCGCAAGATGGCGCAGGCCGCCGAGCGGCAAACCGAACAACAGCTCTATATGGCCCTGCTGGAACAAGCCCGCGCTGCCGTCTTGACCGGCGAAGCCGGCCATCGCGTCCGGGCCCTCGACGCCGTGCGCCGCGCAGGCGCGATAAGCAACTCAGCCGCGCTCCGCGGAGTGGCGATCGCGGCGCTGGCGCTGCCCGACTTGCGACTTGAACGGGAATGGCCCACCACGCCGGATACGACCCTCGCGGCCCTGGACCCGGCCTTCGAGCGCATCGCGCTCTGCCACGACGATGGCCCGGTCGAAATCCGTGCCGTGAGCGACCAGCGGCTTCTGGCTACGCTGCCGGCCAGCACCAACTTGCCGGCCCTCGGCGTGTGGAGTCCCGATGGGCGCTTCCTTGCCGTAAACCGTCGCCACGATCCGGACGATCAGGAGTGGGACATGGAAGTCTGGGAAGTGGCCGGCGCCAGGCAAGTGCTGCTCGTGCGCGGTTCTCCGTCAGGGGTGGTGTCGTTTCATCCGCGTTTGCCCCAAATCGTGATCGGCCTCGATAACAGCGCGGTGATATGGCATTTAGAGACCGTCCGGGAACTCAAGCGCCATCCGCTGCAGGGGAAACCGGTTGCCTTGAAATTTGCCCCCGACGGCGAACGCTTTGGAGCCCTGCTCAAAGTTGGCCAGGAGTGGATGGCCGCGATCCATGACACCATCGACGGGACGATCCACACGAGCCACATGTTTGCCCAGCGCGTGCGTCACCTTGACTGGCATCCGAGCGGACGCTGGATCGTGGTGCCCGACTTCGCAGGCGTGGTCCACTGGATGGACGCGCAGACGGGCGAGACGCGTGTGCTGGGGCGACACAAGGCCGCGGCGATAATGGCTGTGTTCAGTCCCGACGGGAAATACGTCTTCAGCGGCGGCTGGGATCGCGATCTTATCTGTTGGGACGTGAAGTCGATGCGGCGCGCCTTTGCGGTGGGCGTGGAAAGTTATCACGTGCAGTTTGCCGCCGACGGACGCCGGTGCGTGATTCTGGTATGGCCGGACATGCGCGTGCAGGTCTATGCCTTTGAACGGCCGGCCCTCGGTCGGGAATTTGCCGAAGACCTGGGCGGGGGGAGGAACTATGCCGCATTTTCCTCCGACGGCCGTTGGCTTACGGGAAACGGGCTAGAACGCATGGTGGTTTGGGATTTAGACAGCGATAGACCCGGAGCGGTGGTGGACGACCCTGGGAATCTAAGGGTCAACTTTGCTTCGAATGGTGAATTATTTGGCAACCGGCCCGGCGATTGTTTTCGCTGGCGCGTCACTGCGGGAACAAACGGCGGCGCACCCAGATTGGAACCTTTGGCCATGTCCAGGCCCGCAGGCTTCGCGTCGCTCTGCCTGGTGTCCAATGGCGTCGTGCTGACCACGACCAACGGCTCAGCACTGGCCGACTTCGATCATCTCGCGACCGATCAAGATGCCTGGAATATGACCACTCACGGACTGAACAGCGTTTCGCCCGATGAGCGCTGGCTCGGTATGTTTCGCTCGTTCTCGCCGTATCTCTACATTTATCGCCTGCCGGGATTTGAGCGTGTGGCCAAGCTCACCAACGAGGCGCGCATCAGCCTGTTCGAGTTCTCACCGCGCGGCGATGAAGTCGCCGTCTCCAGCCGGGGAGGAGTCGAGTTCTGGAGCACGACCACCTGGCAACGCACGTGCCACCTGACCAACTTCACGGGCATCCTCTACTCGCCCGACGCCCACACGGCCTGGCTCTACACAAAGTTCCGCGCAGCCGGCCTTCACGACGCCCGTACGCTGGAGCCACTTCTGCCGCTGCCCAAGGGCGCACTCCCGCTGGCCATCAGCCCGGACGGCCGCCGCCTCGCTGTAAGCGTGGACGGGCGCCACATGCAAGTATGGGACCTGGTTGAAGTGCGGAATCAATTGCGGGCAATTGGGTTGGACTGGCATCACGAGCGACCAAAATGACACGGAGATTCCGGATTTTTTACAGAAGGCTGCAAAGGTAGCGAAGGAGGTCCCCGATGCATCACGGATCTGAGGTCGATATCGTTCGGTTCAAACAAGAATCTTCTTTGTTGCCTACGTTTGCTTCTGTAAAGAATCCACATGCATCCGCTTTTTCTTAAAGCCGACAAACTCTCCTACGAGGTTATCGGCGCTGCCATCGAGGTCCACCGCCACAAAGGCCCAGGCCTTATCGAGTCCATCTATGAAAAATGCGTCCTCCGCGAACTTGAGCTGCGCCACATCTCCTGTGTAAACCAAAGGGCAGCCCTCATAGAATACAAAGGCTACACGTTCGAAGAACCACTCCGATTCGATCTGCTAGTCCAAGACTGCCTTCTGGTCGAGTTAAAGTCAGTCGAGCAAGTATTGCCCATTCACAAGGCCCAACTCCTCAGCTACATGAAGCTGCTGAACCTTCCGATCGGGCTGCTCATCAACTTTCACGAGGCCAAACTTACCGATGGCATTAGCCGATTAATTCTGCCTGGCGCCGGCCAGTAAAGATCTCCTTCGCTACCTTCGCTGCGAAGAAAGCTCCCTGATGTGTAGGGATTCCCGTTCTCCCTCCTCCCTTCGCTTCCTTCGCTGCCTTCTGTAAAAGGAAGATTTTCCACGTTTTCCTTCTGTAAAAGATAGCTTCTCACTTTTTGGTGTAACATTTCCGTTCAGAAAGAGGAGTGCTTAGTAGAAGCCTGCGTCGGAGCGATAGCGAGGCCCGGCTATGAAGACAAACAACCTGGATCATGCATCTATGAAAACAAGACTCCGAACTCTTCTCGTTGGGTTGGCACTGCTCTCAACTCTCAACCCTCAACTCTCAACTGTGCTCGCCCAGGGCACGGCCTTCACCTACCAGGGCCGGCTGACCGACGGTCCAGACACCGCCACCGGCATCTATGATCTGAGCTTCTCGCTCTTCGCGGCCAGCAGCGGCGGCGCGCCCGTCTCCGGTCCGCTTACCACGAACAGTGTGGCCGTGAGCAACGGCCTGTTCACGGTGACGCTGGATTTCGGGACGAGCGCGTTTCCTGGCGCGGACCGCTTCCTCGAGATCGGCGCGCGCACGAATGGCGGCGGGGCCTTCACTACGCTGACGCCGCGACAGAAGCTCACCGCCACGCCCTACGCCGTGATGGCCCGCAACATCACAGGCGTCGTGCCGAGCACCAGTCTGTCCGGCACTTACTCCAGCGCCGTCACGCTCAACAGCGCGGGCAACAGCTTCACCGGCAACGGCGCGGGGTTGACCGGCGTAAATGCGGCGACGCTGGGCGGGTTGAACGCGAATCAGTTTTGGAGGACAGCGGGCAATAGCGGCACGACGGCGGCGAACTTTGTCGGCACAACAGACAATCAGCCGCTGGAGATGCGCGTGAACGGCCAGCGCGCCTTCCGGTTGCAGCCCAATTCAGGCGCCGCCCCCACCATCATCGGCGGTTCGAACACAGTCGGCGCCCTCCTGGTCAACGGCGCAGTGATAGCGGGCGGTGAAATGAACCTTATCGAGAACTTCGGCAGCTTCTCGACCGTGAGCGGAGGCGTCTCCAATCAAATCCTCGGCGCGCAATACGCCACCATCGCCGGCGGGCATAACAACCTCATTCAATCGGGGGGCTTCTATTCAACCATTGGCGGCGGCAAGGACAACTTCCTCGATTTCAGCGCCCAGCAGGTCGTCATCGCGGGCGGCATCCAAAACCGCATGGAGCGCGACGCGAATTCCTCCGCCATCGGCGGTGGCTTTCGGAATGTCATTCACAGCAACACCGTTCACTCCGTCATCGCCGGCGGCCACACGAATTCTATCGGGCCACTCGTGTCCTATAGCGCCATAGGCGGCGGCAACGAAAACTCCATCCAGAGTCGCGCGGATTACTCGGTCATCGGCGGCGGGCGGCGCAATCGCATTCAGTCCAGCAACGAGTACGCGGTCATCGCCGGCGGCGAATTCAATGTCGTGGCGCCGAATTGCAATTACTCGATCATTGGCGGCGGGCAGAACAACGTCATTAGCAACGCCGTTTACGCCACTGTGCCCGGCGGCGGCGCCAACGTCGCGGGTGGCGACTTCAGCTTCGCTGCCGGACGCCAGGCGCGCGCGCTACACGACGGGAGCTTCGTCTGGGCGGACGCTTCTGCACTCACGCCCTTTGGCTCAACAACGAACAATCAATTCCTTATCCGTGCCGCCGGCGGCGTGGGCATCGGCACCACCAATCCGATCTTCACGCTCCACGTCAACGGCGAGGCCGGCAAACCGGGCGGCGGTTCCTGGAGCGTGGCGTCGGACGAGCGTCTCAAGAAAAACATCCGTCCGCTGGCCGGCGCGCTGGACAAATTGCTGGCGTTGCACGGCGTGAACTTCGAATACATTGACCCGGCCAAAGTCCACGAGTTGTCCGGCGAACGCATGGGTCTCGTTGCGCAGGAAGTGGAGAGTGTTTTCCCCGATTGGGTCGAGACCGGCCCGGACGGCTACAAGCGCGTGACCGTGCGCGGGCTGGAGGCGCTGGTGGTGGAAGCGTTGCGCGAGCTGCAACAAAAACAGGATGCCAAGAACGAAAAACTGGCCGACGAATTGAAACGCAGAGACGCGGAGAATGCAGAGTTGAAGCGCAGCGTGGAGGACCTCAAGACGCTGGTGGAAGCGCTGGCGCGGAAGTCTGAAGGAGGCGTGCGATGAAAACGCGAAGCGTCTTGGAGTGCGGCAGCCCTCTGCCGCTTTTTCCACAATCGCAGCCATGTTGCGTCTCCAAAAACGCCAGAGGACTGGCGCAGTCCAAAACCTGGCGGAGCTTCGCTGCCGCCATAGGCCTCTTCGCCGCACTGCTGCTTGCCGCCGCGAACCTGCGCGCGCAAGTCGTCAACGACGGCGCGAGCCGCACCTTGCTCAACGAAACCAACACCATCACCGGCGCCTTGACCGTGGGCACCAACGGCTCGTTCACGCTGCTCACGCTCTCCGACAACGCGCTGCTGACCAACTCGGCCAACGGCGTGATCGGACTGAACCTCGCCGCCAGGTCCAACGAAGTGCGGCTCATCAGCCCCACCGCCCGCTGGCGCATGGGTGGTTTTCTTTTCGTCGGCAGCAACGGCGCTTCCAGCCGGCTCCTCGTGAGCAACGGCGCGTTGGTGGACAACTTCAACAGCGGCTTCCTCGGCAACCGCGTGGACAGCAGCAACAACTTCGCCCTGGTCACCGGCGGCGGCTCGCTCTGGAGCAATCGCCTGGACCTGACGGTGGGTTCCCAAAGTCGCGGCAATCAATTGGTGGTGAGCAACGGCGGCTGGGTGGCCAGCCGGAACGGTTCCCTGGGCAACAATGCCAACGCCAGCAACAACTTTGCGCTGGTCACTGGCAGCGGCTCGGTCTGGAGCAACACGAGCTTTTTGGACGTGGGCGTGTCTGGACCCGGCAACCGGCTCGTGATCGAAGCCGGAGGACAGGCGCATTGCTCCGACGGCTTTGTCGGCCACTTCGGCAGCGCCAGCAACAACGAGGCGCTGGTGACCGGACCAGGTTCGCTCTGGACCAGCTTCTCCTCTCTGACGATCGGGAGCCAGGCGCGCGGCAACCGGCTCGTCGTGAGCAACGGGGCCGCCGTCAAGAGCGGGATGGGAGGAGTGGGCGGCTTCAGCAATCAAGTCGTGGTCACGGGCATCGGCTCCGTGTGGAGCAATCAGACATTCCTGTTTGTTGGCGGGGCCAGCAATCGCGTGGAGGTGAGCGACGGCGGCTGGCTGGCGTGCAACG
>Ga0137429_1000019_pt1 | contig 98061 bp, 83 predicted proteins | sample EasRivERMZT736_2_FD_102304 | JGI IMG/M metagenome (GOLD analysis project Ga0137429, IMG submission 102304) | Soil microbial communities from meander-bound floodplain in the East River, Colorado, USA - East River MetaG ERMZT736_2 | ecosystem: Environmental > Terrestrial > Soil > Floodplain ...
ATCCGGCCGCTGGCCGCCGCCGGCCGCCTCCCCCACCTGCATCGGTTGATGCAGACCGGAGCCACCGCGGTGCTGCGCAGCGAGGACCCGATCCTCTCCCCCATCCTCTGGACCACCATCGCCACGGGGCGCGAGCCGCTCGACCACGGGATCTACGACTTCCTCGAGGACGACCCGGCCACCGGAGAGCCGATGCGGGTCTCGGGGCGCAACCGCAAGGTCCCTGCCATCTGGGATCTCTTCTCGGACGCCGGGCTGACGGTCGCGACCATCGGGTGGTGGGCCACCTGGCCTGCCTATCCCCTGCGCGGCACGGTGATCACCGATCGGGTGCACAGCAGCGACCTGGGCGGTGGTGAGGGTACCCCGGCGCCTCCCGGCCTTGTCTTTCCGGCCGAGATGACCGCGGCGCTCGCCGCACTGCAAGTGGATTCGCGTTCGCTGGGGGTTGCGGACCTCGCGCCGCTCGCCACGGTGACCGCGGCCCAGGTGGCGCGGGCGGACGCCGAGCCGGCGTGGCAGCAGCGCGAGGGGACCCCGCACGACCCGATCAACAACCTGCGGGTTATCCTGGCCGCGACGCGCAGCGCGCATGCCATGACACTTTCCCTGCTGCGTTCCTCCCCTCCCGCGCTGACGATGGTGTACTACGAGGGTATCGACGGGGTCTGTCATCTGTTCGCGCACTGCCGCGCGCCGGCGCTATCGACCTGCCCGCCGGAACGGGTCACCCAGTTCGGCGGCACGGTGGACGCCTTCTACGAGATGCAGGACCGGATGCTGGGTGAGTTGCTCGCCGCGGCCGGCCCCGAGACCGTGGTTGCCGTCGTCTCGGATCACGGGTTCCAGACCGGAGCGGGGCGCCTCGAGGGGACGACGCCCGGCATGAAGCGCGGGCGGGCGCGGCTCTGGCACCGGATGTCGGGGGTGCTCCTCCTGGCGGGGGAACCCATTCGCACCGGTCCCTTGCCACGCGCCGGCATCCGCGACGTCACCCCCACGCTGCTGTACCTGGCGGGACTGCCGCTCGCCGACACGCTCGACGGCGAGGCGCTGCTGGGGGCGGTGCGGGCGGAGTTCCGCGCCGCCCATCCGCCACGGACGGTTCCCGACTACCCCCCCTGGACCGTCTCGGCGGCAGCGAAGGCGATTCCGGTCGATCGCGATACGGACCGTCAGGAGATGGCGAAGCTCGCGGCGCTCGGCTACCTCGCCGACTCCGACGCAAGCGGGGCCGGACCGGGGAAGCTCGGGACCCTCCGCAGCCGGACCACCGAGGCCTACCTCCGGCAGCGGGCTGGAGACGCGGCCGAGGCGAAGAAGCTGCTGCGGCAGGTGCTGGATCTCAACCCGACGTACCTCCCCGCGGTGCTGGCGCTCGCCGACCTCTACCGCCGCGGCGGCGATGCCGAGGGAGCGCTGCGCCTGTACCGCCCCATCCTCGCGGCTGCCTGGGAGAACGACGCACGCGCCTACCAGGGGGCGGCCGCGGCCTTCATCGCGGCAGGCAAGGCGGCGGAGGGGACCGGAATCCTCCGCGGACTCGAGCGCGAGCACCCAGGCGTGACGCTGCTGTCCGTCGGCCTCGCGATGCTCGAGTCGGCGGGGGGCGCGCAGGACCGGGCAGCGAGCACGCTGGTCGCCGCACTCGAACACGACCCGGTGTCGATCGACGCGATGACGGCGCTCTGGGCGATCCTGGAGCCGCAGGGGCGGGCCGCCGAAGCGCAACCGTTGCTGGCGCGGGCGCTCGAGCGCAATCCCCGCTCCGCTCCCCATCACCAGTGGACGGGACGGCTGGCGGAGGCACGCGGCGACTGGAACGCCGCCGCGCTCAGCTACGCGCGCGCCACCGAGGCGGCGCCCGACCAGTTCGAGCCGCTCTCGGACCTGGGGCGGGTCACCGCGCGGGCCGGACGGCTGCAGGAGGCCGAGGGGATCTTCCGCACGACAGTGGACGAGTTCCCCCAGGAGCCGCGCGCGCCCTTCAACCTTGGAGTGGTACTCGAACAACGCCAGGATGCGGCGGGTGCGCTGGCGGCGTACGCCGAGGCCGAGCGGCGCGGCATGACCTCTGCCGCCCTCTATGAGCATCTCGGGAGGCTCAGCCAGGCGCTTGGAAAGCGCTCGGAAGCCGGGAGGTACTATGAGCGATCGCTGGCACTCGCCCCCAACCAGCCGAGGGTGCGGAGCGCGCTCGAGCAGCTAGGCAATGGGACTCCCTAGCGCTCGTTCATAGTCGCCGTCTCGAGGAGCACGTTGGTTGGCGCGGGGGCCGCCGGCCGCCGGCCCCCGCGCCGCTCCCTAGCGCGCGGGAGAAGTCGGGGTGGGTGCCGTCGATCCGATATCGACGAGTGCCTCGGCCGCTCGCAGCGCGTCGGCCGGCTGCCCGCCATCGAGGATGCGCCGCAGCTCGGTCAGCCCTTCAGCCTCCCCGAGGCGGGCGAGACCGCTCGCCGCGGCGATGCGGATGGTCGCCTCGGGATCAGCGAGGGCCTCACGCAGCAGCGGGATGGCAGCGGGAAGCTGGCTCCGGGATAGCGCCTCGACGGGACGCTGACGGGGACCGGACGCGCTCGTGTCAGTGGATTTCGACCATCGGTAGGTCGCCGACAGCGCCTCGACCACCCCCTCCGGGTGTTTGAGACGAACCAGCTCCTCCGCCGCGTAGGCCACTGAATCCGGGTCGCTGTCGGCCAGAACGACGCGCAGCAACTCCAACCCAAGCGCCGGATCGAACTTCGCAATCCGCGCCGCCAGCAGTCCCTGGTTGCCCGGGAGGCTCCCCTCCCGGATCACCTTGGCTACGTACGGCACCGGTCGTGGGTCACCGAGGTCGAAGAGCGCATGCGCGAGCTTCAGCCGCAGGACGACTTCGCGAACGTCCACCTTCCGCGTCGGCTGCGGGACCTCTTCCGGCGGCGTACCCTCCCCGCCAGGGGCCGGCGCCACCGCCCGCGACTCGATAACAGGCAGCACCAGCTCCGGATTCTCCCCGAAGTCGCGGCGCAGCGTCGAGAGCGCCTCAGCGTCCCCCTGCAGGGCGAGGCCTCGCAACGCCGCGATGTGCAGGTCGGAATCTCCCTCGACCTGCGCGGCGCGCCGTAGGGCGTCCACGACCGTGACCTTGCGTTCCCCGAGGATCTCGGCAGCGCGCAAGCGATCCGGTCCGCGCGGACCGGCCAGCAAGCCGACGAGATACGATGCGCTGCCCACGTCGCCCAAGGCCAGTAGGGAGTCGGCGGCCGCCAGTCGCTCCGGGGCGGAGCGCGCCGGGTCGAACGGCAGTGGCGCCAGCACCGGCAGCGCCGCGGCGTCTCGGATCTCCCCGAGCACCTCAATCGCCCGCAGGCGGAACACCGGCTTGGCCGCCGTGTTACTCACCTCGCTGCGCAGCAGGGCAACGGCCTCCGCGTCCCCTCGGCGGGCAAGCGCCTCGGCGGCCCCGAGTCGAATCCAGTTCTTCCCATGGCGCATATCGTCCACCAGCGCCAGGTGCGCGACCTTCCCGAGGCGCGCGGCATCCTCCGCCCCCGTGGCATAGACCAGGGAGCGGTAGGCATAGAGGGCGTTCTCGAAGCTCCCCGCGGCCAGCGCCTCGTCAAGGCTCTTGGAGAGCGCGGCCGGGCTCTCATCGACGCGTTTGGGTGTGAGGTCGAGCTTCGGCCGCTTCGGCGCGGCGTCCTCCGCGAGGGCGGGAAGGGCCGCGAACAGGAGAACCCAGCCGAGTCGGCTTCGCTTCATGGACGATCTCCTCGCGCCGCCGGCGAACGGGGTCGAGGCGCGCTCCGGAAACACGCGCCCCGACAGTCCCCCCGGGAACGACTTCAGATTACACGAGCGCGGAGAACTTCACCTCGCCGCCGACCAGCGTGAGCACCGGCGCCCCCTTGAGGGTCCAGCCACCGAAGGGGGTGTTGCGCGACAGCGAGCGGAACCGGCTCGCCTCGATAGTGACCTCACGCTCGAGATCGAGGACGGTGAGGTCCGCCGGGGCGCCGGGCCGAAGCGCGGCGGCCGGCAGCTTCAGGATGCGGCGGGGCGCCAGCGCGAACGCCTCCACCAGGCGGGAGAGGGTGAGGTGGCCCGGCCGTACGAGGCGGTCGAGCAGCAGCGGCAGCGCCGTCTCCAGCCCCACGATTCCGAACGGGGCGAGCGAGAACTCGACCTTCTTCTTGTCGGGATGGTGCGGCGCATGATCGGTCGCCAGCACGTCGATGGTGCCATCGCCGAGCCCCTCGAGGAGCGCCTGCCGATCCGCCTCGGTGCGCAGCGGCGGCTTCATCTTGGTGCGCGTGTCGTACTCCCGCACCGCCTCGTCGGTGAGCAGCAGATGGTGCGGTGTCACCTCCGCGGTGCAGCGCACCCCGCGCGCCTTGGCCTCCCGGACCAGGGCCACCGCGCGGGCGGTCGAGACATGGGCCAGGTGGACCCGGGCCCCGGTCAGCTCGGCCAGCAGCAGGTCGCGCATCACCACGACCTCCTCCGCCACGCGGCTGTGCCCCTTGAGCCCCAGCAGGGTCGACAGGTACCCCTCGTTCATCACGCCGCCGTCGCCCAGCACCAGGTCCTCGCAATGGTCGATTACGGCCACGTCGAACAGGCGCGAGTACTCGAGCGCCCGGCGCATCATCACTCCCGAGGCGACCGGCCGGCCGTCGTCGGAGAACGCCACCGCGCCGCTGTCGAGCAGGTCGCTGAACTCGGTCAGCTCCTCGCCGCGCAACCCGCGGGTCACCGCGCCCACGGGATGCACGCGGCACGACCCGGCGCGCGCCGCCTGCGCCAGGATGTACTCGGTGACGCTCTGATCGTCGTTCACCGGCTGCGTGTTCGGCATGCAGGCGACGCCGGTGAACCCCCCCGCGGCGGCCGCCGCGGTCCCGGAGGCGATCGTCTCGTCCTCCTCGAAGCCGGGCTCCCGCAGGTGCACGTGCATGTCGAAGAACCCCGGGGTGACGATCTTGCCGCCAAGATCGATCACCTCGTGGTCGGCCGCGGGGATGCTCCGCTCGATTGCGACGATCACGCCGCCGTCCACGAGCAGATCGCGCGGAGCGTCGAGCCCCCGCGCCGGGTCCAGCGCGCGGGCGCCCCTAAGCAGCCGCATCTTTCGCCTCCGCCGCCCGGCCGCCGGCCAGCAGGTAGAGCACGGCCATGCGCACCGCGATGCCGTTCGTGACCTGCTCCAGGATGACCGAGGTGGCGCCGTCCGCCACAGCGCTCTCGATCTCGACCCCGCGGTTGATCGGCCCCGGGTGCATGATGATCACCTCGGGATGGGCGAGAGCCACCCGCGCCGTCGTCAGGCCGAACAGCTTGAAGTACTCGCGCGCCGACGGGATGTGGCCGCTCGTCATCCGCTCGCGCTGCAGGCGCAGCATCATGATGACGTCGCACCCCTCGACCGCCTGCTCGATGCGGAGCGCGACCTGCACTCCCAGGCGCTCCACCTCGAGCGGCAGCAGCGTCGGCGGACCGGAGATCACCACCTCCGCCCCCATCTTCCGCAGCAGGTGGATGTTGGAGCGCACCACCCGCGAGTGGGCGATGTCGCCCACGATGGCGACCCGCAGCCCCGCCAGGCGCCCCTTGTTGCGGCGGATGGTGAAGGCATCGAGCAGCGCCTGCGTCGGGTGCTCGTGCGCGCCGTCCCCCGCATTGACGATGCTCGATTGGCAGTAGTGGGCGAGCAGGTTCGGGGAGCCCGGCTGCGAGTGGCGGATGACGATGAAGTCGGGGGACATCGCCTCGAGGTTCAGGGCGGTGTCGATGAGCGTCTCCCCCTTCACCAGGCTCGAGGTGGAGGCGGAGAAGTTCAGCGAGTCGGCCGACAGGCGCTTCTCGGCGATCTCGAAGCTGGAGCGGGTGCGGGTCGAGGGCTCCATGAACAGGTTGACGACCGTGCGGCCGCGCAGCGTCGGCACTTTCTTGATGGCGCGCCGCCCGATCTCCTCGAACGCCGCCGCGGTGTCGAGGATCAGGCCGATGTCCTGGGCGTCGAGCGGCTCGATCCCGAGCAGGTGGCGGACCTTGAGGTCCATCAGGGACGCCCCCCTTCCGCCAGCGGCAGGATCGTCACCCGATCCGCGCCGTCGACCTCCTGCAGCTCGACGCGCACCCGCTGCTTGAGCGAGGTGCGGACGTCGCGCCCCACGATGTCGGCGCGGATCGGCAGATCACGGTGGCCGCGGTCGATCAGCACCGCCAGGCGGATCGACGCGGGGCGGCCGTGATCGATCAGCGCGTCGAGCGCCGCGCGGATGGTGCGGCCGGTGAACAGGACGTCGTCGACGAGGATCAGGCGCCGGCCGTCCAGCGCGAACGGCAATTCGCTGGCGTGCAGCACCGGATGGTCGGCGATGGTGGAGAGGTCGTCGCGGTAGAGGTTGATATCGAGGGTGCCGACCGGGATGTCGGCCGCCTCGATGGCGTTCATCTTCGCGGCCAGACGCCGGGCGAGCGGCACGCCGCGGCTGCGGATCCCCACGAGCGCCAGGCCCGCGCTCCCCTTGTTGTTCTCGAGGATCTCGTGCGCCATCCGGGATAGGGTCCGATCCATGGCGACCGCGTCGAGGATCTGGATGGTCTCGCGGTCATCCATGCGGCGCTTCGATCCTCCCTCGGCGATGCGGCCGCACGATTATAGCAGAGGGGGGCCCCCCACCCACCGCCGTCATTCCGGCGCAGGCCGGAATCCACCGACCGCCCGGGAGCGTGGTTGGGCTGGGTGTTCCGCCGATCCCGCCGACCCCTGTGCTACTCTACGGCGCCGATGCCGCTCGACTCCACGGTCACGCTCCTGGAGAACCGCCGCCTGGGCCCGGCGGCGTTCGTCGCCACCTTTCGCTGCGAGCCGCTTGCCCGCGACACCCGACCCGGGCAGTTCGTGATGATCGGCTTTCCCGCCGGCGGCGAGCCGCTCCTGCGCCGCCCGTACAGCGTCTACCGGGTCGGCCGCCCCGGATCCCCCCGCGACACCTGCGAGGTGCAGTACAAGGTGGTAGGCCAGGGGACGGCGCGCCTGGCCTCGCTGCGTGCCGGAGAGCAGATCGCCTGCCTCGGTCCGCTGGGGACCGGGTTCCTGCCCCCCGCGCCTGGGGCCGTGCCGCTGTTGGTGGCGGGGGGGATCGGCATCGCCGGGTTGCTGCAGCAGGCGGTGCACCTCACCTCCCTGGGGTTGCGCCCCCGCCTCCTCTTCGGCTGCCGGTCGGCGGAGGACCTGCCGCTCGCGGAAGGGTTCGAGGCGCTGGGCCTCCCCGTCGAGATCGCCACCGAGGACGGCAGCGCCGGGCGGCGGGGACTGGTCACGGCGCTGCTCGAGGAGCATCTCGACGGCTCGGCCGCGGAGGTCTACGCGTGCGGCCCGCAGCCGATGCTGCGCGCCGTGGCCAGGCAGACCGCGGGGCGCGCCGGCTGTCAGGTTGCGGTCGAAAGTCCGATGGCCTGCGGGTTCGGCGTCTGCCTCGGATGCGTGGTCGAGACCGCCAAGGGGGAAGGGTTCGGTCGTTACGTGCGCGCCTGCGTCGAGGGGCCCGTGTTCCGGGCGGAGGCACTCCGATGGTGACCCCCGCGGAGGTCGATCTCGAGGTCCAGGTAGGTACGCTGCGCTTCCGGAGCCCCGTGATCGCCGCCTCCGGGACGTTCGGGTACGGCGAGGAGTTCTCCCCGTTCCTCGACCTCTCCCGGCTCGGCGGATTCGTCACGAAGGGGTTGTCGCTGGCGCCGCGGGAGGGGAATCCGCCCCCGCGCATCGTCGAGACTCCCGCGGGGATGCTGAACGCGATCGGGCTCCAGAACGTGGGCGTGGACCGGTTCATCAGCGAGAAACTCCCCCGGTTGCGACAGTTCGACACGGTGGTGATCGCGAACGTGTTCGGGGAGACGGTGGAGGAGTACAGGGCGGTCTGCCGCCGGCTCGACGCGGCCGAGGGGGTGCACGCGATCGAGCTGAACGTGTCGTGCCCGAACACCGCGCACGGCGGGATGACCTTCGGCACCGACCCCGCGGCGTTGCACGAAGTCACCGCCGCCGCCCGGGCCGCGACCCGGCTGCCGCTCTGGGTGAAGCTGACGCCAAACGTGACCGACATCGGGGCGCTCGCCCGGATCGCGGTCGCGGCGGGGGCCGACGCGCTGTCGCTGGTGAACACCTTCACCGGGATGACGGTCGATATCGAGCGGCGGCGCCCGACGCTGGCCAACGTCCGCGGCGGCCTGTCCGGCCCCGCGATCCGCCCCCTCGCCCTGCACCTGCTGCACGAGGTGCGCCGCAGCGTCGACGTCCCGCTGATCGGGATGGGAGGGATCGCCGCCGCCGACCATGCGCTGCAGTTCCTGATGGTCGGCGCCAGCGCCGTCCAGGTCGGGACCGCGAACTACGTCGCCCCCGCCATCGGGGTCACGCTGGCCGCCGACCTCGCCGCCTGGTGCGCCGCCCACGACGTCCGCGCCGTGCGCGACGTGGTGGGAACTCTCAGCCTCTGAAGCTAGTGTTCCGCCTGGAAGAACCCTCCAACCGCCATCAGCACCCAGAACAGCATCCCGATGAGGACCAACGGCAGGAGCGGCACCACCAGCGCCGCTAGTGCCCGTCCGAGGTGGAAGTCGTTCATCAGCCGCAGCGCTCGCAGCAGCAGCATGACCGACCAGAGCAGGAACGCCGCATCACCCGCCGCCAGCACCCCGGCCGCCAACGGGTTCTCCGCCACCCACCCCCACCCCGGCTGCAAGAGCGCCGGGCCGAAGAGCGCGATCCTCGGGAGCGTGAACAGGACCAACGCCAGACACCCCGGCACGCCGGCGTACGCGAGCGCCATCCGGATCTGCCTGCGGTGCGGCTCCCCCCTGTGGGCTCACCCGGGTGAGCCGGAGACCCGACCACGGGTCGCGCCCGGAAATCGAGATCCTCCTACCGACGAACCCAACTGCCGCCGCGCCAGGGCGGCGGATCGCGACCGTGCGAGAAGTAACGAGGGGGGGCGGGACGGAGCGGCGCTTGGCCTGGCGCGCCGCTCCCCGGCGGCGAACCGGACCGCGCTGACGCGGGAGATGGAGGAGGATCCAGTCGACCGCCGCTGCATTGGCACCCCCAGGCACTCCGGGAGGGCAGGCCAACCGCGACTGCGAGGCGAGTCTACGCCGAGCTTCGGGCCGCTGTAAAGTGGATCGGTCGGACCCCGTCGACCCGGCCGAGAGCCCGGATCCGGTCCAGGAACCTCCGGCTGCAGCCGCGTCGAACCCGCTATCTCCAATTTTTCCTGGAAATTCTGAGCGAGTTGGGCTAGGCTTCCGGGCCTCCGAGGGTGGTAAACGATTCACCCGCGAACCCGGCGGGGAGGTATGGTGTCTAACTGGGTGCGCCCCGCCACCGAGCCGTGGGCGTGACCCGGACCAATGCCCGAGCCAGGCTGCAGCGGACCGGTCGAACGCTCTGCGACGCATAGCCCATCCGCGCGCGTTCCGGGACGATGCCCTGCCGAGCGCAGGGTCCAATCCGACCGCTTCTCGTTCCGTGCCGAGCTGTGGGATCGCTTTCGTAAGAGGCGCCATGGCGGGGGGAGGACGACGTTGATGGGTTCCAGGGTTTCCACCCGGTGGCCGCTGGACCGGCGCACAGGGGTCTGCACCGTCGCAGCGGTCCTGTTCCTGGTCTTTTTCCTGTCCGGCTGCGACACCGTCCGGTCTCGCACGCTGATGAACGCGGGGAACAAGCTCTACCGCGGGCAGAAGTACGAGGAGGCGATCCAGAAGTACGAGCAGATCCTGCAGTTCGCGCCGGACCACTGGGATGCGAACTACCAGATCGCCGTCTCCTGGCTGGCAAGCTACCACCCCGGCTCGACCCATCCCAAGGATGTCGAGGCCGCGGACAAGGCGATCGCCGCGCTCGAGAAGCTGCTGACGATGAAGGCGCCGAGCCCCGAGGTCGTGGAGAAGGTGCGGACCTTCTACGTCGGCATCCTCACCGATGCCAACCGGACCGACAAGGCCGTCGAGTACTACCTGGGCCTGCTGCAGAAGGAGCCCGCCAACGTCCAGCTGATCCTCCAGCTCGCGCAGATCTACTCGAAGGAGGGGAATTTCGACGGCGCCTACGAGTACTACAGCAAGCGCGCCGACCTCGAGCCGAGCAACAAGGAAGCCTGGTACACGGTGGGCGTGGTCTGCTGGGAGCGCTCGTACCGCGGCGAGCAGATCATCAGCCGCGAGGAGCGCGCCGATGTCGTCGAGAGAGGGCTGAAGGCGATGGAGAAGGCGCTCGCGCTCGATGCCGACTATTTCGACGCCCTCTCGTACACGAACCTCCTCTACCGCGAGAAGGCCAAGGTCCTCGCCAACGACGGCAAGCTCGACGAGGCGCAGGTCGCGTGGCAGTCGGCGGAGGCGTTCGTCAAGCGGGCGCTCGAGGCCAAGAAGAAGCAGACGCCTGCCGCGCCGGCGGGTGCCTGACCCACCTCTCGGGAGATCTCGAATGTTCGACGATATGGTGGAAAGCAGGAAGAGCGCGACCCGGGCCAGGGACGTCATGGCCTTTCCGGTGGCGCTCGCGGCGCACCTCCTGGTGGTCGGCGGGCTGATCACCGCCTCCTACCTGGTGGTCGAGGCCGTTCAGGACCCGGAGCTGCTGATCTCGTTCTTCTCCGGCTCGGCCCCGCCGCCGCCCCCTCCTCCTCCCCCACCGCCACCGCCCCCCAAGGCCTCGTCCGCCACCAAGGTGGAGAAGGTCGAGAAGGTGGAGCCGGTCCAGCCCGATGAGATCGTGCAGCCGACCGAGACGCCCGAGGACGTGGTCGAGACCCCCGAGGGATCGGGTGACGAAGGGGTCGAGGGCGGGGTCGAAGGGGGTGTCCCCGGAGGTGTGCCGGGCGGCGTGGTCGGAGGAGTGATCGGCGGCGTCGTCGGCGGAGTGCTGGGCGGGGTCGTGGGGGGAGTTCTCGGCGGCACGGGCGAGGAGCCGATCCGCTGGACTCCCGACATCGTGCAGCCGACCCTGGTGCACCGGGTCGAACCGAAGTACCCGGAGATGGCGCGCCGCGCCCGCCTCCAGGGCACGGTCTTTCTCGAGGCGGTCATCAGCACCCGCGGAGACGTCGAGGACGTGAAGGTCCTGCGCTCCCCCAGCCCGTTGTTCGATCAGGAAGCGATCAACGCCGTGAAACAGTGGAAGTACACGCCGGCACTGCAGAACGGCCGCCCCGTGAAGATCTTCTTCACCATCATTGTCGAGTTCAAGCTGAGGTAGTCTCCAGCTTCAGAACCGTGGCAAGGAGAGCACGTCCATGGAAATGTCGTTGATGGAGATGTGGACCAAGTCGGGGCTGACGGCCAAGGCGGTCATCATCCTGCTCCTGATCTTGTCGGTCTACTCGATCACCGTGATGATCGAGAAGTACCGGACGTACCGCGCCGCCCGCAAGGAATCGATCGAGTTCCTCCCGGTGCTGGTGAAGTGTCTGAAGGACAACCAGCTCCAGCAGGCCGTCGACACCTCGCGAAAGTACAAGAAGTCGCACATCGCCAAGGTGGTATCCGCCGGGTTGATGGAGTTCCAGAACCAGGAAGGGGCCTCGTCCACCGCCTACGATCTGCTGGGAGCCGTCGGCCGGGCGCTCGAGCGCGCGACGGCGCTGACCTCGGCCGAGATGAAGCGTGGACTGGGCGGGCTGGCCACCATCGGCTCCACCGCGCCGTTCATCGGGCTGTTCGGCACCGTCGTCGGCATCATCAACGCCTTCACCGGGATGGCCACGAGCGGCTCGGGCGGTATCGCCGCCGTCTCCGCCGGTATCGCCGAGGCGCTGATCACAACGGCGTTCGGGCTCCTGGTCGCGATCCCCGCGGTCATGGCGTTCAACTACTTCACGAACCGCCTCGAGGGGTTCCAGGTGGAGATGTCCAACTCCTCCGCGGAGCTCGTCGACTTCTTCCTCAAGAAGCACGGCCAGTCGTACGGCGTCGGCAAGTAGGCGCCGGACCCCGGGCGCGGGAGATAGGCTGCAACCATGGGAATGAACATCTCCAAGGCCGGCAATGTGCAGTCGGACATCAACGTCACGCCGCTCGTCGACGTGGTGCTGGTGCTGCTGATCATCTTCATGGTCGTCACCCCGATGCTGCAGAAGGGGCAGGCGGTGAAGATGCCGATGACCGACAACCCGCCCCAGAAGCCCGACGACACGAGCCAGGTCATGGTCGTGATCAACATCAACAAGGAGTACTGGGTCGACAAGGACAAGGTGACCGAGCAGGACTTCTCGGCGAAGATCCGGGAGGCGTTCGATCGCAACCCGGGCAGCACCGTCGTGGTGAAAGCGGATGCCCGGCTGACCTACGGCGACGTCAAGAAGATGGTCCTCGAGGTCAAGTCCGCCGGGTATACCCAGGTCGGACTCATCACCAACCGGCGCGAGCAGTGAGCCAGGAGGCCTGATCCCATGGGCATGTCAGCGGGCGGCGGCGGATCGCTCAAATCGGACATCAACGTCACCCCCCTCGTGGACGTGGTGCTGGTGCTCCTGATCATCTTCATGGTCATCACGCCGCTCACCCAACGCGCCTACGACATCGAGATCCCGCGGGAGGCCCCGCAGATCCAGCAGCCGCCGGAGCAGGACAACAAGCAGACGATCCTGGCGGTGAGCGAGCAGGAATGCCCCATCGCGCAGCCGGTCGGGCCCGTCGGGCTGCCGCCGAGCTGCGTGGTCCGGATCAACAAGGAGCCCTGCCCGATCGGAGAGCTCGCCAGCCGGATGGGGGAGATCCTGAAGAACCGCCCGTCCGCGGAGAAGATCCTGTTCCTGGCGGCCGAGGAGAAGCTCAACTACGAGGGAATCGTCCGGATCCTCGATGTGGCGAAGACGGGGGCCGGGGAGGACCTGAAGATCGGCCTCGTCACCGACGAGCGGCTCGCCCGGGTCCCCCCGCCGACCGGGTCGTAGCAGCGCTTCCCGCTACTCCACCGGTGCCGGTGCCGCGCTGACCGCGGCCGGGTCGAGGAACTCCCATCCTGCCAGCATCGCCTGGACCGCGGGGCCGTCGATCGCCTCGCGCTCGGGTGGGTAGGTGATGCGCAGGGCGTACAGCAGGTCGCCGTTCCGCACCAGCCAGTAGCGCACCCAGGTGACCGGGTCCTCGGCCCGGATGTGGGCCTCGAAGGAGACCTCGAAGGCCAACTTCCCCCCCACCTGGACCTCGCGCCTCACGGGCTCCGCCACGACCGAAAAGTAGTAGCGGGTGCGCGCCTGCAGCTGCGGGATGAGCGAATCGGGCAGCCGCTCGACGAAATCGCGGCGCGCATCGACGAGCGAGAAGGTCTCGAGGGTGAAGATGCTCCCACCCAGCGAGCGCGCCTCGTCGCCGAAGAACGACCAGCCCGCCGGCACGGTGTAGCGGACCGAGCGCTCCAGGTCCTCGACGAGCTTCGGAGCGCGTGAGCCGCCCCCCCCTCCTCCGCACGCCACCGCCAGCGCGCATCCGGCCAGCGCCAGGAGCGAAGGCCGCCCCCTCGGGGACCGGCGGGCTCGGGCGACACGCCGGGGGCGCCAGTGGCTCCGCATGGAGGATCTAGACCATCGCCTGCGGGGGCGCCGGCTCGTCGGCGCGGCCGGCGTTCTTGAGCGGCACCCAGATCAGGGAGAAGGCCATCAGCCCCAGGACGAGCAGGCCGATCTCGTACCTGGGATGGGCGAACACCTGCGGCAGCGCCTCCTTCTTGTAGAACGCGTAGCCCGCCGTCACCAACCCGACCAGCGCCTCCCCGGCGATCAGCCCGGAAGCGGCGAGGATGCCGACGTTATCGACGCGGATTCGTTGGGCTTCGTTGAGCCCGCGGCGCTTCGCCAGGCTGTCGGTCGCCCAGCGGATCATCCCGCCGATGAAGATGGCGAAGGTGGTGTCGAGCGGCAGGTACATGCCGACCGCGACCAGCATCGGGCTGCGCACCTGCAGCATGATCATCACCACCCCCATCAGGGCGCCGACCACCACGAGCGGCCAGGCCATCTCCCCTCCGACGATCCCCTGGGCGAGCGAGGCCATGAGCCCCGCCTGCGGGGCGGACAGCTTCGGATCGCCGAACCCGATCCCCCCTTCGTTGATGTTGCCGAAGTGGAGGATCATGACCGGGAAGTACATCACGAGGCTGGCGCAGGTCACCGAGACCAGCTCCACCAGCTGGATGGTGCGCGGTGTCCCGCCGAGGATCCACCCCACCTTGAAATCCTGGAGCAGCTCACCGGCGACGGCCGAGGAGACACAGACGACCGCGGCGACCCCCAGGACCGCGATCACCCCCGACGGCCCGGATACGCCCAGGCTGAGCATGAGGAGCGCGGCGATGATCAGGGTGGACAGGGTCAGGCCGGAGATCGGATTGTTCGACGAGCCGATCATCCCGACCAGGTACCCCGAGACCGTGGCAAAGAAGAATCCGGCGACGATCATCACGACGGCCGCGACGATCCCGCCGACCACCAGCCCCGAGAGGTAGATGTACAGGCCGACCATCAGCAGGAACATCACGCCGATCATCGCGAACACGGTGCGCGAGCTCATGTAACGTTCGGTTCGTCCCACCACCACGGTCTTCCCCTCGCCCGATCGCAGCTCGGCGAAGGCGCGCGACAGACCTCCGAACAGGTTCTTCCGCATCCTGAAGAGGGTGTAGGCGGCACCGACCAGCATCCCCCCGACGGCGATCGGCCGCACGATGTACCGCCAGACCGCCTGGGCCGGGGCTCCCCAAGCCTCCGCTCCCCCTTGAACGTCGAACACGGTCTGCAGGTCCGGCCCCATGAAATAGACGAGGAGCGGCACGAGCAGCCCCCAGGCCAGCACCCCACCCGAGAAGTTGAGCGCCGCCAGCGTCGGACCGATGATGTACCCGACCCCCACGTAGGCGGGGCTGATCGACGGGCCGGAGAACTGGGTGACACCGCCGGCCGACACCGTCTGGGGGGAGCCGGCACGACCGAGCCGGACGAAGCTCTTCCCGAGCGTGCCGACCGAGACGAAGATCTCCTTCGTCTGCGCGAAGAGACCCACGGCGCCGGCCAGGAACGCGACCGCGCCGAACCCCATGTTGTAGAACAAGTGCCTGGCGGCATCGCCGCCTCGCTGCCCCGCCTTGTGGATCTCCGCGGCCGCGACCGACTCGGGGAACGGCAGCTCGCGGTCCTCGACCATCACCCGGCGCACCAGCGACACGAACAGGACGCCGAGGAAGCTCCCCACCACCATGAGTGCCGTCGACTTCCAGTACGCGTCCTTCACGCCGAAGGACGGCCAGGCACCGGCGATGACGAACGCCGGCAGCGTGAAGATCGCGCCGGCGGCGACCGACTCGCCGATCGAGCCGGCGGTGCGCGCGATGTTCTCCTCGAGGATCGTGCCCTTGAACCGGCGGAGGATCGCCATGCTCAGGACCGCCGCCGGGTAGGTCGCCGCGATGGTGACGCCCGCCCGCAGCCCCAGGTAGGCGTTGGCGGCCCCCAGGATCAGCGTCATGGCGATCCCGAGCACGAGGGCCCGGACCGTGAACTCCTGCATCGCCATCGACTCGGGGACGTACGGCTTGTGCTTGTACGGGGCGTCGCCGCCCTGATTCTCGCCTGGGTTCATGGGAAGCCTGTTCCTCCGTCGGAGAGCCGGGATGCAAACCGGGCGGACTGTACCCCCGGGCGCCGCAGGGTGTCAACGAAGAAGATGCGGGAGCGCAAGGGCGGTTGACGTCGATCCGGGCCGGTGCTACGTTGCCGCGCGATCGCTGCTGCCCCCCACGAACGAGCGACCCGCTGGGTCGCTCTCCCTCGCTTGCTTCGCGGGCCAGGAGTGGGGGAGCCTAGCCGCGCAGCTCCGCGATGAGATCGAGCCCGTAGCGGTCCTTGAGCAGGAGGTACGAATCGCTCCCCGCGGTGAGAACCCTGCCATCCGGCGACACCACGGCGAGGTACGGCAGGAAGTCGATCCCCTGGCGCACCGCGGCATCCGACTCCCAGTTGACGACGTCGACCTTGCGGAGCGCGATCTCCTCGGGACGGCTGCGGGCCAGCGCCTCGAGACGCGGGCCGACGATGCGACAGGGGGAGCACCAATCGGCGTAGAAGTCGTAGATCGTCAGCTTGCCGGCTCGCGCCTGCTTCACCAGGTTGACCGCCTCGCCGGCGGGCAGCGTGGCGATGTCCCCTGCGGTGGTCGGCTCTGGCGACTCCCCTCCCCCGCAGGCGAGGAAAGCGGCACCCAGGACCAGGGCGATCAGGACGACACAGGGGGGTGCGAGGGGCGGCAGCGGTGGCCTCGGGCCGCGTCTCAGGTCGGGTTGGAACATGGGGACGGAGTATAGAGATGGCGAAGCGGGTCGATCAACCTGGGAAGGCCGCGGCGCCAGGGCCGCGGGGGCGCGAGCGCCTGATCGTGGCGCTCGATACCGCCGATCTGGCCACCGCGGTCCGCTGGGCGGAGGCGCTGCGCGGGGAGGTGGGGCTGGTGAAGGTCGGCCTCGAGCTGTTCAGCGCCGAGGGGCCGCGCGGGTTGGAGCGGATCGGGGCCGTCGGGATCCCGATCTTCCTCGACCTCAAGCTGCATGACATCCCCAACACGGTGGCCGGCGCCATCTCGACCCTGGCGCGCTCCGCCGTCGCGCTGACGACGTTGCATGCCGCGGGTGGTCGGCGGATGATCGAGGCGGCCGCGACCGCGCGCGACCGCTCCGGCACTCCCCTGCGCCTCCTCGCGGTGACCGTCCTCACGAGCCTGGATGAGGCCGCCCTGGCCGAGATCGGGATCGCCGGAGGGGCTACCGAGCGAGCGGTCGCCTGGAGCCTCCTCGCGGCCAGCGCGGGGGCGGACGGCGCGGTCTGCTCCCCTCTCGAGGCGCCGCGACTGCGGGCGGAGCTGCCGGCCCGGTTCCTGCTCGTGACGCCGGGAATTCGAGCCGCAGGGGCTCCGGCCGACGACCAGGCGCGCACCGCCACCGCGGCACAGGCGGTGCGCAACGGCGCCGACTATCTCGTCGTGGGGCGTCCGGTGACCCGAGCCGCCGACCCGGCGGCCGCCGCGCGACTCCTCGCGGCGGGGCTGGAGTAGGCGCTACGGGCCGACCGGCACCGGCATCTCGGTGCGGCGGGAGGGGGGCGCCTCCAGGTCGATCTCGCCGGAGCCATCCGCCGCGGCGATCCTCCCCTCCTCCGAGAAGCGCACCGACACCAGGCGCGACACCCCCGGCTCCTGCATCGTCACCCCGTAGAGCGCGTCGGCCTTCTCCATCGTGCGCTTGTTGTGGGTGATGAGCACGAACTGCGTCTCCTCGGACATCCGCTTGAGGAGATCGGTGTAGCGATGCACGTTCGCCTCGTCGAGCGGGGCGTCGACCTCGTCGAGGACGCAGAACGGGCTCGGCCGGTAGCGGAAGATGGCGAACAGCAGCGCGATGGCGGTCAACGCTCGCTCCCCTCCCGACAGCAGCGCGATCCGCTGCAGCCGCTTCCCGGGAGGCTGGGCGATGATCTCGACGCCGCATTCGAGCACGTCCTCCACCTCTTCCTCCAGATGCAGGTCGGCGCGCCCGCCGCCGAAGAGCACCCGGTAGGTTTCGGCGAAGTTCGTCCGGATCTGCTCGAAGGCGCCGATGAAGCGCTCGCGGGAGCGGCGGTTGATCCGGGAGATGGTGTCCTTGAGGGAGCGTATCGACCCCAGCAGATCCTGCTGCTGGCCGGTGAGGAACCGGTTCCGCTCCTCGAGCTCCGTGAACTCGTCCATCGCCATCACGTTGACCGGGCCGAGAGCATCGATCCGCGCCCGGATGTCCGCGAGCGCCTGGACAATCCCCTCGGCGGGGCGCTGCAGCTCGGCGTCGGGAACGGCGGCGATCACCTCCGCCAGCGATTGCTCCAGCTCGTTGCGGCACGACTGCTCCAGGAACTCGCGCTCCGATTCGGCGCGTGAGCGCAGCAGATCGGCCTGCGTCCGCCGCGCCCGCACCTCCTCGTACGCCGCCTGGTGCGTCTTCGCCTCCTGGTGCCGCACCCCGCTCTGCTCGCGCAACCCCGCGAGCCGCTCCGACTCCACCGCCAGCCGCCGTTGTTCCACCTCGCGGCTGGCGAGGTTCTGGACCAGGCCCGCCTCGGATCGCTGCGCCAGCTCGTCGAGGTCGGCGGCGCCGCGCCGCCTCTGGGCGGCCTCGTCGCGGTAGCGTCCGGCGCGCCCCGCGAGATCCAGCGCCGCCTCCCGCACCCGGCGCGCCTCGTCGGCGGCCCCTTCGAGACGGGTGCCGGCCCCCTCGAGCCGTGAGCGCCTGGCAGCCTGTTCCTCACCCGCGACCCGCACCTCCTCCCGGCGCCGCTCGACGGCAACCGTCAGCTCGCGCATCCCCTCGTCGTGCGTCGTCCGCGCGGCCTCGGCCGCCAGCAGCTCCTGCGAGAGCGTGGCGATCTCCTGGAGCGACGCGCCGTGGTCCCCGCGCTCCTTCTCAGCCTCCGAGGCGCGCACCTCGCGCCAGCGGGCCGTGCGCTCCAGGTGATCGCGCAGGGAGCGCTGCCGCTCCGCGAGGCTGGCGGCCGAGACGGCGAGGTCGGAGCGCTCGCGCGCCATGGCCTGCCGCCGCTGCTCCACCTCGTCCCGCCGCACCCGCAGCGCCGTGCCCGCCGCGGCCGCCTCCTCCGCGCCCCGCCCCTCGCGCTCCTCCCCCTCGCGCGCCTCGACGATTCGCCGGCGCAGCTTGAGGATCCCGCTTGCGAGGTCCGCCGCGCGTCCTCCCGAGATCAACCCGCCGGGGCGGACCACCTCGCCGTTCAGGGTGAGGAAGGCCCGGTTCGGGTGCCGCCGGGCGAGGTCGATGGCAGCCTCGAGCGACTCCACGACCAGCGCGCCCTCGGCGGAGGCGCGCACCGCATCGGCGGCCGCACCTTCGACCCCGAGGAGGTCGGCAAGGCGCCCGCGCACGCGCGGGTCGCTCCGCAGCTCATCCGGGAGCGACCCGGTGGCGACCGCCGAGACGGGGAGCAGGAACGACCCGCGGCCATCCCCCGAGGCGCGCAGGGCGTCGAGCGCACGGTGCAGCGCCGCCTCGTCGCGCACCAGCACCGCCGGCAGCAGGTCCGCCAGGTACGCCTCGGCCGCTTCCTCCAGCTCACGGGCCGGGTGCACGAAGTCTGCCACCACGCCCTCGCCATCCGCCCCCGCCGCGCGAGCCGAGCGCCCCTGAGCCGATTGCTCGCGCTCCGTGGCCAGCAGCGCCTCCAGCCGCTCGGCGTGCCCCACGCGGGCGTGGCGAGCCGCCTCGGCGCGCTGCTCGCTGGCGCTCAGCTCGTCGCGCAGGCGCTGCAGGTCGACCGACGTCGCGGCCGCGGCCCGGTCCAGCATCTCGATCCGCCGTGCGATCGTCTCGGCCTCGGCGTCCAGCTCCGCGGCCTGGCGACCGAGGCGCCCCTGCTCCTCCCCCGCCGCGACCGCCTCGGCCGCGGCCCGCGACGCGGCGGCCTCCGCCCTGCCCCGCTCCTGCTCGAGCCTGGAGACGCGCCCACGCAGATCCGCCGCGCGCTCGAGCAGCGCCAGCACCTCGGTGCGGCGCGCCTCGAGCGCCGCTTCCATCCCCTGCGCAGCCGCGCGCGCGGCCGCCAGCGCCGCCTCGCGCTCCTCCGCCTCAGCGGCCAGAACCCTGACCTCGTCGGCCAGACGCGCCGTCCCCCGTTCCCTTTCGCCGGCCTCCTCGAGCCCCTGCGCCGCGCGCGCCTCCAGCTCCCCCGCCTCGCTCTCGGCCTCGACGGCCGCGACGCGCTGCTCCTGCGCCTGGCGGCGCGACGCCTCGAGCGAGTGTTCCTCGCGGCCGACCTGGAGGTCGAGCGCATGGACCGCATCGCGAATGTCGGTGAGCCGCTGCTCCCCCTCGTCGACCTCCGCCCGCAGCCGCTCGGCATCCGCCGTAGCCTCCGCGAGGCGCGCCGCGGCGGCGGCCTCCTCGTCCTGCGAGGAGCGCAGCTCCTCCGCCAGGGTGGCGAGCCGCGCCGCCAGTTCCTCGCCACGCTGCCGAAAGCTGATCCGTTCGAGGTTGCGGCGCTCCTCCATGAGGCGACGGTAGCGGCGCGCCTTGGCCGCCTGCCGCTTGGTGCCGCCGATCTGGCGTCGTACCTCGCCAAGAATGTCCTCGAGTCGCACGAGGTTCGCCTCGGTCGCCTCGAGCTTCAGCATCGCCTCCCGCTTCTTCGCCTTGAACCCGGCGATGCCGGCCGCCTCCTCGATGAGGACGCGGCGGTCCTTCGGCTTGCTGGCGACGATCTGGTCGACCTTTCCCTGCTCGATGATCGAGGAAGCGCCACTGCCGACCGACACGCGGCGCAGCACGTCCTGGAGATCGCGCAGGCGGCAGCGGGCGCCGTCCAGCAGGTAGTCGCTCTGGCCGTCGCGGAACAGCCGCCGGGTGATCCGGATCGCCTCCGGCCAGGCGCCGGCGGCGAGCGACAGCAGCGCCTCCGGGCCGCGCCCGCCGCCGAGATCCTCCTCGACCCCCGGCGCGGTACCGTCCACTCCGCTCGGCGGGGGGGGGTACGCGGGCTCGGCGGCCGTGCCCGCCTCCATCTCGATCGGGGGGAGCGGCTCGGCGTTCGGGTCGAGCGCGAGGTAGAGCGAGACCTCCGCCATACCGAGCGGCTTGCGACGCTCGGCACCGTTGAAGATGACGTCTTCCATCTTCTCGCCGCGCAGGGTTCGCACCCGCTGCTCCCCCAGCACCCAGTGGATGGCGTCGCTGATGTTGCTCTTGCCGCAACCATTGGGGCCGACGACCGCCGTGATGCGCACCGGGAAAACGACCTCGGTGCGATCGCAGAACGACTTGAAACCGTGAATCTCCATCCGGTCGAGGCGATACACGGGAGCCCCTCGGCAGTCGCGGGCGCCCCCTCGCCCGGAGGGGCCGCCGCGCGCGGGAATACGGGCCTGAAACCGCCCTGGTTCGATCAGGGCGCGCCTTCCGGCGGATACCAGGCTGCGCGCCTGCGATGTTCAGCTATTGGGTTGAATGCTCAAACGCCCACCGCGGCAAGAACGCCCACCGCAACGGCGGCTATCGTAGCACAGGAGTTCCGCGCGCGAGAAGCGGAAATCCCCAGATACAGGGGGGAATTCGAGGTTACACCCCAAGATATAGTTGCCGCGTCGCCGCCGGAGAGAGGGATTCAGGCCTTGCGGCGGACCGCGAAGCCCGGGAGCTCGAGCAGGCAGTCGCGGGCGGGGGAGGAGGGGAAGAGCTCGAGGCACGCTTCCGCCTGTCGCGCGTACCTGGAGGCGAGGTCGCGGGCCGCCTCGATCGTCCCCTCGCGCTGGAGCAGCGCCCGGATCTCCTCGTGCGACACCCGGGTGAAGCCGCCATCCGCGACCACCGTCGCGACCTGCTCCCGGTAGGTGGGATCCCCGCGCCGCATGAGGTAGATGAGCGGCAGGGTCACCTTCCCCTCGCGCAGGTCGCTCGCCACCGGCTTGCCGAGGGCCGATTCGGTCGATGTCAGGTCGAGGATATCGTCCGTGATCTGGAACGCCATCCCCAGGTTCAGGCCGAACTCCGCGAGCGCGGTCTGGCGATCGGACGCTTGCGCGCCGAGGAGCCCTCCCACGCGGCAGCAGCCCGAGAAGAGGTCCGCGGTCTTGCGGCGGACGATCTCGAGATAGTCCGCCTCGCTGACGTCCACGCTGCCGATCCGGTCGGCCTGGATCAGCTCTCCCTCGATCATCCGCTGCGTGACCTGCGCCAGGATCTGGATGACGCGCAGGTCCTCCGCGGTGAGCGCGACGTTCATCGATTTGATGTAGAGGTAGTCGCCGAGCAGCACGGTGACGTGGTTCCCCCACCTGCCGTTGACGCTGCGGCGGCCGCGCCGCGTGGCGGCGCCGTCGATCACGTCGTCGTGGACCAGGGTGGCGGTATGGATGAGCTCGAACACGGAGGCGAAGAGGACGTCGCGGTCGCCCTGGTAGGCGCCCAGCTTCGCCGCCAGCAGCAGCAGCGCCGGGCGCACGCGCTTGCCGCCGCTCTGTGAGATGTAGCGGCCGATCTCCGCAATCAGCGGGATGTCCGATTCGAGGTAGGAATCGAAATGCCGCTCCACCGCGAGCATCCGATCGCCTACCAGCGCGGTCGTGCGCGCCAGGACCGCGAGCTTGGCGAACTCCCGTCCGCGCTCGCCACGCACCGGAGTTCGCGTCTGGGCGTTGATCATCTCACCCCCGCTCCGCGGTCATCACCGGTAGTTCACGAACTGCAGGTCGATCCCGAGATCGCGCCCGCGGACCGCCTGCATCGCCTGCTGCAGCTCGTCCTTCTTGGACCCCTTCACCCGCAGCTGGTCCCCCTGGATCGCCGCCTGCACCTTCAGCTTGGCGTCCTTCACCAGCTTCACGATCTCCCGCGCCGTGTCGGTCGGGATCCCCTGCTGCAGCTTGACCGTCATCCGCACCGTCGCGCCGGCCGCAGGACGGATGTCGCCGAACTGCACGTTGCGCAGCGGCACGCCCCGCTTCGCCAGCTTGAGGCGCAGGATCTCCTGCACGCTCTTGACCCGGAAATCGTCCTCCGCGTCGATGCGCAGCTCCTCCGCCTCGCGCGCCACCTCGGCTTTCGAGTCCTTGAAATCGTAGCGCGCGCGGATCTCCTTCATCGTCTGCTGGACGGCGTTGTCCACTTCCTGCAGATCGATCTTGGAGACGATGTCGAACGAGAATTCCTGGGGCATGCGAGTCGTCCTTGGAGACGGAACTGGCTGAAGGCGCGGTCAGGTTAGCACCCGCGCGCGGACCCTGGCAAGAACCGGTTCGGCCCCTGCGCGCCGCCCGCCCACGGGAGGGAGCGGGATCGAGCCCCCGCCCGAGCCGGCGCTCCCTTCCGGCGCGGCGCCCCTCCGCGGCACGAGTCACTCCGCGCGCAGGATCTCGACGCCCGGCGGCGGCTCGAAGTGGAACAGCGCCTCGGCGAGCGGCATCCCGGTCCGCACCCGCGAGAAGCGGTACTCCATCACCTCACCGAGCGCCGTGTGGACCTCGATCCGGACCGGGAGGCCGGTCTTCAGGTCCACCAGGACCTCCAGGCGCGAGAACTCCTCCCCCGCGACGCGCGGGACGAGCGCGATCGACCCCTGTCCCGTCGCGGGCGCCGCCGCTCCCGCCTCGATCCGGAAGTCGCGCGCCAGGTCGATCTCCCCCGTGAGCAGCAGCCCCGCGGCGCCGCCGCGCTTGACCTCGCCCAGGTTGCCGACGATCACCTGGTTCTCGTCCGGCACGTACAGCCAGGATCGCTCGCCGTCCACGACCGCCAGCTTGCGCTCGGGGGAGATGTAGTCCCACCGCATGCGCGCCGGCCGCCGCAGCCGGAGGCGGCCGTGCTCCTCCTGCGGCTTGCCGAAGCTGAGCGAGCGCAGCACCTGCACGAACTCGGCGTCGAGGGTGTCGACCTGCCGGCACCCCGCCTGCAACCGCGCCGCGATCTCCTCCGGGGAGCGGGGCGCCGCCGGGGCGGGGGCGGCGAGCAGCAGCGCGAGTGACAGGAGCGGAACGCAGGCAAGCGGCGGCATGGAGGCGGATGGTACTGCCGACGGAGCGTCAGCGCCAGCGCGGTACGCGGCTGTAGGGACTGGAGGGGCGCGGCGTTGCCGCGCCGCCGAGCGCGTCCGGAGGGTTGTGCTAAGGTCGCGCGCATGTCGCCGCGCCGTGGCCGCCTCCTTCCTGCCGCCCGCCGGGCCCTCGTGCCGTCGGTCGTGTGGTGGGCGGTCGCCGGCGCGACGGCGGCCGGGGAACGGCCGTTCGACGCCGAGTCCGCCACCCTGCTCCCCGCCGCGACCGTGGAGCTGGAGGTTGCGGCGTCGGGCGCCCTCGACACCGCACGGGTGCTCTATCCCGACGACCACGGGGACCAGATCGTGCTTCCCTCCCTCGGAATGCGCGCCGGGCTCGGCGCCTGGGGAGAGATCCGCGTCGAGGGGGTCCTCTGGCAGCGCTTCGCGAACGGCGACACCGCCTCCGGGGTGGGCGACTGGACCGTGGCGACCAAGATCCGCTTCGGCTCCCCGCCGGGACGCCTGAGCTTCGCGGGGCTCGCCCGGATGAAGATCCCGGTCGCCTCCGACGCCGACGGGCTGGGGACGAACCTCGCCGATATCGAGCTTGCCGGCATCGCTGGGATCCACACGCAGCCGGTCGAGATCGACCTCGACCTCGGGGTGGCGATCCTCGGCGCGCCGTTTCGCGAGCGCGCGCAGATCGACCTGCTCACCTACGCCGTCTGCCTCCGCCGGGAGGTGCGGCCAGGGCTGGCGGCCGGGGTCGAGCTCGCCGGGCGCGAGGGGGGGGATTTCTTCCCCACGCGCTCGATGGCGCGGGGGGGGATCCGCTGGCAGCGTCGCCAGGTGCGCTGGGATGCCGCGCTCGGGTTCGGTCTGGCGGACGGATCCCCCAGCCTCGAAGTTCGCGCGGGCGCCACGTTCCGCTTCGACCGGCAGCCGGCTCCCCCGGCGTCCGCGTCCCGGCCGGCGTCGGGTGGGTGGACGGAGTCGCGAAACGAACCCTAGAATGACCCGGATCGCACGGTCGCGCCGCCCGGACCGGGATCTTTCCCTTCGGTTGAGGAAAAGCGATGGGTCGCACACGTTGGGTGATCGCTGGCGGCGTGGCGCTCGGCCTGCTCGTCCTCCTGGCGCTCAGCCTGCGCTACGTCCGCGAAGGGGAGATCGGCGTGGTGCGCGCCGCCGGCACCCTCCGCCAGGTCCCCACCGGCTTCCTGTGGGTCAATCCTCTCACCGAGGATCTCGACAGGCTCCCGACGCGCCAGTTCGAGATCCGGGGCATCGCCTCCATCCGCACCCAGGACCGGTTCGAGGTGCGGCTGCCGTTCCGCGGCACGGCGGCCCTGCTGCCGCGGGAGTTCTCGCAGTCGGTGGGGGATCGCGGCGGGCTGGCGGCGGAGGAGGGGGTCACCCAGGGGATTGCGGCGGGCCTGGCCACCTGGGGGAGCCTGCACTCGGCGGCGGATCTGCTCGGCCCGGATCTGAGCTCCGAGGCGCAGGCGGCCCTGGCGAACGCCAGCGCGACCCTCGGCATCCAGCTGCGCACGCTCGCGCTGGAGCCGCCCGACCCGGACCTGTACATCCTGCTTGCCGAGGACGCGCTGTCGCGGCACGACCCGGCAACGCGGCTGCCGCAGGTCGAGGACGGCCTGCGCCGGATGCCGAGCGACTGGCGGCTCCTCACCGCACGCGGCCTGCTCTACGAGGCGGCCGACGCGACGGACCAGGCGGAGGCGCTGTACCTGCAGGCGCTCACGGCCCATCCGGGCGCCGAGCCTGCGCTGGCCAGGATGGTGAAGGCGCTGACGGAGCGGGGCGAGGTCTTCCGGCTCGAGCAGCTGCTGAAGGCAGGGCTCGAGGCCAGCCCGGGGTCGGCCAAGATCCACGAGTGGCTGGCGCTGGCCTACATGCCGACCCAGCGCTACGCCGACGCGCTCACCCACCTCGAGCAGGCGCGGACGCTCGCCCCCTCCGACCCCGTGGTGCTCGCGAACCTCGGCGCCCTCTACCAGACGCTCGAGCGCTTCGCGGATGCGGAGGAGATCTACCGGGCCGCGCTCGCGCAGGCTCCCGACGACGCACGGACCCATTTCAACCTCGGGCTGATCGAGTTGCAGCGCGGTGAGCTCGAGCCGGCGCGGCGCTCGCTGGAGCGCGCGCGGGACGGGGGCGTCAACACGGCGCAACTGCACAACGTCCTGGCCAAGACCTATCAGATGCTCGGGATGAAGGACGAGGCGACCCGGTCGCTGCTCGCCTCGTATCGTGTGGACCCGCAGCAGGCGGGACTGCAGGCGCTGCTCACGCGCCTGCTCGGCCACCCTCCGGACCCGGGCCGATGAGCGCGACGCTGCGCTTCGTCCAGATCTCCGACGTCCACCTCGACTCCCCCATGGGCGGGGGGCGCCTGCGGCTGCCGCAGGAGAAGGCGGAGCGGCGGCGGCGCGAGCTGCGCGAGGTGTTCGCCGCGGCGATCGACCTGGCCGTGGAGCGGCGCGCCGACGTCCTGCTCATTCCCGGCGACCTGTTCGACGACGAAGCGGTGCGCAACGACACGGTCGCCTACGTGATCGACCGGCTGGCCCAGGCGCCCCGGATTCCGGTGGTGATCACCCCGGGGAACCACGACCCGTACTCGCAGGGAAGCCCGTACAGCGCACCGCTGCGCGAGGCGAAGGGACTGCCGCCCTGGCCCGGCCATGTGCAGGTGGTCGGCTCGACGACCTTCGCTCCTTTCCGCCTGCCGGCGCTGCCGCACGCGTCGTTCACCGCGATGGGGCACGACCGCAACCGCAGCGTGGGGGAGCGGCTCCTGGCGCCCCGCCTCCCCCGCCAGGAGGCGCCGTTCCAGATCCTCCTGTTCCACGGCTCTCGTGACCACTACGCACCGGCCGGGAAGCTGGTCACGCTGCCGTTCTCGGACGCGGAGCTCGCGGCCCAGGGGTTCCACTACGCCGCCATCGGGCACTACCACGACTACGCCTCGATCGAGGCCGACGGCCGTATCGTCGGCTGCTACTCGGGATGTCCGGCGGGGCGCTCGCTCGCGGAATCGGGGAAGAAGGTCGTGCTGGTCGGCGAGCTCACCCGCGACGGCGACGCCGTGCACCTCGAGATCGAACCGGTGAGGCTCGATCGCCGGGAGGTGGGCCAGGTGCAGGTCTCGGTGCAGGGGGTGACTCACCGCGACGCGCTGCTCGAGCGCCTGGGGAAGGGGGTGGAGGCGGCGGGGTTCTCCCGCGAGGACATCCTGCTGGTCGAGGTGAGCGGGCGTCTGGCGCGCGGCATCGACCCGAGCCTGCCGGCGGATTTCCTGGCCGATCGGCACTTCCACATCACCTTCGACACCAGCCGCCTGCGCCCCGACTACGATCTCGCGGCCTACCTCGCCAGGGGCTCGGCGACGACCGAGGGACGCTTCGTGCGCGAGCTGAAGGCGCGCATCGACGCGACGGCCGACCCCGATCAGCGCCGGCTGCTGGAGAGCGCGCTGTACTACGGCCTCGACGCGCTGATCCAGAAGGAAGTCGTGCCCCGCTATGAAGATTAGACGGCTGCGGGTGGACGGCTTCGGGAGATTGCGCGGGGAGATCCGGCTCGCGCCTGACCGCTGCAACCTGCTGCTGGCGCCCAACGAGTCGGGGAAGTCGACGCTCGTGGCGGCAATCCTCGCGGGCCTCTACGGCTTCCCCGAGGAGCGGCGCTCGCGGCACAACCCGGTCCCCTGGCGTGAGGCGTATCGCCCCTGGAGGGGAGGGCCGTTCGCGGTGGCGATCGAGTTCAGCCTCGGCGAGGAGAGCTGGGAGATCCGCCGCGACTTTGCGCTCGACCGGGTCGAGCTGTTCGAAGGCAGGACCGGAAAGGACGTGGCCGACCAGTACCGCGCCGAGCGCGGCCGGCACGAGATCCTGGAGCGCCTGCTCGGCCTGGAGCGGGAGGATTTCGCGCGCTCGGCGCTCGTGCTGCAGGAGGAGATCCAGGAGGTCCGCGACGGCGCCGGGTTGACGCTGCGCCTGCAGAAGTTCGCGACCTCGGTGGGCGGCGACATCAGCGCAGGGGAAGCGGTCGCCTGCCTGCGTGACGCGCTGCTGCGCTACGAGGGGACTCAGCTCGCCGGCCGCGGCAAGGTCGAGACGGAGGTACGGCGCCTCGACGAGGCGCTGGAGCAGAACCGTTCGCGCCTCGAGGCGCTCGCCAGCTCGCAGGCGGAGGCCGAGGCGGCCCTCGCCGTCCTCGGCGCGCTGGACGAGCAGGAGGCAGTCCTCGCGGCCGCCCTGCACCGGCTCGACTATCTGCGCACTCGCGCCGTGGTCGGCGAGATCGAGACGCAGATCGCCATGGAGGAGCGCGCGGCCCAGCGACTGCAGACTCTCACCCTCGAACGACAGCAGCTCGCCGAACGGCGCGGCTTCCCCCTCGAGAGCCTGCACGAGCTGAACGAGCTCAAGGGGAAGGGGGTCGAGATCGCCGGCCGCCTGCAGGCGGCGCGGGCGGCGCTCGCCTCCGAGGTGGAGGAGGCGCTGGCCGGGGTGCGCGCGCGGCTGACCACCCTGGCGCCCGCGCTCGGGCTCCCGGCCCCGGCGACGGAGCGGCTCACTGGCCTGCACCTGCGCGTGCAGGAACTGCCGCGCCAGCGGCGGAGCGCACAGGTGCGGCTGCGCGCGGAGCGCCAGGCGCTGGTCACCGCCGGCGTGGACGTGACCTCGGCGGCCTCGACGCGCGCCCGCTTCGGCGCGCTACGCCCCGCGGACCGCCGCTTCCTCGAGACGTACCGCGAACGCAGGCTCGAATGCGAGGCGCGGCGGCGCGACCTCGACGCGCTCCCCCTCCCGGAGGCGGAGCCGACGACGGCGGCAGCCGCTCCGTTCGCGCGCACCGCGTTCACCCTGAGCGGCGCCCTGCTGATCGTCGGCGGGCTCGTGGCCTGGCCGCTGTTGCACTCGCTGCTGGTCTCGGGCCTGCTTGCCGGCGCGGGCCTCGTCGCCCTGGCGCTGGCGGCAACCTCGAGCCCCGCGGCCGCCCCCGCCGTGACCGTCGAACATCCGGAGCGCGCGGTGGTCGAGGGGGAGATCGAGGCGCTGCGCCAGCGAGCCGAGGCGCTGGCCCGGACCTTCGGCCTCCCGGACCCCGCCACCCTGATCGAGTCGTTCCGCGCCGGGGTCGACTCGGGGCTGGCGACCGAGCAGCTGCAGCGTCACCAGGACGAGCTGAGCCGGTGCGACGAGCAGCTCGCGTCGGCGCGAGAGGAGGCGCTCGCGCTCCTGCGCGACGCAGGGCGGGACGCCCCCCTCCGCGGCGTGCGGCGTGGGCTCGACGCCTTGCGCCAGGACCTCGAGGAGGGACGCCGCCTGCGCGACCGCGAGGCGGACCTTGCGGCGCGCGCGGAGGCGGGGAGAGCGGAAGCCTCGGAGCTCGAAAGTCGCGGCGAGGCCGTCCGCGCGCGAATGGCCGGGATCCTGGAGACGGCCGGCCTCGCTTCCACGCCAGGCGACGACGAGGAGGTGGCGCGCTTCGCCGCAGCGGCGGAGGAGGCCCAGAGGCTGCGCACCCTCGAGGTGGAGCTCATCCCGGAGGCGGAGACCGCCGTCCGCCCGGCCAGGTGGCTCAGCGAGCGCCGGGCCGAGCGCCAGACGGTCGAGGATCTCCTCGCCAAGATCAAGGGGCAGCGTCCGCTCGACCCCTGCCCCGAGCCCGAGCACTCCTCCAATCACTATGTCGTCGAGTTCAAGCGCACCGACGAGGAGCTGCGCCGGACACAGCGGCAACGGCGGGAGACGCTGGCGCGCGCCGGCGACCTGCTGCGGCAGTTCCGGGAGGAGGGGCCGCGTCTTCAGGAAGAGCGCGAGCGGCTGGAGGCCGCCCGCCGTCGCGCCGAGCGCTTCGCGCGCGCGGTCGGCCTGGCGGCGGAACTGCTGACCGGGATTTCGCGCGAGTCGTACGAGGAGTGGGCGACCGCGCTCAACGAGCGCTCGAACCGGGCGCTCGGTTATCTCAATCCCGAGTACCGCGATCTGCGTTTCGACACGGATCTGTCTTTCACCCTGCAGGAGGTGGCGACGGGACGGCGGCTCACTCGGGATCAGGTTGACGCCTGCCTCTCGGCCGGGGCGCGCGACCAGGTGTACCTGGCGGTCCGCCTCGCCGTGAGCGACTACTTCAGCGCCGGGCGGCTGCGCCTGCCGCTGATCCTGGACGACGTCCTGGCCACCGCCGACGACGAGCGCTTCGACCGCGCGCTGGCTTACCTGGCCGAGAAGGCGAGCCCCCGCCACCAGATCCTGATCCTCTCCTGCCACGGCGAACGTCACCGCCGCTGGCGCGAACGTCACCCCGATCTGTTCGATGCGCGCGTCTTCCCCGTCGCCATCCCGGCGCTACAGGAACGCGAGGCGTGACGCTCCGCGGACTCAGGGTGGGTTCGGAACCTCGTAGATCCAGATGCTGCTCCCGATCCGGGCCAGCGGCTCCCGCCCGCGCAGCCAGGCGAGGCGGTTCTGTGGCCGGGTCAGGTCGTCACCGAAGAGCGCCCACCGCCCCTGGTCCACGACCACGTACGGCATCCCGAGGAGCAGGTTGACGCTGACGGCGTAGAGGCCTGCGACCGGGTGGTCCGGTGGCAGGCGGAAGTCGATCCCGTAGCGAGCCGGGTCAAGGTGGCCAAAGTAGGCAAGGTAGACCGGCGCGTCGCTTGGCCGCTCCTCGAGGTAGCGCGCCAGACCCGCGAGGTCCTGCCCCCAGTCGAGGTTGGAGTTCGCCAGATAACGCCATCCCCCCTCTGTCCCTCCCGCGAGCGAGTTGAAGAACGACAGATAACCCGGGAAGGCCGCCACGACGACGCCCGCGTACGCAGCGAGGAGCAGCAGCACGACGACGCGCCCTTGCCGGCCGCGGACGGCCGGCGCCAGCGCCCCCCCCACGAGGAGGTACAGGAGCGGCAGCAGCGGCAGCAGATAGCGGATGCCGATGTCGAGGCGCGCGCCCAAGGCTCCGGCGAGCAACGTGACCGCCAGGGTGGAGACCATCCACACCCCGAGGCGGCGAGCGGGAGCATCCGCCCCGCCGCCGGGAGCGGGACCCGTGGAATCCGCACTCTCACCGCGCCGCGCGCGCACCAGGCCGAACCCGATCGCGGCCGCGACCAGCCCCCACAGCGCCAAGGGGGTTTTCTGCAGGAGCGCCTGCGGGTAGTAGTACCACCAACCCTGCCGCGACCAGTTCCCGTTGAGGTAGTTCGGCATCTCCGCCTGCTCGAGATCGAGCATCTGCCCGTCGAGGCCGCGCACGAACGACGCCGGCAGCGTCACCGGCGTGGTCCCGGGCAGGACACTCGCGACCGCTCCCGCCAGGCCGCTGTGCAGCCGGAACGAGCCGAGCGGCGAGAGCGGCGCGCGAAACTGGTACGCCGCGTGGACCACGAGGAGAAACGCGGCGGCTCCGGCCGCGGCAGCGCGGAGCAGCCGCGGGGCGCGCCCGAGTCGAGCGCGCCGCGCCAGGAACCACCAGAGCGGCAGCAGCGGCAGCAGAACGAGCGCGGTGAACTTCGCCACCACCGCCAGCCCCACCGCCGCCCCGGCGAGAGCGGCGCGCCCGGGCGACGGGGCGCGCAGCGCGTGCCAGCAGGCGCAGGTGGCGCCCAGGAGAAAGAGCGCCCCACCGGCGTCCACGGTGACCAGCGGGGCGTGCGCCAGCAGCGTCGGGCAGAAGGCCGCGAGGGTGAGGGTGATCGCCGCCGCCGTCGCGCCATGCAGGCTGCGCGCCCAGAGGTAGAGGATCACGAGCAGCGCGACGCCGAGCCCCACTCCGGCCAGGCGTGCGGCGCGCAGGATCGTGGGGTAGCGCCCGAGGCCGGCCGGGCCCGCGTTCGCCGCGATGAAGCGGTCGCCGTAGGTCCACGGGTCCCACCCCGCCCCCAGGGTGGGCAGGGCGGGCTCCGGCACCACCGCCCCCGCCAGGAGAGCCGGCACCCCGAGCAGGTAACGCACGAGCGGCGGGTTCTTGCCGTACAGGTCGGTCGTGCCGTGGCGGAGGACGGCGCAGGCCGCCGGGAGATGGGCGTACTCGTCCACCGTCACGCTCTCCCGTTCCTGGCTGAGGCCCGCGAGGAGGACGAACGCCCCAATCAGCGCGATCGGCAGGATCCTGTCCACGGCGACGAGGATAGCCGCGGCCAAGGGAGCGAACAAGGCAGGGTCGCACCGGGAGGGGTGTGCTACACTCGCGCTCCCCTCACCCATGACGACCGAACCCGCCTCCCTCACCCCGATGTTCCGGCAGTACCACCGCATCAAGGCGGAGCACCGCGACGCCATCCTCATGTTCCGGATGGGCGACTTCTTCGAGATGTTCTTCGAGGATGCGGTGCGCGCCGCGAGCCTCCTCGAGATCACGCTGACCGCACGGGGGGGCGGGACCGACACCGAGGTGCCGATGTGCGGCGTGCCGGTGCATGCCGCCGACGGGTACATCGCCCGGCTGGTCGCGGCGGGTCTGAAAGTGGCCCTGTGCGATCAGGTCGAGGACCCGCGGGCCGCGAAGGGGCTGGTTCGCCGCGAGGTCGTGCGGGTGATCACGCCGGGGACGATCACCGACCCCGAGCACCTCGAGGCGAAGGAGAACAACTACCTCGCCTGCCTCTGGGACGACGGCGAGGCGATCGGCGCCGCCTACCTCGACCTGTCCACGGGTGACTTCCGCCTCGGCGAGGTTGCCGGAGCGTCGCGCTGGGCCGCGCTCGCGGATCAGGCGGCCGGTTTCTCCCCCCGCGAGGTGCTGGTGCCCGAGGGGGCCGCGTGGCTGGAGTCGATGCCGCTGGGGCGCCTCGACGGAGTGCGGATCGAGACCCGGCCGGGGTGGACCTTCGAGACGGAAACGGCGCGCCGCGCGCTCGTGGAGCAGCTGGGCGTCGTGGCGCTCGACGGGTTCGGCGTCGCCGACCGCCCGCGCGCCGTGCGCGCCGCCGGCGCGCTCGTGCAGTACCTGCGCGCCACCCAGAAGAACGCGTTGGCCCACGTCAACCGCCTGGCCCTGCACGACGCGAGCGAGCACCTGCTCCTCGATTCCGCCACCGTCCGCAATCTCGAGCTCCTGCGCTCCCAGGCGACCGGGCGGGCCGCCGGCGCCCTCATCGGCACGCTCGACGAGACCGTGACCGGCATGGGCGGCCGCCTGCTCAAGGCCTGGCTGCTGCGGCCGCTGCGGCGGCGGGAGGCGATCGAGGCGCGGCACGCCGCGCTCGGCGAGCTGCTGGAGCGCGAGCCGGAGCGCGAACGGCTGCGCGACCTCCTGCGGGGCGTCCTCGACCTCGAGCGCCTGCTCTGCCGGGTGACGCTCGGCACGGCGACGCCGCGCGATCTCGGCGGGCTGCGCGACTCGTGCTTGCGGCTCCCGGCGATCGCTACGCTGGCGCGCGGCTGCGCCGCGGCGCGCCTCGCTGCGATCGGCACGGAGTTCGACGATCTGGCCGACGTCGCGGGGGCGCTCGCCGCCGCGCTGGCCGACCGCCCGCCGCTCGCGTCGCGCGAGTCCGGGATCGTCCGGGACGGGTTCGACGCCGAGGTCGATGAGCTGCGGATGCTGTCGCGCGATGCGCGCGAGGTGCTCGCGCGGCTGGAGGCGCGCGAGCGGGAGCGCACCGGCATCGCCTCGCTCCGGGTGCGCTACAACCGGGTCTTCGGCTACTACATCGAAGTCTCGAAGGCGAACCTGCCGCTGGTGCCGGAGGACTATCTCCGCAAGCAGACGCTGACCAACGCCGAGCGCTTCATCACCCCGGAGCTGAAGGAGTACGAGACCCGCATCCTGAGCGCCCAGGATCGGCTGGTGGCGCTCGAGTACGACCTGTTCGTCGCGCTGCGCGAAGGCGTCGCCGCGGCCGCCGGCCGCGTGCGGGACGCGGCCGCCGCCGTCGCCGAGCTCGACGTGCTGGCAGCCCTCGCCGAAACGGCCGCGCGGCGGACCTACGTGCGCCCGCGTCTCGGCGACGCGCGCCGGCTCGTCCTGCACGACGCGCGGCACCCGGTCGTGGAGGCGCTGTCGCGCGAGGCGTTCGTCCCGAACGACCTGCGGCTCGACGCCGACAGCCGGCAGATCGTGATCCTCACCGGTCCGAACATGGGCGGCAAGTCGACCTTCCTCCGACAGACGGCGATCGCCGCCATCCTCGCGCAGGCCGGCTCCTTCGTCCCGGCGCGGGAGGCGGAGATGCCGCTGTTCGACCGGGTCTTCAGCCGCGTCGGCGCCTCGGACAACCTCGCGGCCGGCCAATCCACCTTCCTGGTCGAGATGCAGGAGACCGCGAACATCCTGCACAACGCCACGGACGACTCCCTGGTGCTGCTCGACGAGATCGGCCGGGGGACCTCGACGTTCGACGGCCTCTCTCTGGCCTGGGCCGTGGTGGAGCACCTGCACGAAGGCGGCGGGGGTCACCCCCTGACCCTCTTCGCCACCCACTACCACGAGCTGACCGAGCTGGCGGTGCCGCTGCAGCGGGTGGTGAACCAGAGCATCGCGGTGCGGGAGTGGAACGACGAGGTGGTCTTCCTGCGTCGCGTCATCGAGGGGCCGGCCGATCAATCCTACGGAATCCAGGTGGCGCGCCTGGCGGGGATCCCGCGCCCGGTGATCGAGCGCGCCCGGGAGGTGCTGCTCAATCTGGAGGGGGGAGAGTTCACGCGCGACGGGCAGCCCCGCATCGCCCGCTCGCGCGATGGCGGCCGGCGCGTGCCGCCGGGGCAGATGGAGCTGTTCGTCCAGGAGGATCCGGTGGTGAAGGAGATCCGCGACCGCCTGCGGCGCGTCGACGTCGATCGGCTCACCCCGCTCGAGGCGCTGAACCTGCTGGCGGAGCTGCGCGCCCTGCTCGAGCCCTGAGGCCGTTTCTAGCCGGGGAGGAGGCGGATGAAGCCGGAGACGGCAGGCTGCACGATCTCGACGTCGCCCGGCGAGGACTCGATGTGCGCCTCCAGGCGCAGGTAGACCGGCCAGAGCTGCTGGCGGATCTGGTCCTTGAGCGCCACCACGAGCTGGATGTCCGGCACCAGGATCCGCCCGATGCCGCCCGCGGCGATCTCCGGCACGACGTAGGTGCGATCGTAGAACGGAATCTGCTGGATCCCCGGAGCTCCGGGGTGGATGGCCTCCTCCGCGGGCAGATTCGCCACCTCCGCGCGCCCCATGGAGATCGACACTCGCACCGGGAGCTTCTCGAGCCGCAGCGGGGACGCATTCACGAGCAGGACCTGGGCGTCGAGCACCGGGAGCGAGCTCGGGCCGAGGCGCAGCGTACCCAGGTCGCCGGAGCGCAGGACGATCTCCTTGTCGCTGCTTCCCGCTTCGGTGGTGGCGGCAAAGAAGCGAATGGCCGCCGCGTACAGGCCCGGCCGCGACAGCGCTTGCGCCGACGCCTCTCCGCCGGGGCCGGCCGGCGCCGCGGCGGTCAAAGCCAGCAACAGTGAACATGCCATGGGACCGATCAAGGCGGCTCCTTGCTCTCCAGAGATCTACAGGGCCGCGGGACCGGCGGCGTGGTCGGTCGCCTCCGTGGCGACCTCGTGGCGGTTCTTCCCGGCCCGCTTGGCGCGATACAGTGCGGCGTCGGCGGCGCCGACGAGCGCGTGCAGATCCTCCGCGTGCCGGGGGAAGGTCGCGACGCCAAGGCTGGCGGTGACCAGGATCGGGTTGTCCGGATCGAGGAACGCCTCCGTCGCCACCCGCTCCCGGATATTCTCCGCCACCACCCGCGCGCCGGGGGCGTCGGTCTCCGGAAGCGCCAGCAGGAACTCCTCGCCGCCGTAGCGTCCGCAGATGTCGAACTTGCGCACCGAGCGGCGCAGGATCTGCCCCACCTGGCGGAGGATCTCATCGCCGGCCTGGTGGCCGTGGCTGTCGTTCAGCCATTTGAAGTCGTCGAGGTCGAGCAGCACGACGGAGAGCGCCGTCTGGGTGCGACGGGCGAACTCGACCTCGTCCACGAGGCGGCTGTCCAGGTAGCGACGCGACGCCAGTCCAGTGAGCGTGTCGGTGGATGCCTGCTGGTAGAGCGCGTCGTTGGTGACGGCCGTGGTGATGTGGTCGGCGAAGACCTGCAGCACGTAGGCGTCGTCCTCGGAGAATTCGCGGCTCCCCTGCCGGTTCTCGAGGTAGAGAACGCCGAGCACCTTGGTGAACGGCACCGAGTACACCGACCGCCGGCGCTCGTTGAAGATCCGCTTGTCGCGCAGGGTCAGCTTCACCGGCACGGCCAGCGCGGCGTGCGGCTGCTCGCCGCGTCCCTCGCCGCCTCCGGCCGCCACCTCCGCGGCGCTCGGATGCACCTGCGGCAGCTCCTGCAGCATCGCCGCCTCGACCAGCCGCGCGGAGATCGGATGACGCGACGGCTCCAGCAGATCGTCGGGGACGGCGTGGGCGAAGCGCGGCTGCAGCGGCCCGTGGTCTTCCGAGAGCAGCAGCGCGGCGCCGTCGGCCCGCAGCGCCTCCTGCGCGGTCTCGACCACGATCGCGAGCACCCGCTCGAGATCGACCGGTGAGTTCACGGCGCGGCTGATCTTGTCGATCAGCTCGACCTGCTGCCGCTTCTCCGTCATCTGCTCGTAGAGAAACCGGGCGGTGATCGAGATGGCGAGCTGCCCGGCCGCCATCTCGGCAAGGCGCTCCTCGCGCGGCTCGAAATCCGGGAGGCCGGGGCCACGGTCGAGATAGAGCACCCCGACCACGTTCTGGTCCACGATCATCGGCGCGCAGAGGAAGGGGCCGCGATCGCCGTCGGTGCCGCCGCGGGACGGACGGCGCGCCGCGCGCACCGACTCCATCTGCCGCAGCACCGCGTCGGGTGGGGCGGCATCCGAGGTGCGGCGGGCCAGGTCCATGCCGAAGCAGTAGCGGGTGCGCCCCTGCGGGCTGAACAGGAGGAGATAGCCGCGCGACGCCTCGGTGAACTCCATCGCCATGGTGAGCGCGAGGTTGGCGAGCTTGTCCGCCTCGATGAGCGTCGAGAAGCTCGTCGAGGAGCCGAGGTTGTTCAGCGCCTGGAACTGCCGGAACTCCGCCGGTGGTTTCTCGCCCATCGCCGTCGCGGCTGCCGCTCCCCTGTCGAGGTACGCCGCGCCAGAGCCCGGAGAAGACTCAGAAGCTCTTCAGGGCCGTGGCCTCGTCCCGGAACGTCTCGAAGATCTCTTCGAGCTTCGTCAACTGCAGCAGGTCCTCGACCTTGCCGGAAGGGTTCAGGAGCTTCAACTCTCCGCCCTTCTCGCGCGCCCGCTTGTAGCAGGCGACCAGCTCGCCGATCCCGGCACTGTCCATGTAGGAGATCTTCGACAGGTTCAGCAGGATCTTCGTCGTCCCCGTCTTCAGCACCTTCTCGATCGACTCGCGGAGGATCACGTCTCCCTCGCCGATCGTGATCTTCCCGTTGAGGTCGATCAGGGTCACTGCGCCTTCCGTCCTCACGTTCACCTTCATCGATTACGCCTCCAGCGAATTCTCGCAAACCCGGCCACGCCACGCCGGCTCAGCGGCGCTGCGATCCGGTCAGGGTTTCTTGGCCAGACAGACTTCCATGCCGGCGCCAGGTTGCCGGCGAAAGGTCACCGCGTCCATGAAGCTCCGCATCAGGAAGATCCCGCGACCACTCGTGCGAACCAGATTCGTCGCGGCGCGCGGATCCTGCACCGCCTCCGGATCGAAGCCGGCGCCCTGGTCCTGGATCCAGATGCGCAGCGTTCCCTCCTCGATCCCGAACCGCACCTGCACCCGCTTCGCCTCATCCTTGCCGTTGCCGTGGATGACCGCGTTCGTCGCCGCCTCGCGCACCGCAAGGCTGATGTTCAGGGAGGCATCCCCGTCGAATCCGGCCAATCTCGACATCTCGTCCGTCACCGCGTGCACCAGATTGAGGTACTCGATGCGGCTTGGGATCGTGATCTCGATGTGCGAATCGAGAGACATTTGGGTGACCGGCGCCGACGTGATGCGGCACGAGAGACCGCTCCGCGAGAACCAGAGCCGGCCGGCCGCGAATCCGTGGAAGAATAGCCCAGCGGCTCTGGGGGTGTCAACCGCAAAACCGATCAAATCCTTGACAGGGTTGAAAATAGTAGCGTAGAAGTGGTTTCATTAGCCGGTTCGCCGGCCGAGTGGGGTGCGAGGCTCGGCCGCAGCATTGGCAGGTAGAAGCGCGCCAGAGCAATCCTCCCGCGCGAGAACCGCAGTGGAGCCTGGCATGGCGTTCCTCACCATCCACCCGAGCAGCGGCAAGCGCTTCCAGATCCCGTTCGACCGGGATGTGATCCGGGTCGGACGCTCGTCGAAGAACGAGATCCACCTCGCCCTCGATCCCTCGCTGTCGCGCGTTCACGCGGAGTTCACCCGCGCCGGCGGCGAGTTCTACGTCGCCGACGCCGGGTCACGGAACGGGACGGTGCTGAACGGGGAGCAGGTCGCCCGCCCCACCGCGCTGCGCGCGGGCGACCGGGTGACGGTCGGCGAGACGGTCATCGTCTTCACGCCCGAGCGGGAATCGGCGGTCGAGATCACCGACGACGGGCACGTGCTCAACACCGGGCAGAACACCGTGGTGATGCCGCTCGGTGAGATCATCACCTCGCCGTCCCCGAAGCTGCAGGCCACCCCCCCGAGCGGCGAGCGCACCTCGCCTCAGGGCCGCGCCTTCGCCATCCTCAGCCGCGCCGCCAACGAGATGCTCTCGCATCGTCCCCTCGACGAGACGCTCGAGGTGGTGATGGACATGGTGTTCGAGGCGACCAACCCCGACCGCGGCGTGGTGATGCTGCTGGAGGGGGACCCGCCGGCGCTACGCTCGCACGTGATCCGGGAGGGGCGCGGCCGGGGCGGCGGCGGCATCCAGATCAGCCGCGCCATCGCGCAGGCGGTGATCGGCTCGCAGCAGTCGGTGCTCACCTCGGACATCATGAGCGACGAGCGCTTCGCCTCGCGGGAGTCGATCCAGATCCAGGGAATCCAGTCGGCGATGTGCGCCCCCCTCTGGAACAACAAGGAGGTGATCGGGCTGATCTACGTCGATTCGCTGGGGGCACCGGGGCGCTTCCAGCGGGACGATCTGCGCCTGCTGACCCTGCTCGCAAACCTCGCCGCGATCAAGGTCGAGAACATCCGCCTGTTCGAGCGCGAGCAGAGGATGATGCAGATGGAGCGCGAGCTCGAGACCGCCGCACAGATTCAGCGGCGGTTGCTGCCGACCGGCGCTCCCGACCTGGCGGGATACGAGATGACCGGGTACAACCTCCCCTGCCGCGAGGTGGGGGGCGACTACTACGACTTCCTGCCGTGCGGCGACGGCCGGATGGGGATCGTCATCGGCGACGTCTCCGGGAAGGGGATGGGAGCGGCGCTCCTGATGGCGACGCTGCAGGCCTCCTTCCGCGCCCACGCCGGTCTCGGCCTCTCGCCGCCGGATCTGGTCGCACGGCTCAACCAGACAGTCGCCGCCGCGTCGATGAGCAACAAGTTCATCTCCTTCTTCTATGGCGAGCTGAACGCGGCCACCGGCGAGCTGCGCTACGTGAATGCCGGCCACAACCCCCCGCTGCTGCTGCGCACGACCGGGGAGGTGGAGCGACTGCGCGCCGGCGGCATGATCCTCGGGGTGATGGGGGACTCGACGTACACCGATCGCATCGTCGAGATCCGGCCGGGGGATCTCCTCGTGCTGTTTTCGGACGGCATCACCGAGAGCCAGAACGAGGCGGGAGAGGAGTTCGGAGAGGAGCGGCTCATCGACGTGATGCGAGCCGCGGTAGGCGGAAACGCGGAGTCCGTCCGCGATCAGGTGGAAGGTGCCGTGGATGCCTTTGTCGGCAAGGCGCCGCAGTTCGACGACATCACACTGACCGTGCTCAAACGCAACGCTTGAGGCGATCTTCCCGCCCGGCCGCGAGGTGCCGCCCCGGGGACTCGCCAGAGGAGCTTCTCATGATTCGACATGGCCGTTCGACCGTACTCGCCGCCAGCTTCGCCTTCGTGCTCGCCGCCTGTGGGGGACAGACGCCCCCTCCACCCGCCGCGGAGCCGGAACCCGCCCCTGCTCCTGCCCCCGCCGCGGAGCCGGCTCCCGTCGTGCCCGCCCCGGTGCCCGCTGCCACTCCGGCTCCGGCGCCGGTGCAGCATGCTCCCGCACCCGCTCCCAAGCCGGCGGCGCCGGCGCCCAAGCCCGCCGCTCCCCCTGCCCCCAACGTGACGGCGTTCGTGGTCCCGGCGGGGACGGAGATCGTCGTGGACATCCATCCCGGGCTCTCCTCCAAGACCAGCATTCTCGGCCAGAAGTTCACCGGCACCGTGACGCAGGCGGTGGCCGTCGAGGGACACGAGGCGATAGCGGTGGGGAGCACCCTCCACGGTACCGTGCAGGAGGTCAAGAGCGCGGCGCACTGGGACAAGGGGGGCCTGCTGGTCCTCGCCTTCGATCAGCTCACCCTGCCCTCCGGCGAGTCGTTCCCGATGCAGTCGTCGCTGCAGTTCGAGGGGAAGTCCGGCAGCACGGGTAAGCGCGCCGGGATCATCGGCGGCAGCGCCGCCGGCGGCGCCATTCTCGGGAAGGTGATCGGCAAGGACACGAAGGACGCGGCGATCGGCGCCGTCATCGGCGGCGCCATCGGCACCGGGATCGCCGCCGGCCAGAAGGGGGAGGAAGTCGAGATCCCCGACGCCGCGTCGCTGACGATCCAGCTCAGCCAGGCGGTCGAGGTGAAGGTGCCTGCGTAAGCGGCAAGGGATCGCACGAGCCGTCGCGGGCCGGGGGCTGGCGGCGCTGCTGGCCGCGGCGGCGAGCGTCACAGCCGCGGCCGAGCCCGCCACGCGTCCGGCTCCGCCGACGCTGGCGGAGCGCGCCCTCGCCGCCTGCGCCGGCGAGGTGACGTCGCTCGACGTCGCGGGGACGCTGCGCAGGCTGGACGCGCTCACCCGCGACGCGGAGGCGCGGCTGCGCGGCGCAGCAGGTGCGGCGGAGCGCGTCGGCCGGCTGAATCGCTTTCTTTTCCTCGAGCGTGGGTTCACCGCGGATCCCAATCTCGATGACCGGGAGAACCTCTGTCTCGACCGGGTGCTCGCCCGGCGGCGCGGGTACTGCACGGGCCTCGCGGCAGTGTACCTGGCGGTGGCGGAGCGACTCGGAATGGCGGTTCACGCGGTGCCGGCGCCGGGGCACCTTTTCCTGCGCTACGATGACGGGAGGACGCGCATCAACATCGAGACGCAGGAGGCCGGCCGCGAGATCTCGGATGCGACCTACCGCGCCCGCTACCGGATCAACGAGGCGGCGGCGGCGCGCGGGATCTATCTCGCGAACCTGACGGACGACCGCTTCCTGAGCCAGGTCCTGAACAATCTCGGCGCCGTGCGCAGCCACGACGGCGACACGCGCGACGCGGAGCGGCTCTTCCGGCGCGCGATCGAGTTGGACCCGCTCAACGTCACCACCCTCTTCAACCTCGGGACGGAACGGATGCGTGCAGGCGACCTGAAGGGTGCGGGTGAGCGGTTCAGCGAGACGCTGGCGCTCGATCCTGGGCACGTGCGCGCCCTGAACAACCGCGGCGTCTGCCGGCTGCGGCTGGGGGAGGCCGACGGCGCCGTCGCGGATTTCCTGGCGGCATTGGCGCTCGACCCGGAGTTCGCCGAGGCACGGCGGAACCTCGAGACCGTGGGCCGCGTCGAGCCCGGGGGGCGCTGAGGATGGCCACCCCGGCGGCGGCCTGGCGGCGCGCGCACCTGGTCATGGGGGGGCTCACGCTCCTCGGCTTCGCGATCACCGGCTTTCACATGCTCTGGACCCTGCCGGGGCTGTTCGAGGAGGGGGGCAACCCGGTCCGTTTCCTCTATCGCGCCAACCACCTCTACCTGCTGTTCGCGGGGCTGCTCAATCTGACGCTCGGCTCGTACCTCCAGCTCTGCGCGGGGGGCTGGCGGCGACGCGTGCAGGCGTTCGGATCGGGGTGCCTGCTGGTAGCGCCGCTGGTGCTGTTTCCCGCCTTCTTCATCGATCCACCCCGCCTCTCCCCGAAGCGTCCGACGACCGAGGCCGCCATCTTCCTCGTCTTCATCGGGACCCTCTGCCAGCTCCCCGGCCGCGGATCCCGCCCAGGATCGCCGCAAGACTAGGCGCCCGTGGCGCGCGGCCCGACCGGCCCGCGACCGATCGCGAGAGGCCCGATGGAAAGCGAGTCCGGACCACGCTGGCGGGACCCGGTCCTCTGGCTGGCGCTCGCCGCCGCCGCGCCGCTGCGCTTCGTCGCGCTCGCAGCTCCTTCGCTCTGGCTCGACGAGGCGCTGAGCGCCCGCACCGCGGCGCTTCCCCCGGCCGGCATCCTCGCGGCCACTGCTTCCGACCTGCATCCGCCCGGCTACTATCTGCTGCTGCACGGGTGGACGCTGCTGTTCCGGCCGAACGCCGCGGGACTCCCCGGAGAATGGGCGCTGCGCTCGCTCTCCGCCATCGCCTCGCTCGCGCTCGTGCCGCTCGCCTTCTGGCTCGGGGACGCGTGGGCCGCCGACCCGCGGCGGCGCGTGGCGACGGCGCGCGCCGCCGCCTGGATCGCGGCCCTCTCCCCCTACGCCATTGCGCTCGGGCGCGAGGCGCGGATGTACGCGCTCCTGTCCCTCCTGCTCGCGGCGCAGTTCGCGCTCTGGACCCGCCTGCGTGACGGGCGCGGAGGGCTTGCTGCCTGGGCAGCGCTGGTGGCGGTCGCCGCGGCGGGCATGTACGTGCACTACCACGCCATCCTGTTCACCGCGGCTCTCGGCGTCGCCGCGTGCGTCCCAGGCGGAGCGCCGCGGTTCGGCCGCCGGTTCGCCCTCGCGGCGAGCCTCGCATTCCTGGGGTTCGCGCCCTGGCTGCCGCGCCTCGCCGGGCAGGCGGCGAGCGGTGTCCGAGCGTGGGTGCCGTTCTCCCACTCCCCCTTCGTCGTGCTGCGCACCGTCGCCGCCTTCGTGCGCGGCGACGGCGCGAGCGCCAACGAGCTGAGCCTCTGGATGGTCCCGGTGGCGTTCCTCATCTGGCGCGGGACGGTTCGCGGGGGGAGCGCGCCTGGCCTCGCGTTGATGCTCCCGCTCGCCATCGCGTACGCCGCTTCGTTCGCGCTCAATCTGTTCGGCGCGCGCTACTTCGGCGGGCCGGCCGTCGTCGCCTGGGTGCTCGTCGCCCGCGGCGCCATGGCGATCGAGCCGCCCCGCTCGCGCCGATGGGCGGCCGCCGCGGCGGGGCTGGTGTTGGTCGCGCTTGGCGTCGGGGTGGCCCGCCGATCGGGCGAGGCGGCCGGGCGCGGGGAGAACTGGCGGGACCTCGTCCGGGCAGTTGAGACTGCGTCGCCGGGCGGCACCGCCGTCCTCTTTCCATTCGAGGAGCCGCTGGCGCCGTTCGCCTACTACGCCCGACCCGGGATGCTGACCCTGGTTGGGGCAATCTCCCCCGACGGCGCTGGCCAGGCAGCGCTCACTGCAGGGACGATCGACCTGCTCGGCCACCTCCCCGGGGGGGCCGGCATCGTCTGGTGGGTTCCGTACCAGGAGGAGCTTTACGATCCCGCGAGGCTCGGCCGGCGCTGGCTCGCGGAACGCGGGTTCACCCAGGGGGCAACCCCGATCCGCACGGGCCGGCTCACCGCGATCCCCTTCCATCCCGACGGGGAGAGACGCTGAGCCGTCCGCGCGGACACCGATCACCAGGCCCACCGCAACCCGGATGGCGCGCCTCGCCGGCACGGGTCAACCCCTTCACCAACTCAGGGTTTTGCCCGATGGACAGATGCAAGCGGGCACCCCAGGATGGGTGCAGGGGCTCTCCGTCACGGGATCGCCATACGCCTACCGGACGCCGAGCTCGCGGTGCCACGCGGCGTGGTCACCGTAACTCGAACTCAGGTACTCGTGAGATGAAGCCGATCAGGGTGTTGCTCGCCGACGACCACACGGTCGTCCTGGAGGGACTGCGCGCGCTCCTGGCGGCCCAGGGCGACATCGCAGTGGTCGGCGAGGCACAGACCGGCCGCCAGGCGGTGCGGCTGGCCGGGGAACTCCTCCCCGACGTGATCGTGATCGACATCGCGATGCCGCTGCTCAACGGGCTGGAGGCAGCCCGGCAGATCCTCGCAGCGCATTCCGACGCGAAGCTGCTGATCCTCTCCGCGCACTGCGATGACGCGTACGTCGAGCAGGCGCTCGAGCTCGGCGCCGCGGGATACGTCACCAAGCAAACCTCCGCCCTGGTCCTCTCCAGGGCAATCCGCGAGGTCCACCAGGGGAGGCAGTTCTTCAGCCCCTCCATCGCCAGACGACTCCGCACTCGCCAGCAGCAGTCGCCCCAGGGAGCGTCGGGGGAGCGCGCGAGGCACAGCGCGAAATTGACGTCGCGCGAGGTGGAGGTGCTGCAACTGATCGCGGAAGGGAAGGCGAACAAGCAGACCGCAGCGGAGCTCGGCATCAGCATCAAGACGGTCGAGAAGCACCGGCAGCGCGTGATGAGCAAGATGGACATTCACGACACGGCGGGCCTGACCCGCTACGCCATCGCCGCGGGGATCATCGAGAGCGGCCCCCTGGTGCGACTCAAATAACCCTCCAGGCCGCGCGTCCGACGGGGACGAACGACCTGCGGGGCCCGGCGCCGGACACTCGAGCCGCGTGCTTGCAGGGCGTCTCGCGCCACGCCGCCGGCCGGTTCGATTCCCGGAGCTTCCCCTGGCCCGCGCTCAGGCCAGGGGCCTGGACAACCTACGACCCGCCGGCAATCGTCGATCGATCTCGCCGGCTGGTCTCGGCCGCCTACCGCACTCAGGTGGTCAGGCGTCGCCCCTGGATGACCTGGATCAACACCACGATGATGGCCAGGACCAGAAGGAGGTGCACGAACCCTCCCATCGTGTAGCTGGTCACCATTCCCAGCATCCACATGATTGCGAGAATCACTGCGATGGTCAGCAACATTTCGAAGCTCCTTTCGTCATGAGTCCACTGCTCTTCACTGCGCCCGGACTTCACCGGCCAGCTGCCGGCCGCGGCCCAACGGCCTCCGCGGCGGCCTGTCGACCAACCGCTAGGCCTTGACCGTCATGGTGTTGGTGACGCTCTTCACTCCGTCGATGTCGCGCGTGATCTTGGAAGCAAGGTCCTTCTGCGCCTGGCTCGCGGCCTCACCGGAGAGGGTGACCACGCCGTCCCGGGTCACGGGGCGGGAGTGCAGCGCACTGGTGGAACGATGCGAGGCAAGCGCCATCCTGACCTGGGCGTTGATGGAGGCGTCGTCGATCTTCTCGCTGCTCGTCGCCGTGTCCTTCGCCGCTCCGTCCTTGACCACGGTCATCTCGTTCTTCACTTCCTTCACGCCATCGACATCGCGCGCGTACTCGGTGGTCAGGTCCTTCTCCGCCAGCGTCGAGGCGGTTCCCCTCAACGTCACACAGCCGTCCTTGACGTCCACCTCGGTCAGGCTGCTGACACTGCGATGGAACCAGAGCGACGTCTTGACCTTGGTGAGGATCCAGACGTCGGAGTTCTCCTCGGCCTTGTCACCAGTGACCTCCAGGCGATTGTCCACCCGCTTGACGCCAGGCAGCCCTTCCACGGTGTCCTGGGCCAGCGTCTTGTGCGACTCTGCGGAGACCGTTCCGGTCAATACCACGACGCCGTCCTTGGCCTCGATCTTGATGCTGTCGTCCTTGAGATAGGTGCGGTACACATGCGTGTCCCTGGCGGCGGCCTCGATGCGACTATCCGTATCGGAGCCGCTCATCAGGGTGCCCCCCCCCAGGACCATGGTTGCGACGAACATCAGCGCCACTGGACTCCTTGTGTTCATTCGGTCCTCCTCTTTCCGTGGATGGACTTCGCGATCATCACACCCACAGCCTACGCCGCGGGGCAGGCGCCGACTATGGGGTGTAACCCTATGGGGTTCGATAGGGATTCACCCCATTGTGGCGGCGGGGTTCGACTCGTACCATCTGAGTATCGCCGGAAGGCATCGGGCGCTGACATCGCCAGCGCGCATCTGGGGGAGGCTTGCCATGGGACTCGCGGCGCGCGAAGCGCGTCAACTGGAGGCGCCCGCGGAGCGTACCGCCCGCGCTTCCAGCCGCCTCCCCCACGCGCCGGGCGTGCCGCCACTGAAGGTCAGTGTCGTGACGGATCGGCAGGCCTTTCTCGACCTGGAGCACGAGTGGAATGCGCTGGTCGAGTCCACGGGCAAGGAGGCGTTCTACCGGCACGAGTATCTGCGCAGCTGGCTCGAGAGCTTCGCCCCCGAGGCCGGTCTCCGCTTGCTGGCGGGCCGCGACCAGGTGGGGCGCCTGGTGGCGCTGCTCCCCCTGATCGAGCGCTCCGGCCGGGTGCTCGGCATCCCGGTCTGTGAGTGGTCGTCGCCCACCAATGTGCAGTCGTTTCGATTCGACCTGCTTGCCGAGAATCCTGCCGTTGCCGCGCCCGCCCTGCTTGACTGCCTGGCCGCGCAGGGGCGCTGGAACATGCTGCGCGTCACCGACGTCCCCGCGAACGGCAGCGCGTGGCACCTCTATCGAAGCGCCTCTGACGCCGGGTGGCCGGCAGGCGTGTACGAGTCCCAGCGCAGTCCCTACATCGCTCTGCCCGCGACGTTCGACGATCTCGCCCGGGCGTGGAGCTCCAGGTTCCGATCCAACCTCCGGCGCCGCCGCAAGCTCCTCGAGCAGCGCGGGGAGGTCAGCGTGGAGCGCGTCGAAGGGGGTCCACACCTCCAGACGAGCCTCGACGAGTGCTTCAAGCTGGAGAGCCGGGGCTGGAAAGGGAAGCGAGGTGAGCCGGCCGACGGCGATCCGCGCATCCGTGCGTTCTACAGCGCTCTTGCCGAACGCACCTCGACCGACGGTTCCTTCTCGCTCTTCCTGCTGCGGCTCGACGGGAGACTGATCGCGTTTCATTACGGGCTGACGCGATACGGTTCCTATTCCCTGTTGATGACGAGCTACGACGAGACCCTGCGGGACTGCAGCCCCGGACATCTGCTGGTCGAGGAGGTACTGAAGCGCTGCTTCGCCTCCGGGGTGCGCGAGTTCGATTTCCTGGGCTGCGACCTCGAATGGAAGCGAGCCTGGACGAAGAGCTGCCGTTCGCACAGCTGGCTGTTCCTGTTCCGGAAGAGCCCGCTGGGGCGGACCTTGAGGCGGGCGAAGTTCGCCTGGGCTCCGAATGCCAGGCGCCTGCTCGGCTCCCTGCAACGCCGGGATCCGGCACCCGTCTCCGCCGCCTCTCCTACCCTGAGGAGCTGACGCCGTGCCGGCGATCGGGCCGCGCGCCGCGATTCCGGCGGCAGCCCCGCTCGCGGTCGGAGAGACGACCGACCTGCGCTCTTTCACCCGGCTGGAGGAGAACTGGAATTCGCTTGTCGCGGCGACCTCCGACGAGTTCGTCTATCGCCACGAGTTCCTGCAGGTCTGGATGCAGTGCTTCGGGACGGGGGCGCGACTGCGGATCCTCACTGGGCGTGAGCCATCGGGACGCCTGACCGCCGCCCTGCCTCTCATGCAGCAGCAGGGCTCCCTGCATGGAATCGGCGTGCGGGAGCTGATCGCCACCGCCAACAGCCACTCGTCCCGCTGGGACCTGCTCGCCGAGGATGGCGAGTCGGCGGGGACCGCCTTCTTCACTCACCTTGCGCAGGACCCGAGCTGGGACGTGTTGAAGCTCATCGATGTCCCTGACGGCGGCAACGCCTACCACCTCTATCGAGCCGCGCAGGCCGCGGGTTTTCCGGCGGCCGCCTGGGAATCGCAGCGAAGCCCGTACCTCGAGCTGCCGCGCGCCGGAGTGCGCCTCGAGGGGCGTCCGAGCGGCCAGACGAAGGCGCTCGTCAGGCGCAGGCGCCGGCAGTTGCTCGAAGCCGGCGATTTGCGCCTGGAGCAGGTGACCGACGCGGGGATGGTGGCCGCGCTCGAGGAGTTCTTCGCCATCGAGTCCTTGGGCTGGAAGGGGAGGGAGGGGACGGCCTGCCTCCAGGACAGCCGTACCGCCGAGTTCTACACCCGGCTCGCGACGGCGGCGTCCCGCCTGGGTAAGCTCTCCCTCTTCCGGCTTCGCCTCGACGGCCGGACCATCGCGTTTCACTACGGAGTGACTTGCGGCGGCACCTACTATCTTCTCAAGCTAGGCTACGACGAGGCCTTCCGGCAGTTCAGCCCAGGTCTCGTGCTCATGGACTCCGTGGTGCAGGACGCCCTCTCGCGCGGACTGCGCCGCCTCGATTTTCTCGGCTCGGATGACGAGTGGAAGCTGCGCTGGAGCAGCGGGGTGCGTCGGCACCAGTGGCTGTTCATCTTCCGCGACAGCGCCAAGGGAAGGTTCCTGAAGCGGGTGAAGTTCGACTGGCTCCCTCGCGTCAAACGCCTGTGGGAGCTCCGGAGGCCGGCATGAGGGCGCAGGAGCTCTTCATCCCCGCGTTCACCACCCTCTCGCCGGGCATGCTCCTCCGCCGCCCGCGACGGAGCCGGCCGTATCCATTCTCATCCACGTCGATTCGCTACTTCTACTTCGCCCGCAATGGCCTCTGGCACCTGGTGAAGATGCTCGGGCTGGAGGGCGGGGAGGTGCTCCTTCCCGCCTACCATCACGGGGTGGAGGTGGAGGCCTTCCTCGACGCCGGGGCGAAGGTGGGGTTCTACCGGATCGGGCCGCGCATGGAGGTCGATCTCGACGACGTGGAGAGGCGGATCGGTCCCGACACTCGGGCCCTCCACCTGACCCACTTCGTCGGCTTCCCCGGCCCCGTTCGCGAGATGCAGCAGATTGCGCGGCGCCACGGGCTCTACCTCATCGAGGACTGCGCCCATGCGCTGCTGACCCTGGACGGCGAGGCGCCGCTCGGGCGGACCGGCGACGTGGCGATCTTCTGCTTCTACAAGGGTCTCCCGGTTCCCAACGGGGGCGGACTGGTCATCAACGACCCGGGGATTCTCAATGTGCCGCAACCCCCGCCGCCTCCACTCTCCTCGACCGGCAGCCTGCTCGCATCCTCCATGCTGCGCTACCAGGCGCTTCGCGGCGGCAGGGCCGGCCGCGCGCTGCGCCGGCTTGCCCTGCGATTGGGAAAGGGCACCCTGCGGGTTTCCAAGGTCTCTCCCGTGCTGACCGGAAGCGAGCATTTCAGCCGCGCGCACCTCGACCTCGGCATGAGCTCGGTGGCGCTGCGGATCGCGCTCTCGCAGGACTTCGATCGCATCCGGGCGACCCAGCGACGGAACTACCTTTTCCTGAGGGCGGGGCTCGAGGACCTCTCGGAGCCGTTGTTTCCTGACCTCCCCCCGGGGGTGGCCCCCTTCTTCTACCCCCTGGTCGTCGACGACAACAAGCGCACCGCGGACAGGCTCAATGCGCTCGGGATCGAGGCCGTCGACTTCTGGAGGGGCTCCCACCCGCGCTGTGATCCAGCCGAGTTTCCGGACGTCGCGCGCCTGCGCCGGAGCATCGTCGAGATTCCCTGCCACCAGGACATCCCGCTGCCGATCCTGGCGCAGGTGGTGGCGGCCGTTCGCGGAGTGCTGGAGAGCGCCCGCCTCGCAGCCTAGGCGGAGTTCGTCGCGAGGAGATGTCCGGTACAAAGAAAGGGCTTCCCGGCCGGCAGGGCAGGGAAGCCCGGATTAAACTCGGGTTCAGTCGAGCTTGCTGCCCTTGAAGGTATAGGTCAGCACAGAGCCGTCGTTCTTCGTCCAGATGAGCTTGCCGTCGAGGCTGCTCCCCTTGACGGTTCCCGTCCAGACCGCGCCGCCTTCGCCCATGCTCGTGCGTGTCGCCTTGAAGGTCCATTCCTTGTCGCCGGTCGTCGTCACGGTGTAAGGCGATGCCTCGAAGCCGACCTTGGGCGCGCTCAGGGAGACCTTGCCGTCCGCGAAGGTCATCGTCTCCTTGAACTGTTTTTCTCCCTTGTCTTGCGTCATCTGATCCGGCTCGACGTCGAGCTTCCAGCTGGTGCCGTCGAGCACCGGGACCTCGTGTCCCGCCATCACCGCCGTGGAGAGAACCACGGCGAATGCTGCCATCCATGCGATCTTTCTCATGAGCTGCCTCCTGTGTGCGAGCAGAATCGTCTCCGGGAACGCACCCCGTCGACGTTAGTGACAACGCCCCGGTCTAGTGGCAATCGCCGGCAGGTTTGCCGGGCATGGCGCACTCGATGCGGTGCCAGGCGTCGCTCGCCGCCTGCTTGGCTTGCGTCCAGGCGAGCTTCGATTCTCCCTTGGCCAGATCCCAGCCGCGTTCGAGGTCGGTCTCGACGTCGCGGAAGAGACGGTTGCCGAGGCGGGCGCGCGACTCCCACCCGTACTTGTACGCCGGCCGGTAGTCCGCGTACGGCCGGCCGCGCTCGACGTAGTCGCGCACCACGTAGTTCTCGCGCCAGTAGGTGTCCTCCACCGCCGGGTTCACGGCTTCGGCCGCACTCTGGCCGGCCAGGGCGCCCGTCGCCGCACCGATCGCGCCGCCGACGATCCCGCCGACCGGACCACCGACCGCGCCGCCGATCGTCGCGCCGGTCACCGATCCGCTGGCCGCGCCGAGGCCGATGCCCACCGGGTGTGAGCCGGCTGGTCCGACGGTCCGCTTGGACTTCTCGTCGGTCGTGAGGTTCGGATCATGGTTCTGGTTCATCAGAAACCTCCCTTTCGGAACCTGAGGTAGCCCGCGATCACTGTGATCGCGGTGCGGTCGTAAAGCGTGTTGTCCGGGACTGTGGGCCGCGGCCACCGCGGCGCAGCCTGAGGCACAGGGCCTTATCTCTGCTGAGCTGATGCAGTGTCAATGGTAGGACTGAGGTCGGCTCCGTTCCATGGGGTGAAACCCTACCGGAAGCACTCTCCTCGCTTGATTTCGGCCGCGTCACAGGAGCGGGTCGTGGCGCTGCGCCGCCGCCAGCCGCCGCGAGATGTCGTCCCAGTTCCACAGATGCCAGACCGCCTCGAAGAAAGCCGTCTTCTGGCTCCGGTACTGCAGGTAGTAAGCGTGTTCCCAGGCGTCGATCACCATCAACGGCACGCCCCCCGGGCTGAGGTTCGACTGGTGGTCGTGGATCTGCGTGGCCAGCAGCCGTCCGCCGATCGGCTCCCAGATCAGGGCGGCCCACCCGGAGCCCATCAGGGTCGCCGCGGCCCCCGTGAGCTCCTGCTTGAACCGCTCGAAGGAGCCGAAATCCTTGTCGATGGCGCTGGCCAGCGCTCCCTCCGGGCGCTCGCCTCCGTGCGGTGTCATGTTCTTCCAGAGCAGGGAGTGCAGGATGTGGCCCGACAGGTTGAACGCCAGGGCCTGTTCGAGCGCCGGGAGGCGGGTGACATCGCTCGTCTCGCGCGCTTCATCGAGGAGCGTGAGCGTGAGATTCGTGTTCTTGACGTATCCGGCATGATGCTGGTCATGGTGCAGCTCCAGGATCCTGCCGGACACGTGCGGCTCGAGCGCGCCAAAGTCGTAACCCAGGTCGGGGAGGGTGTACCTCGGTACCGGCCCTGCCTGGGGCGGGACGTGTTTTGCCTGGAGAGGCCGGACGGCCGTTGCTCTGTTCATCGTTGCTCCTACCTCGAGGTCGAGGCGATAGTCTCGTTAGCGAACCAGAGCGGCGGCTCGTCGGGTCCCGACACCTGCTCGGCCCTGAGCGCCAGATACGCGTCGATCCGCCCCTCGAGGTCGCAGGGGAACCGGGGCGCGGGCCCGACCAGATCGTCCTTGTAGACGCGGAGCATGATCTCGCGGAAGATCGGCAGCGCCGCGCGCGCTCCGGTCTCCCGCTCGCCGAGCGCGTGGTTGTCGTCGAAGCCGATGCGCACCGCCACCGTGACGCCGTGCCGCCCATAGGTCGAGCCGACGAACAGCGCATCGCGGAAGTCGCTCGTCGTGCCGGTCTTGCCCATCACCGCGATCGGGAAGCCGCGGCCGTCGAGAGCGTGGGCCGTCCCTTCCGGCAGACGCACCACCCCCCGCAGCCCTTCCTGGATCAGGCTCAGCTCCGCGGCGTTCGGTCCGGCCGAGCCGATCCTGGTCGCGGCGGCGGGAGCCTCGTAGAGCACGGCCCCGTCGGAGACGTTGGTCACACGGGCGATGACGTGGGGCTCCGCCAGCTCCCCCGAGGCCATCGCGCGGTAGGCGCCCGCCAGCTCGAGCAAGCGCACCTCCGACGCGCCCAGCGCCGTGCTGATGTACCGTTGCAGCACGCTGCGAACTCCAAGCGCCCGGGCGGTCCGGTTCACTGCCTCCACGCCGACCTCCCGGGCGAGCCACACCGCCACGGTATTGCGTGATTCGGCCAGCGCCTGGCGGACCGGGATCACTCCCTTGAACTGGTCGTCGTAGTTCGCGATCCACTTCATGCCGCGATCCGGGCCCGAGGGGACCTCGATCGGCTCGTCGGGCACGGCGCTGTCGAGGTCGAGCCCCTCGCGAAACGCGGCCAGGTACACCATCGGCTTCCAGGCCGAGCCCGGCTGCCGCAGCGATCCCGTGACGCGGTTCAGGTCGGAGTACTGCGCGGAGCGGTCCCTGAAGACCTGTCTCCCTCCCGCCTCGGCGAGGATCGCCGCGTCCGCGTTGCGCAGCACCACGACCGATCCCTGGATCAACCCCTTCGCCTGGCGGTGACGATCCTCGTAGCGGCGCAGGCCGCTCTCCAGCGCTTCGTTCACGATCGACTGCACCCGCCCGTCCACCGTGGAGCGAACCGCGATCCGTCCCTGGAACAGGTCCTCGACGCCGAAACGGCTTCCGCCATGCTGCTTCAGCTCCGCGAGGACGCTCCCGATCGCACCGGGGGCGTCGGTCTTGACCGTGCTTGGCGCCACCACCCGGATCGGCTCGGCCTGGCACCGCTTGGCGAGGTCCTCGGAGATCGACCCGTTGCGCGCCATGAGCGCCAGGATCGAGTTGCGGCGCCGCAGGGGCCGCGCATCCCCCGCCACCGGGGCGTACTCCTCTGGCGACTTGCCGATCCCCGCCAGCAGCGCCCCGTCTCCCGCGTCGTCCGCCGTGTAGCTAGCCAGCGCCTTGCCGAAGTAGTACTCCGAGGCGGCAGCGAAACCGTAGCGGCCGTTCCCGAGGTAGATGAAGCTGGCGTAGCGGGCGAAGATCTCGCGCTTGGCCCGGTCCTGCGACCCGTAGCGACGGCGCATCTCCTCCTCGAGCCACAACGTCAGGCGAACCTCCTCCATCTTCCGCACCAGCTTGTTCGTGGCGCGTACCCCGAGGACCGTCGCCAGGAGCCTGGGGCTCAGGCCGTCGCTGATGAGCGCATCGCCATTCTCGCGAATCGTCAGGTCCTGCAGGAAGTAGCCGCGGACGAGCTGTTGCGTCAGCGTCGAGCCACCTTGCCGGAATCGCGGCCGGAGCCCGTCCCCCGCCCACCAGGCGGCGAGCGAGTGCATGGCCGTCTTCTGGGCCACCCGCGGCAGCGCGCCATACTCCACGCCGGAGTGGGAGAAGAAGTTCTTGTCCTCGGCCGCCAGGATCGCCTCGCGCAGGATGTCGGGTATCTCGTCGTAGGGGACCACGCGGCGGTACTCCCGCGCCAGCTCGATCAGGACCTTGCCGCGGCCGTCGTAGACCTTGCCGGTCGTCGGCGGCTCGAAGCGAATGAAGGGCTCGAGATCGGGGAGACCGCTCCGGTCGAAGTAGACGTGGTGCACCGGCCCCGCCACGAGCAGCAGCAGGAACGCCAACGGCAGGCCCACCAGGCGCACGGTGCGACTCGACCATGCGGAACGCAGGAGACCGGCGAGGAAGAGGAGGGCGGCTGGCTGCGGGACGAGGGGAAGGCGCCGCGGACGCGGGCTACCTCCCACGCCGGGCAGCGAGCCACGGTCGATCTCTGCCACTGGATTGGGGTTCATGGATGGCACCGCCATTGACCCATGAACGGTACCTTGGAACACCCGGCGCTTCCATGGGGTGTAACCCTACCGCGCGGGTCAGGGGCGGATGATTCCGGCGCGGATCGCGAAGCGGACCAGCCCGGCCGTCTCGTGGATGTTCAGCTTGCTCATGATGTGGGCGCGGTGCGCCTCGGCGGTCTTGACGCTGATGGTCAGGTGCGTGGCGATCCTCCGGGTGCTGTTCCCCTCGGCGACGAGCTGCAGGACCTCCCGCTCCCGGGCGGTGAGCGGATTCTCCGGCTGGTCGGGTCGCGCGAGAAGTTCGCACAGCGCGTCGCGCGAGAACTCCGACCCGAGGTAGATTCCGCCCCGCACGACTTCCTCGATCGCCTGCACCAGCTCCTCGGCCGCCTTGGTCTTGAGGACATAGCCGGTGACCCCGGCACGCACCGCCTCCACCAGGTAGTGCCTCTCGGCATGCATGGTCATGGCGACCACCTTGGTCCCCGTCTCCCCCTTGAGGATCGCACGGGCGGCGTCGATGCCGTTGAGAAGCGGCATCGCGATGTCCAGGACCGCCACGTCCGGGTGCAGTTGCTCGACGAGCCGCACCGCTTCGCGGCCGTCCCCGGCCTCCCCAATCACCTCGATCGAGGCGCGCTCGAGGAACGCGCGCAGCCCCTGGCGCACCATGAGATGGTCCTCGGCGATGACGACCCGGATTCCCATGCTCGACTCTCCAGCGCGGCGGGCCGCCCCGGTCAGGGACGGATGATTCCCTCGCGAATCGCGAAACGGACCAGCCCGGCCGTCTCGTGGATGTTCAGCTTGGTCATGATGTGGGCGCGGTGCGCCTCGGCGGTCTTCACACTGATGCCGAGCTGCGTGGCGACCTCCTTGTTCGTCCTCCCCTCGGCGACCAGCTGCAGGACCTCTCGCTCGCGGGCCGTCAACGGGTTCTCCGGCCGATCGGGCCGGGCGAGGAAATCGCGCAGCGCCTCCCGCGAGAACTCCGGGCCGAAATAGATGGCGCCCCGGGCAACCTCCTGGATGGCCTGCACCAGATCCTCCGCCGCCTTGCTCTTGAGGACGTAGCCGGTGACTCCGGCGCGCACCGCCTCCACCAGGTAGTGCCTCTCGTTGTGCATCGTCAGCGCGACCACCTTCGTCCCCGCGTCGCTCTTCAGGATGGCGCGGGCGGCGTCGATCCCGTTCAGCAACGGCAACGCGATGTCGAGCACCGCCACCTCCGGCCGCAGCTTCTCGACGAGGCGCACCGCCTCGCGACCGTCCGGGGCTTCTCCAACCACCTCGATCGAGGCGCGCTCGAGCAGCGCGCGCAGCCCCTGCCGCACCATGACATGGTCCTCGGCGATAACCACCCGAATCCTCATCATCAACCCTCCAGCGCGATGGTCACCATGAGCTCCGTGCCGCGGGACGGCCCGGAGGTGATCTGCAGGGTCCCGCCGAGCACGCTCAGGCGCTCGCGGATCCCGGTCAGGCCCAGGCCCTGCCCCACCAGCGCGGAGGAGGAGGCGTCGAAGCCCTTGCCGTCGTCGCGAATGCGACAGCAGATCCCCCCCCGCTCACGGAATACCTCGACCCGAGCGCTACTCGCCTCGGCGTGACGGATGACGTTCGTCAAACCCTCCTGAACGATCCGGTAGAGCGCCGTCTCGGTCGCCGCGGGGAGCCGCCCCGCGGCGTTCCCTTCCACCGAGACCGCGAGCCCGGTCCGGCGGGAGATCCCCTCCGCCAGGAACTCGAGGGCCGGGATCAGCCCGAGGTCGTCCAGGATCGTCGGACGCAGCTCGTGCGAGATGCGGCGCAGGTGCTCCTCGATCTCGTCGAGGAGCCCGCGCACCGCGGTGATCCGCGCCGCCAGCTCCACGGGTGCATCGCCCGCGATCGCCGCCAGCGCGAGATGCACGGAGACGAGGAGCTGTCCGGCCTCATCGTGCAGGGCGTGGGCCAGCCTCCGCGTCTCATCCTCGAGCCGGTCGTTCAGGTGCCGGAGCGCGGTATTCACCTCGCGGTGCGCGCGGTGGGTCATCTCGAACGGGGACAGGCTCTCAGCGAGGAACGTCTCCGCCGCCTGCGCGATCCTCTCGCGCCCCGCGGCGGATCCGGCCCGTCCCAGCGCCCCTAGCACCACGGTCTGATGAACGAGGGCGACATCCAGGATCCCCAGCCCGGTCGCGATCGCCTCGCGGGAGACCTCGTACGCGCGCTGCAGGGCGGACTCCCCCACCCCGCGCACGTACCCCTCGAAAGCGCGGGCATACTCGTCAGCCAGATGCTTGTGATCGGCGTGCAGAAGCGCCTCCAAGGTAACGTGCCACGAGCACCAGTGCGTCATCGGTCCCGCGCGCATAACGGTGCAGGAGCCACCCCGCGATCCGCTCGCATGCATCGAGCGGGGCGATACCCGTATCATCCGCAAAACCCGCCTTCAACCCGTCCGTCGCGAAGATCACGAGGTCACGGGGGCGGAGCGGAAGTGTCGTCGAGTGCAGCGGGGGAAGGGTCCGGCCGACGACGCCCCCCCTGCACGCGAGGTGGTGCCGCGGGACAGCGACCGCCGTAGGGATCCACACGCCCGCCACATCCCCCACCCCCACCCAGGTCAGCGTTTCCCTCCGGGTGTCCAGGTGGGCCAGGCTCAGGGTCACGCCGCGGGTGCGGTGCAGCCGCTCGTGGCAGCGCTCGAGCAGCGGCAGCAGCGGCTCCGCGCAGTACTCCTGGAGCGTCTGCACACACGCCTCGGCGGCAGCTGCCCCTTCCTTTCCGTGACCGAGCCCATCCACCACCCCCAGCAGGATCCCGCTCGGCGTCGGTGCACTCATGTGGCGATCCCCCGACACCGACTGGCCCGGGAGCACCGATCCCGCCACGCCCCACTCCACCTCCCCGTTCAGCGAGCCCACTTGGTGACCGTGATCGTCGTTCCCTCGCCGACCACCGAGACCACCTCCATCTCGTCCATCAGCCTGCGGACGCCCGGGAGCCCGAGACCGAGGCTGCCGGAGGTGGAGAAGCCGTCCCGCATCGCGTGCGCGACGTTCGCGATGCCCGGTCCCTGATCGCGCGCGATCACGGTGATGCCGGGGCGGTCGCCATTCACCGACGCACGGAGCTGGATCTCTCCCGATCCGGCATAGCGCACGATGTTGCGAGCAAGCTCCGAGATCGCCGTCGTGATGAGCGCCAGATCCGTCGACGAGAAGTTCAGCGGCGTCGCGGCCTCGCGCCCCTTCCGGCGCGCGACCACGATGTCCGCCTCGGTGCGGACGGGAACGGTTGTTTCCACCCTCACGCGGCAGTCCCTCGCTAGGAACTTCTCGGGTCACTTCGACCCAGATAGGCAAGACCCTCTTCGAGATCTAGGGCCGTCGTCACCCCCGTGAGCATCAGACCGAGGCGCGCCATGGTGAAGGCGATCTCCGGCTGGATCCCGACGATCACCGTCCGCGCCCCGCGGAGCCGGATCATGCTGGCCAGGTTGCTCAGGGTGAGGCTGGCAAACGAGTCCATCACGTCGAGGGCGGTCACGTCGATGATGACGCCGGTGGAACGGTGCGTTCCGACCCGCTCCACCAGCGCATCGCGCAGGGCGACGAGATCACGGTCGCTCAGGTCCGGCTGCACGACGGCGATGAGATAGGTGCCCTGCTTCAGGATGGGGACTTGCATTCGCCAGGACTCTCCTCAGGTCGCGGCGACGACGTCGTCGGACGGAACCACCTTGTACCCCAGCTCGCGTTCAGCCTCCTCGATCCCGCCCTGGAGGTCGCCGACCGTCGTCATCTTCGTCAGGTCCACGCCGATGTTGACGAGGGTCTGGGCGATCTCCGGCGACAGTCCGGTGACGATGACCTTCGCCCCGAGCAGGCGCGACGCCTCGACGGTCAGGACCAGGTGGTTCGCGACGTTCGAGTCCATGGCTGCAACGCCGGTGAGGTCGATCACGACGACCTTTGCACGGTTCGCCCGGATCCCGCGCAGCAGCTGTTCGGTGAGCTGGCGGGCCCGCTGCGGGTCCATGACGCCGATGATCGGCAGGATCAGCAGGCGGTCGCGAACCTGGAGCACCGGCGTGGACAGCTCGCGGATCGCCTCCTGCTGCTCGCGGATGGTCCGTTCACGCTCCTGGACGAACCCGACCGCCACCGTGATCACGATCCGGTTCGCCGCCGGCTCGTAGGCATTCAGGATGGCGTTGAGCCGCTCGAAGCTGCCATGGTCGCTGTTGATGAGGGAGCGCGCCAGGACGTCGCGGAGCAGGAGCACGATCCCCACCACCTCGTGAGTCTCGACACCTCGCGGGATGATCCGCTCCGACAGACTGCGGGCGTAGGTCTCGAGCGCCTCGAGCGTCCCGCTCTCGAGTGCCGCGATGTAGTTGTCATAGACGGAGGTCGTCTCGGCCAGGATCTCCGCCTCCGTCATCTCGGTCAGCAGCTTGCCCGCGGCGATCCGTCTCGCCCACTCCTCCCGGAGCTGGGTCCCGTTCTGGCGCAGGTGCAGGACCAGCTCACGAAGGGAGGTCCCGGCGGGACCGCCCGATCCCTTGCGCGGCTGCAGCTTGTCGGTCTCGGTCGTCATCGTCATGGACCCCCGAACGCAGATTCGGCCACGCAACTCGAGCGTGCCCGACGTTAGTGGCGAAAGGATAGCACGGGTTTCCGGCCCGACGCGGCGGCCCCGCGCGGCGCGGCTGTTGCCGGGAGTGCGCTCCCGCCGTGCGACCGGGGCGTAAGTGACTGCCACGCGTGCGGTTCGCCCCGACTCCTAACGGCAACGAAGGTCTGACCCCCTCCCGTACGTAAGGGATCTCCCTACTGCAGTCCGCGTGATCGACCGGATAGATGGACCCCCGTGCCCGGCCGTAAAGTGGACGTGAGAAAACGAGGACAACCCTCGACGGAGAGCGCCCCGCATGCGCCGCAGCAAGCATTCCGCCGGACTCGGTCTGCTGCTCGCCTTCCTGGCGGCGGGGGCGGCGTCCGCCCCGGACCCGCGCGGCTCCCCCGACGAGTTCCGCATCGGCCCCGAGGATGTCCTGGAGGTCGCGGTCTGGGACAACACCGATCTGAGCCGCACCGTGCCCGTGAGGCCGGACGGCAGGATCTCGCTGCCGCTCGTAAACGACATCCAGGCGGCCGGCCTGACCCCGATGGAGCTCCGCGCGACCCTGATCGCCCGTCTCGGCCCCTACCTTCCGAACCCTGAGGTCTCGGTGATCGTCCGGGAGGTGCACAGCGCGAAGGTGTCGGTGATCGGCGAGGTGAAGGACCCGGGGCGCTACGAGCTGCGGGGCAAGACCACCGTGCTCGACGCGCTGGCGCTCGCCGGCGGGCTCGGCGACTTCGCCGACCACGACGCGATCTTCGTCCTTCGTCGCCAGGGGTCGGCGACGGTCCGGCTGCCATTCGACTTCAAGAGGATGGCCTCCTCCCGGGACAAGCATGAACCGTTCCTGCTCTACCCAGGGGACATCGTGGTGGTCCCGTGACGACGGAGGCCGCATGACCGGAGGACGGACGTCGCGTGGCGTGGGTGGGTTCATCGAGATGTGGCACCGCCGAAAGGGGCTCGCGGTCCTGGCGTTCGTGACACCCGTGGCGGTGGCCTTCGCGCTCGCGGTGTCACTACCGAACGTCTATCGCGCCACGGCAACCGTCCTGGTCGAGCCGGCCCAGGTGCAGGAGCTGTCGGCCGGGCGTGCCCCCTCCGAGGGTCTCGAGGCCCGGCTGCAGACGATCCGCGAGCGGGTGCTCAGCCGCGCCCGGCTCCAGGAGGTCATCGAGCGCTTCGATCTCTACCGCCCGCTGCGCGGCCGCGTCCCCGACGAGGCGGTCATCGAGCGCATGCGGGGAAACATCGGCATGGAAGTCCGCGAAGCGGATCCGCGGCGCGGCGGGGGCGGCACCATCGCCTTCGCGGTCAGCTTCCGCGGCGCGGAGGCAGGCAGCGTCACCGACGTCGCAAACGCGCTCGCCTCGATGTTCGTGGAGGAGAACCTGCGCATGCTGGAGGGGCAGACCAGCGCGACCGCCGAGTTCCTCCGCCTCCAGCTCGAGGAGGCGCGCCAGCGGCGCGATGAGCAGCAGCGCCGGGTCGCGGAGTTCACCGCGCGCGAGGACGGCCAGCTGCCCGAGCAGGTCGGCGCCATCCTCGCGGCACTCGAGCGGCTCAACGGTCAGCTCCACCTGAACGGCGAGAGCCAGATCCGGGCGCTGGACCGCCGCGAGGCGCTGGTCGAGCAGCTCGCGACGCTCGACACGCAGGACGGACTCGCGCCGGACGCGACCGCCGCGAGGCTGGCGCTCCTCAACCGGAAGCTGCGCGAGATGCAGGACCGTTACCGAGACCTTCATCCGGACGTCATCCGGCTGAAGGAGGAGATCGCCGCACTGGAGGCCGCGCCGGGAAAGGCCGACGGCCGGCGGGCGACGCCACCCGTGCCCGCCGATCCCGCGGTGACCCGCCTGCGCGGGGCGATCGGCCGGGTGGACGCCGACCTGGCCGCGCTCAAGTCCGAGGAGAGCGGCCTGCGCCGGTCGATCGACGTCTACCAGCGACGGGCGGAGAACGCCGGGCGGCCGGAGAACGAGCTTCGCACGCTGGCGCGGGATCAGACGACGGCGCAGGAGATATTCGACCCGCTCAGCCGGCGCTACGAGGACGCGCGCATGGCGGCGAGCCGGGAGGAGCTGAAGCAGGGGGAGACATTTCGCGTGCTGGATCCCGCCCTCCCTCCCACCGGTCCGGCGGGACCGAACCGGCTCCGGCTCCTCTTGATCGGAATGGTGCTCGGCGTGGGCCTGGCGGTCGGGGGCGCCGTCCTGGCGGAGCAGAGCGACACGTCGTTCCACCACAGCGACGAGTTGCAGGCCCTGGGCAGGGCGAGGGTCGTCCTGCGCATCCCGCGGATCGTGACCCGGTCGGACAGGCGACGCCGGCGTGCGCGGCTCGCGCTCTGGACGTCGGCCGCCGCGATCGGGCTGCTGGTGGTGGCGACAGTCTCCTACAACCTGGGGCATGGAAACGAGGATCTCGTGTGGCGCCTGGCGCGAGGTGGAAAATGAGCAGCCTCCCCGACCTGACGCAGTCCCGGAAACTGGCCGGAGTCCTGCCCGAGGACCTCTCGTGGCGCGGCGCCCGCCCCCGGCCCGCACGGCAGGGGTCCGCGACCGCGCTCACGCCTGATCGGGTCGCGGCCACCCGCGGCATCGACGAGCACCTGGTGAGCCTGCTGACTCCGCGCGGTTTCGAGGCGGAGCAGTTCCGCGCGCTGCGGCTCCTGGTGGAGCAGCGATTCCAGCTCGGCGGTCCTGTCGTGCTGGCGGTCACCAGCGCCGTCCCTGGCGAGGGGAAGACCACCATCGCCGTGAACCTGGCGGGGGCATTGGCGCAGTCGAGCGACGCGCGAGTGCTCATCGTCGATGCCGACCTGCGCATGCCGGCGGTCGCCCGCTACCTCGGCCTCGGCGGAACCGAGGGACCGGGTCTCGCCGGCGGAGTCCAGAACGCCGCCTACTCGCTGGACTCGATGATCCGGAATCGCCCGCCGCTGACGCTGTCGATCCTCCCGGCCGGCAAGCGGCCCGAGGCCCCCTACGAGGTGCTCCGCTCGCCGCGCCTCGGAGAGATCCTCGAAACCAGCCGGCGCTTCCACGACTACGTCATCGTCGACGCGCCGCCGCTGCTCGGCCTCGCCGACTGCCACCTGCTGGCGCGCTGGGTCGACGGTTTCGTGGTGGTCGTGGCCGCCGATCGGACCCCGCGCGCGCTCGTCGAGGAGGCGCTCGACTCCCTCGATCCGGAGAAGGTCGTCGCGCTCGTGCTGAACGGCGACCTCGATCGACTCTCCTCACGCTACAAGGGGTACTACTCCGAACCGGTGCCGCGATGACCTCGAGACTGATGACCCAGGCACTCCTCATGGGTGCCGCTGCGGTGGGACTACCCGCTTTGGTGAGCCAGGCCGTGCGCCGATCGCGACGCAAGGAACGAGTGCTGATCCTCGGCGGCGGCCGCCTGGCGCGGGCGCTGGCGGAGGCCGTGGACGCGCGGCCGCGCCTGGCGTGCGAGCTCCTGGGGGTGCTGGGAGACCCGGCCGAGATTGCCGAGCCGCTCCCCGGCTGCCCTTACCTCGGGCCCCTCTCCGACTTCCCGGAAGTGGTGCGGCGGACCCGACCCGATCACGTGGTGGTCACCCTGGCGGAACGCCGTTCCCAGCTTCCGGTCCCTGACCTGTTCGGAAGCCGGCTCGGCGGCATCGTGGTGGAGGAAGGGGTACAGGCCTACGAACGGATCGCCGGGAAGGTCTCGCTGGAGCACCTGGGCGCCGCACCCTGGATCTTCGGGGGCGACCTGCGCGGCCCGGTCCTCGACCGGGCGCTCTCGCGTGGGCTCAGCCTGCTGGCGGCAGCGCTCGGCCTGGTGGTCGCCGCGCCCTTCCTCGCCCTCCTGGTCGTGGCGATCAAGCTCGACTCGCCGGGGCCGGTGGAGTTCGTGCAGCGGCGCGTCGGACGCTATGGCAAGGCGTTCGACCTCCTCAAGCTCCGCACCATGCACGCCGCCTGCGGGCCGGTCTCCGAATGGGCCGGCGCCAACCACGAGCGGATCACCCGCGTCGGGCGATGGCTGCGCAAGTTCCGTCTGGATGAGCTGCCGCAGTTCATCAACGTGCTGCGCGGCGACATGGACGTCGTCGGGCCGCGGCCGCATCCGGAGACGAACCGGAACCTCCTGGACATCGTCCTGCGCAACACGCCGGAGTGGGGCGGGGCGGTCCCGTACTACTCGCTACGCTGCCTGGTGCGCCCGGGAATCACCGGCTGGGCGCAGGTCCGCTACGGGTACGCCGACAACCTCGAGGAGGAGATCGAGAAGGTCCGCTACGACCTCTACTACGTCAAGCACCGCTCGTTCTGGCTTGACCTACGCATCCTGCTCGAAACGGTGGGGACCGTCGTCCGGGGCCGCGACTCGGGGCACGCCATCGTCACGCCGAACGCCGCCGCGCTCAGGTCCGTGGTCGTGGACCACCCCCGGGCAGCGTGACGCCCGGAGTGGCGATCCGCCACGACCCGGCGAGGCTCGGCAGCACCCGCCTCCATCTCGTCCCGAGGGACCCAACATGAAGATCGTCAGCGTCGCCGGCGCCCGCCCGAACTTCGTCAAGATCGCCCCGCTCCTCCGGGAGATGCGCCGTCACCGGGAGATCGAGTCGGTCCTCATCCACTCCGGACAGCACTACGGCCTGGAGATGTCGGAGCAGTTCTTCGCCGACCTGGAGATCCCGGCCCCTGACCTCAACCTCGGCGTAGGGTCGGGCTCGCACGCGACACAGACGGCGGAGGTGATGCGGCGGCTCGAGCCGATCCTCCTGGAGGCGCATCCCGACTGGCTCGTGGTCGTGGGTGACGTGAACTCCACCCTGGCGGCGGCGCTCACCGGGGCCAAGCTCGGCATCCCGGTGGCGCACGTCGAGGCGGGCCTGCGGAGCTTCGACCGCACGATGCCGGAGGAGATCAACCGGCGAGTGACGGACGCCGTGTCGGACCTGCTGTTCGTCACCGAGGAGAGTGGGCGGCGCAATCTCCTCCGGGAAGGGGTCGCGCCCAACGCGATTCGCCTGGTGGGAAACGTGATGATCGACGCCCTCCAGATCTTCCGCCCGCGCTGGGAGCGCTCCGCCGTCCGGGAGCGGCTGGGGCTGAGGGAGGGCTCTCCGTACTCCGTGCTGACGCTCCATCGCCCCTCGAACGTGGACAATCCCCAGACCTTTGACGACCTGATCGAGGCGTTGCTGGAGGTCTCCCGGGAGTGCCCGATCGTCTTCCCGGTCCACCCGCGGGCGGCGCCGCGGCTGCGCCTCCGGCGCGGCATCCAGTGGCGGGTCCCGGGGGAGCCGCAGCCGCATGTCCATGAGGGAATCCTCGCCTGCCCCCCGCTCGGCTACCTCGACTTCGTCGCCCTGCTGAGCCAGGCGAGTCTGGCGCTGACGGACTCGGGAGGCGTCCAGGAGGAGACCACGGCGCTCGGCGTCCCCTGCCTCACCCTGCGCCCCAACACCGAGCGGCCGATCACGGTCACCCACGGCACGAACCGCGTGGTGGGCACCGCGCCGGCCCAGATCGCGCGTGAGGCGTTCGAGATCCTGGCCCACAGGCCGGAGCATCGCGGGATGCCGCCGCTCTGGGACGGCAAGGCGTCACGCCGGATCGTGGACGTGCTGCTGGCCACCGGTACGGCGGCGGGTGCCGGCGCAGCTCGAGGGTTCGCCGCGAGCGGAGGAGCGGCGTGATCGACCTCACCACCGACCGGCGGCGCCGCAGTCCCACCGTGCGGTCGTCCGCGCCGACGGTCATCATCCTCCACCCCGACCCGCATCGCCTCGCGCGCCTCCCCACCGCTCCGCGCTTCCTGCGGAACGCACGGCTCGTGGTGGCCCGCGACTACTCCGACGCGATCAGCGCCGCGTTCCAGGGAAAAGGCCAGGTCCTCCTGGCGGACGTGAGCAACCTCACCTGGGGCGCGCTGACCGCCCTCTACCTGCTGAGGCGAGAGCGGCCCGAGATCGAGGTCTATCTCAGCGAGGAGCGCGCCGGTCGCGCGGCTCCCCACGTCTGGTGGCTCCCATGAGTCAGATCGCCACCCTGCCCCGCGTGCTCGCGGTCGCACCACGGGCGGCGGAGGCGGCTTCTTCCCCGCTGGCGTTCCGGGCCCTGCTCGCGTTCACCGCCGTGCTGGTCCTCGCGCCGCAGAACGTCTTCCCGGTGCTGGAGCCGCTGCACCTGGCGCAGCTCACCGCGGGAGTGGCAATCCTCGCGCACGTCGTCGCGGCACTGGCACACCGGCGGCCGATCCTGCTCCTCACGCGGGAGACCTGGGTCGCCGCCTTCCTGGCCGGCTGGGCCGTGTTGTCGCTCCCGGCGTCGTACTGGCCGTCCGGCAGCGCGGCCTTCCTGCTGGACGTCTTCTTCAAGAGCCTGGTGGTCTTCTGGCTGCTGGCGGCGAACGTCAACACGCCGCGCCGGCTGGCCCAGGCAGGGTGGCTCCTCTGCCTGCTCGGGGTGCCGATCGCGATCAGCGGCGTTCGTCACTACGGCGCCGGCATGTTCCTGGGCGGCGAGGGGGCCGAGGGGGTGAAGCGGATCCTCGGGTACGACGCGCCGCTCACCGGCAACCCGAACGATCTCGCGCTGATGCTGAACCTGATCCTGCCGATCGGGGTGGCGCTGTTCCTCGCCGAGCGCCGGCCGCTGGTACGGCTGGCGCTGGCCGGGGTGGTCGCGCTGCAGGTGGCGGGGGTGATCGTCACGTTTTCCCGCGGCGGCTTTCTCACGCTCGCGACCATCGGCGCGATCTACCTCGGAAGGGCCCTGCGGGGGCCGGCCCGGGTCTGGGCGCCCGCCGTCGTCGTGTTCCTTCTCCTGGCCTCCTCCCAGATGCTCCCCGCGGGATACGTCGGGCAGATGAGCACCATCGTGGACATCGGCTCCGACCCGACCGGCTCCGCCTCGGAGCGGCTGGCGGACATGCTGGACGCGACGGCCTTCGTCGTCCAGAACCCGGTCCTCGGCGTGGGTGCCGGCATGAACGTGCTGGCGTTGAACGAGGAGCGCGGAGCGCTCTGGAGGATGGTGCACAGCGCCTATCTGCAGTACGCCGTCGAGCTGGGCATCCCGGGGCTGCTGCTGTTCGTCCTGCTGTTGATCCGTTGCATCCGTTCGGCGGCGCGGTCGCGCCGCCAGGCCGTGAAGGACAGGGCGCCGCCCGCGGTCCGCCGCCTGGCGGAGGGGATCGAGATCAGCCTGCTGGCGTTTGCGATCGCCGCGCTCTTCCATCCGATCGGCTACCACTTCTACTTCTACTACTTCGCCGGGCTGGCGGTGGCCCTGCCGTCGGTCTGCGCGGCCGCCGTGCCTCTCCCGCGGCTTGCAGGAGGAGGACGATGATGGCCAGCGCGTCCCGCGACGACCTCGCCCGCCAGGACGATCCGACGAGGCCGCCCGATCTGGTCAGGCTGTTGACCTTCGTGACCAGCTTCTTCGTGGGAGGGACGGAGAGGCAGGTGGCGAACCTGTCGCGGGCGATCGACCTCACCCGGTTCGATCTCCGCTTCGCGTGCCTGGTGCGGCGCGGCGAGTTCCTCGCTCGCACCGTCCGCCCCGACTCGGCCGTGGACGAGTACCGGGTGCGCAACCTCTACGGCATCCGGTCGATCCAGGAACGCTGGCGCCTGTTCCGCAGCCTCCAGGCGCAGGACGTCCACATCATCCACACGTACAACTTCTACGCCAACGCGTTCGCCATCCCCGCCGCCCGCCTCGCCGGGACGCCCGTGGTCATCGCCTCGATCCGCGATCAGGGAGATCACATCACCCGGAACCAGAACCGGGTCCAGAAGGTGGCGTGCGAGATGGCGCACTGCGTGGTGACGAACGCGGAGGCGGTGCGCCGGCAGCTCGTGGCGGAGGGGTATTCGCCGTGGAAGCTGCAGGTCATCCACAACGGCGTCGCCATCCCCGACAATCCCCAGCCGGAGACGCGGGGGAGGATGCGCCAGGATCTGGGCCTGCCGCCCGGGGCGCCGCTGGTGGCCGCCATCTGCAGGCTGGCGCCGTGCAAGGGGGTCCAGTTCTTCCTCGCGGCGGCGGCGGAGCTCGTCTCCCGCTGGCCCGAGGTGCGCTTCCTGATCGTCGGCGACGGCCCCTCCCGTGGAGAGCTGGAGCGGACAGCCGCCTCGCTCGGGCTCGCGGGGCGACTCGTATTCACCGGAAGCCGTTCCGACATCCCCGAGGTCCTCTCGGACCTCCGCGTCTGCGTTCTCCCCTCCCTCTTCGAGGGGCTGCCGAACATCCTGCTCGAGTCGATGGCCATGGGGATCCCGGTGGTGGCGACGCGGGTCGGCGGCACCCCCGAGGCGGTCGAGGACGGCGTCACGGGGCTCCTGGTGCCGCCGCGAGACCCCGGCAGCCTGGCCCGCGCCATCGAGCGCGTATTGGAGGACCCGGAAGCGGGGCGGCGGATGGGCGAGGCGGGTCGTGAGCGGGTCATCGCGCGTTTCTCCATCGAGCGCATGGTGCGGGCCACCGAGAGCCTCTACAGCGAGCTCCTGCAGCAGCATCGTGAGCGCGTCCCGGCACCCGTACTCCGCCAGGCGAGACCGCGGGCGGTGTCCGGCACCTCGCGGCCGATGGAGCTCGACCGATGAGCGACGCAACGACGCAGCTGCGGCCCGCCCCTCGAATCGGCAGGAGTGAAGCGCCGGCGCTGCGGATCGAGGTCGCCGCGACCTCCGCGCAGCTCGAGAGGCTCCGCCTCCCCTGGGAGGCCCTGCTGCGGCAGAGCCCGTCGGACACGATCTTCCTCACCTGGGAATGGGTCTCCTCCTGGTGGAAGCACCTGCACGCCGACCATCAGCTGCACGTCATCTCGGTGTGGGACGGGGAGGAGCTGGTGGCCATTGCGCCGCTGATCCGCCGCCGCCCGATTCTCGGGCGCCTCTTCCCCTTCCGCTCGCTCGGTTTCATGGGCGCCGGCGGGGTCGGCTCCGAGTATCTCGACGTCATCGTGACGCGCGCGCGCGAGGAAGAAGCGGTGGCGGCGCTGGTGGGCCGCCTGCGGGAAGAGCGACTCGTGCTCGAGCTGAACTACGTCCGGCCGACCGCGTCGATCCCCCGGCTCGTCTCGTCGCTGCGTGGGCGCGGCTGGCGTTTCGTCGCCGAGCAGACGGCGATCTCTCCCTTCATCGATCTCTCGGGGCACACCTGGGAGTCGTACCTGGGAAGCCTCGGTTCCGAGCACCGCTACCAGTTCCGCCGCAAGCTGCGGAACCTCGAGCGCCGCTTCCAGGTCGAGCTCGTCCGCGTGCACGACGACCGCGATCGCGGCGCGGCGCTCAAGGTCCTCGTGGACCTGCACCAGCTGCGCTGGGCCGGACGCGGGGGCTCGAACGCGCTCCACGCGCCGCCGCTGCTGGCGTTCCACGAGGAGTTCAGCCGCCATGCCCTCGAGCGCGGCTGGCTCCGCCTCTACCTGCTGCGGCTCGACGGCCTGCCGGCGGCGGCGCTGTACGGTTTCCGCTATCGCGACACGTTTTTGTTCTACCAGTCGGGGTTCGATCCGACCTACTCCTCCCACAGCGTCGGGATGGTCCTCATGGGGCTGGCGATCCGCGAAGCGCTGCAGGAGGGAGCGAGCGAGTTCGACCTCCTGCGCGGCGAGGAGGCCTACAAGGCCCACTGGGCGCGCGGATCCCGCCGCATGCTGCGCTGGGAGATCTACCCGCCGGGATGGCGCGGATCCCTCTGCAGGGAGCTGCGCCGCCTGCGACGGTCGCGGCGGCAGGCGCCGGTCGGCGGGCAGGCGACCGGCAACGCGCGCGACTGGCGGCGAGGATTGGAGGCCGGTCGTGTTCCGGGCGCTACTTAAAGTAACGCTCGCCCGCGCGCTCAGCGCCGCCGGCGTGGACCGCGCCTACTCCAGGCTTTCCGGAGCGGCCGGCCGGCCCCTGGTGATCGGGTACCACCGCGTGGTCGAGGACTTCGCTTCCGCCGCACGGGAATCGATCCCGGCGATGCTGACCAGCACCCGCGTCCTCGAGGCGCACCTCGACTGGATCGGTCGGCGCTACAGCTTCGTGTCGCTCGACGATCTCGCCGCCATCCTCGAGAGCGGAATAAAGCCGCGGAAACCGGTGGCGGCCGTCACCTTCGACGACGGCTACCGCGACGTCTACCACCACGCCTTGCCGCTTCTGCGACGGAAGGGGATCCCCGCGGGTGTCTTCCTGGTGACGGAGCTCACGGGGACCTCCCGCATCCCGCTCCACGACCATCTCTATCTCCTGCTGCAGCGCGCCGGACGGCTCCCCTCGTTCGGACCGGCGGAGGTGGAGCGGATGCTGCGCCGCCTCGACATTCCCGCACGTGACCTGGCGCGGCGCTGGACGCGAGCCAAGGACCCATTCGTGCGGCTCGGTGCGCTCTACGACGCACTGCCGCAGGACGACCTCCTGCGCCTGGTCACCGCTCTCGAGGAGCGCGTCGAGATCGACGAGTCGGAGCTGGAGCCGTTCCGGCTCCTGACCTGGGAGATGGCGCGCGCCCTGCTGGAGGCCGGGGTCGCGGTGGGCTCCCACACGCGGACCCACTCGCTGCTGACCCACGAGCACCCCGCGCAGGTGCTCGCGGAGCTCGACGGTTCCCGCCGCGAGATCCGCGAGCACCTCGGCATCGCGGCGCGCCACCTGGCGTACCCCGCCGGTTGCTTCACGAGTTCCGTGGTGGCGGCCGCGGCCTCGGTCGGGTACCGCTACGGCTACGTCACCTGCCAACACCACGATCCAGTCTTCCCGCTCCTCACGATTCCGCGGCGGCTCCTGTGGGAGCACGCCTGCCTCGATACCCGCGGCCGCTTCTCGCCCAGCATCATGAGCTGCCAGGTGTCGTCACTGCTCGACCTCACCCGGCGCTGCGGCATGGAGCACGCCGACATCGCCGTGCCTTCGAGCGCCCGCGCTCCGGAGGCGCAGGCGCTATGAGGCCGCCGCTCACGGGCGCCGCCCAACCGGCGCTCTGGCTGGTCTCCGGCCGGGCAGTCGGGTTCGCCCTCACCTTCGCGATCCCGGTGGTCCTCGCCCGCAGCCTGACGCCGGCGGCCTTCGGCACCTACAAGCAGCTCTTCCTGATCTACGCGACGCTGTACACGCTCGGGCAGCTCGGCATGGCGGAGAGCCTCTACTACTTCCTGCCGGCGGAGAAACGCGGGGCGGGGCCGCTGCTGGCGAACGCGGCGCTGGTCCTCGCGGCGTCGGGAGCGTTCCTGCTGGCGCTGCTGCTCGGGACCGGCGATCTGATCGCGCGTCTCCTCTCCAACCCGGCACTGGTCGAGCACCTGGCGCCGCTCGGCATCTTCCTCGGCTTCATGCTCCTCTCCTCGCCGCTTGAGATCGCGCTGATCTGCCGCAACCGCTACCGCTCCGCCGCTGCCGCCTACGCACTCTCGGACGCCTGCCGGGCCGCGCTGCTGATCCTCCCCGTGCTCTGGTTCCCGCGGGTCGGGGCCGTCATGGTGGGAGCGATCCTGTTCGCCGGCGGACGAGCGGCGGCCACCATCGTGCTGCTGGTGCGGACGCTCCGGGAGAAGCTGCGACCCGACGCCCCGCTGCTGCGGCGGCAGCTCGGCTACGCGCTTCCTTTCGAGCTGTACGTGCTCGTGGCGATCGCTCAGGGCTCGTACCATCAGTACGCCATCGCCCATCAATTCGACGCGGCCGCCTTCGCCGTCTACTCGGTCGGCTGCCTCGCGCTGCCGCTGGTGGACCTGGTGGGGACGTCGGCCGGGAACGTGTTGATGGTCCAGATGGGAGAGGCGATCCGGGACGGCCGCCCCGGGGAGGCAGCCGGGCTCTGGCGTGAGACGGTCAGGAAGCTCGCGCTGCTCCTCCTTCCGCTCGCCGGTCTCCTGGTGGTCAACGCACGCGACATCATCGAATTGCTGTTCACCTCCGTCTACTCGTCGAGCGTCCCGATCTTCATGCTCTGCGCGCTGGTGCTCTTCCCGCTCGCCGTGCCGATCGACAGCGGGCTGAGGGTGTTCGCCGAGACGCGCACCCTGTTCGTCCTGCACCTCGTGACGCTCCTGACCGTCGCGGCCTCGCTGCCGTGGCTGCTGTCGTGGCTGGGAATCGCGGGAGGGATCGTGTCGGTCGCCCTGTCGGCGGCCGTCGCGAAGGGGATTGGCCTGGCCCGGCTCGGCCGCCTCATGCGAGTGCCGGCCACCCGTGTCCTGCCCTGGCAGGCAATCGGGGCCGTGACAGCGGTGGCGGCCGCGGCCTGCGTGCCGGCGCTCGTGACCGAACGCGTGCTGCCCTTTCCTCCGTTCATTCGCGCCGCGGCCGTCTCCCTGGTCTACGCGGCCTCGTTCGGCGCCGGCTGCGCCGTCCTGCGGATCTTCCGGGCGGAGGAGATCCTGGCGGCGCGCGCCTGGATCCGGCGCCTGGTCGCCGCGGTCCACCTCACACGCGCGACCTCGGAGGGCGGCTAGATGACGACCTTGCGTTCCGCTGAATCGCTCTGGAAGCCCGGCGCCGGGTACTACACCGAGGAGGCGAGGGACCTGCTGCGGCAGCCGATCCTGCCGGATCTGACTCGCCTTCGCGATCGGAGGATCCGTGACCTGTTCCGGACCCACGGCGGCGTCGAGAGTGGGCGCAGCGTTCTCGAGATCGGCTGCGGACGGTCCCCCTGGCTGCCGTTCCTGGCTCGGGATGCAGGGTGTCAGGCGACGGGGTTGGATATCGAGCCGGAGGCGGCGGAACTCGCCCGCGCGAACCTCTCCGGAGCGGGGGCCACGGGCCGGGTGATCTGCGCGGACGCCTTCGACGCGGCAGAAAACTCCGAACTGCACGGACGGTTCGATCTCGTCTACTCCTTTGGCGTCATGGAGCATTTCGCGGATCCGGCTCCGCGCCTCGCGGTCCTGCGGGGGTACCTGCGTCCCGGCGGGAGGATCCTGACCTTCGTCCCCAACCTGCGCGGCGTGAACTGGGTGATGCAGCGCCTCGCCGCCCTGCGGATCCTGGAGATGCATGTCGTGTACGGGCCGGCCTCGCTCGCCCGCGTCCATGCGGAGGCCGGCTTCACCGGCGTCGAGGCAGGGTGCGTCGGCTTCTACGACGGCTGGCTGAGCTCCGCCGCGGGGGCTCCGCGCGACCTCCGCCGCGGCCTGCACCGCTGGCTCTGCCGGACGAGCGGGCGCGCCGCCCAGGCGTGGGCTCGGGCCGCGCGCGGGTCGCTGGCGCCGGAGCTCGACTGGCTCGCGCCGCACGTCTTCTGTGCCGCCCGGCAAGGGTGAGGGAGTTCAAAGGCAATGTGCGGAATCGCTGGAATGCTGAGCCTCGAGGGGCTGCCGGTTCGTATCGAGGAGCTCGTCTCGATGTGCCAGGTCCTCGTCCACCGCGGCCCGGACGACGAGGGATTCTACCTCGGGACCGGCGTCGGACTGGGGATGAGGCGCCTGAGCATCATCGATCGGAAGACCGGCGGGCAGCCCGTGCGCAACGAAGAGGGCACGGTCTGGGCGGTGTTCAACGGGGAGATCTACAACTTCCGCGAGCTGCGACGCGATCTCGAGTCGCGCGGCCACCGCTTCCTGACCGCCGGGGACTCCGAGACCATCGTGCACCTGTACGAGGAGTATGGGCCGAGCTGCGTCGAGCGCCTGCGCGGCATGTTCGCGTTCGCGGTGTGGGACGAGCGCCGCCGGCAGCTGTTGGTGGTGCGCGATCGTCTCGGGATCAAGCCGCTCTACTACGGGCGCGTGCGCGACCGGCTGGTCTTCGCCTCGGAGCTGAAGGCGCTGCTGCAGGTTCCAGGGGTCGATCGGCGGATCCGTCCCAGCGCCGTCGATCACCTGTTCACCTTCCTGACGACGCCGCCCGAGGAGAGCATCGTCGAGGGGATCGCCAAGCTGCCGCCCGGGCACCTGCTCATGGCGTCCCCCGGCCACCCGGTCAAGGTCGAGCGCTACTGGGAGGTGGAGTTCCAGCCCGACGAGGGGCGCGACGAGGTGTTCTTCGAGGGGAGGCTGCGCGAGCTGCTGGAGGAATCGGTCCGCCTCCACATGGAGAGCGACGTGCCGGTGGGGGCGTTCCTGAGCGGAGGGATCGACTCCAGTGCGGTCGTGGCGACCATGGCGCAGGTGACCGGCCGGCCGCCGGTGACCTTCAGCATCGGCTTCAAGGAGGCGGCGTACAGCGAGCTCGAGCACGCGCGGCTGATGGCGGGCGTCCTGGGATCGGAACATCACGAGCTGGTCGTCGAGCCGGACGTCCTGAAGGTGCTTGACGACCTGGTCTGGTACCTCGACGAGCCGTTCGGGGATGCCTCCGCGATCCCCACCTACATGGTCTCCCGCCTGGCGGCGGAGCATGTCACCGTGGTCCTCTCCGGCGACGGGGGGGACGAGCTGTTCGGCGGCTACGAGAAGTACATGGTGGAAGGGAGGGAGCGGCGCTGGGACGGGATGCTGCAACCGTTCCGGCCGGTGCTCGCCGCACTGGCGCGGGCCGTCCCGCCCGGAGTCCGCGGACACAACCGCCTGCGCCATTTCTCCCTGGCCGGCGAGAGCCGCTATCTCGACGCGGGGACGCTGCTGCGGTGGGAGGACCGGCGACGGCTGCTGCAGCCGGAGTTCCGGGAGCGGCTCGGCCGCGCCAGGCCCGCCGCGCCGAAGCACCGTCACCGTTCTCGTTCCGGCGACGGCTGGCTCTCCGAGCTTCAGTACCTGGATCTCAAGAGCTACCTGCCGCTCGACATCCTCACCAAGGTGGATCGCATGAGCATGGCGCACTCGCTGGAGGCGCGGGTCCCGCTGCTGGACCACGTGCTGGTGGAGTTCGCGGCCACCATCCCGCCGCGCCTGCTCATTCGCGACGGCGTCACCAAGTACCTGTTCAAGCGCGCCCTGCGGGGCCTGGTCCCGGAGACGCTCCTGAAGCGCCCCAAGCAGGGGTTCGCCATCCCTCTGGGCCACTGGTTCCAGGGGGATTGGTCGGAGTTCGTCCCGGACCTGCTGCTGTCGCAGCGCAGCCGCGAGCGCGGGATCCTGAACCCTGGATTCCTCGAGGAGCTGGTCGAGCGGCACCGGCGGAGGCCGGGACTCGGGCTCGAGCTGTGGACCGCCATCTCGTTCGAGATGTGGTGCCGGACGTTCCTGGACTCGCAGGAGGCGCGCCAGACACCCCGGCACGACACGAGCCGCATCCAGCGCGCCATGGCTTCCGCCACGCGCGAGGACCGCGACCGCCGCGCCGCGACCGGATGAGGATCGCATGCGACCTCGCGTGATCCTGGTGGCGCCAAATCTCGAGATCCCCGGCGGGCAGGCGGTGCAGGCGCGCAGCCTCGCCGACGAGCTGGCGAGGGAGGGGTACGAGGTTGCGCTGCTCGCCGTCAACCCGCGGTTCCCGCTCGGCCTGCGCTGGCTGCGCCGGGTCCCTCTCGCGCGCACCCTGATGAACCAGATCCTCTACCTCCCCAGCCTCTGGAGGCTGCGGCAGGCCGATGTCGTCCACGTCTTCTCGGCCTCGTACTGGTCGTTCCTGCTGGCCCCGGTGCCCGCCCTGTCCGCGGGGCGCTGGCTCGGCAAGCGCGTGGTCCTCAACTACCACAGCGGGGAGGCGGAGGATCACCTCGCCCGCTGGAGGCGGTGGCTGCGCCCGTTCCTCAGGCTCGCGGACGAGATCGTCGTGCCGTCCGAGTACCTGCAGCAGGCGTTCGGCCGGCACGGCTATCGGACCCGGGTGTTGCGCAACGTGGTGGACACCTCGCGCTTCCGCTATCGCGAGCGCTCGCCGCTGCACCCCCGGCTCGTCTGCACGCGGAGCCTCGAGGCGAACTACCGCGTGGGAGACGTCCTCGCGGCGTTCGCTCTCGTCTGCCGATCCCGCCCGGAGGCGACCCTGACGCTCGCCGGCACGGGGGCCGAGGAGCGCCACCTGCGCGCGCTCGCCGCGCCTTTCGGCGACCGCGTGCAGTTCGTGGGGCGCGTCGAGCCCGCCGCCATGCCGGCGCTCCTCGACGGCGCGGACCTCTTCGTGAACGCCTCGGTGGTGGACAACCAGCCGGTCTCGATCCTCGAGGCGTTCGCCGCGGGCCTTGCGGTCGTGAGCACCGCCGCCGGCGGCATCCCGTCGCTGGTCCGCCACGCCGAGACCGGGCTGCTCGTGCCGCTGCGCCGACCCGATCTGCTGGCGGCTGCCATCCTCGATCTGCTGGAACACCCCGCGCGCGCCGCCGGCCTGGCGCGCCGCGCGCGGCAGGAGGTGGATGCGTACTCCTGGCGCGCGGTGCGGCGCGGCTGGGAGGCGGTGTACGTGGGGAGCAGCGCATGAGACTCCGGCGCCTGGCGCGGATGGAGATCCGTGAGCTCGCCGACCGCAGCCGGCAGGCGGGCACCCGCTGGTGGGATCGGACCGGGCTACCGTGGAGCGGGCCTCGACGCGCCTACGCCCCGCTGTCCGACATCGCCCCGGGCCTCACCATCCCGGTGGTCCGCGAGCGCGTGCGCGGCGGCGACCTGGAGGGAGCGGGCGCGCTGCTCTGGCAGGCCTTCCTGGACCACGTCAGCGGACGCTTCTTCGCCGGCGCCTCCGACCTCGAGGAAGGCGCCATCGCCGGAGGCCGGGGAGGTGACGCGGCTGCGACCGTCGTCGAAGCCGAGTCGCTTCTCGCGGGGCGCTTCGACCTGCTCGGGTACCGGGCGCTTTCGTTCGGCGACCCGGTGGACTGGTGGCTCGACCCTCGCTCGGGCCGCCGCGCCCCGCCGCTCCATTGGAGCCAGCTCGATCCTCTCAACCCGCTCCCGGGCGGGGACCCGAAGGTGATCTGGGAGCTGAACCGCCACCAGTGGATGGTCACGCTGGGGCGCGCCTTCGTCATGACGGGCGACGAGCGCTACGCCACCGCCTTCGCGGAGCACCTCACCGCCTGGCTGCGGACCAACCCCCCCGGCGTCGGGATCAACTGGGCGAGCAGCCTGGAGGTCGCGCTGCGACTGATCTCCTGGTGCTGGGCGCTGGTCCTCTTCCGCGGTTCGGCGGCGCTCACCCCCGCGCTCGTGGTGAGCGCGCTGAGCGCGGTCCGCAGCCACGCGGCGCACATCGAACATTACATGTCGCACTACTTCTCGCCGAACACGCATCTCACCGGCGAGGCGCTGGGTCTGTTCTACGCCGGCGTGACCTTCCCCCAACTGCGCTCGGCCGGGCGCTGGCGTGCCGCCGGCGCGAGTGCCTTGTCGCAGGAGATCGACCGCCAGGTGCACGACGACGGCGTCTACGTCGAGCAATCCACCTGCTACCAGCGCTACACGGTGGAGATCTACCTCCATTTCCTGGTCCTGTCGGCGCGCGCCGGCCAGTCGGTGCCGGCGGGGATGGGGGAACGCGTCCAGAGGATGCTCGACTTCCTCCTGCACGTCCGCCGTCCCGATGGTTCGATGCCCGAGATCGGGGACGCCGACGGCGGCACCCTGCTGCCACTGGCCGCCCGCGATCCAGGGGACCTGCGGGGTGTCTTCTCCACCGCCGCCGCCCTCTTCGGCCGCGGTGACTACGCCTGGGCGTCGGGAGAGATCGCTCCCGAGACCCTCTGGCTGCTGGGCAGCGCGGGGCGGCGGTCGTTCGCGGCGCTCCTTCCCGCGCCGCCGGCGGGGGAATCGTCGCGCCGCTTCCCCAACGGAGGGCAGGTGGTGATGCGCAGCGGCTGGCGCGCCGACGCGCGCCACCTGCTGTTCGACGCCGGACCGATCGGAGGCGCCGGCAGCGCCGGACACGGCCATGGGGATCTGCTGTCGGTGCAGTGCTCCGCCTTCGGCGAGCAGTTCCTCGTGGATCCCGGGACGTACGCTTACCACGGGGAGCGCCGCTGGCGCGACTTCTTCCGCGGGACCTCCGCTCACAGCACTCTCCTGGTGGACGGGATGAGCCAGGCCGTTCCCGACGGGCCCTTCGGCTGGAAGTCCCGGCCGGAGGCCCGGCTGCGCCGATGGGTGTCGAATGACACCCTCGACTTCGCCGACGCGGACCACGACGCCTACCGGCTCCCCTCCGACCCGCTGACGCACCGGCGGCGCGTGCTCTTCGTCAAGCCGCACTGCTGGGTCCTGGTGGACGACCTCGACGGGAAGGAGCTCCACCGCGTCGAGATCCGCTTCCAGTTCGCGCCGATGCGGGTGCGGCTGGAGTCGATCGGCGCCGCCCGCGCCTACGGGCCGAACGGCAGCGGCCTGCTGGTGCATGCCGCCGCGTCGACGCCGCTGTCGATGGTGGTGCGCTCCGGCGAGACCGACCCGATCGAGGGATGGGTCTCGTCGCGCTACGGCGTCCGCGATCCGGCGCCCGTGCTGATTCTGACCGCGGTCGCGCGGCTGCCGTTCCGGGCCGTCACCGTTCTGCTGCCTCTCGAGCGCTCCTCGGCGCCTGGCCCCGAGGTCGCCATCCTGCCGGGGGCGGACGGCCTTCCCTCGCGGGTCGTGCTCGGGCAGGGCCGCGAGGCCGTCACCATCGACGTGGACGCCGTCACGGTCTCGGGGGGGTAGCCGGCATGTGCGGGATCGTGGGAATCGTCTCCCTGCGCCCAGGCCTCGCCGTGGACGCAGCACGGCTTCGCCACATGCGCGACGTCCTCCGTCACCGGGGCCCCGACGGCGAGGGGATCCTGGTGGACGGGCCGGTTGGGCTCGGCCATCGCCGGCTCGCCATCGTGGACGTCGCCGGCGGGCACCAGCCGATGTCGAACGAGGACGGGAACGTCTGGATCGTGCTGAACGGCGAGATCTACAACCATGCCTCCCTCCGCGACGAGCTCCTCGCGCGCGGGCATCGCTACCGCACCCGCAGCGACACCGAGTCGATCCTGCACCTCTACGAGGAGGAGGGTGAGCGCTGCGTCGAGAGGCTGCGGGGGATGTTCGCGTTCGCGATCTGGGATCAGCGCCGGCGCACCTTGATGCTGGCGCGCGACCGCCTGGGCATCAAGCCGCTGTACGTCGCGGTCACGGAGGACGAGATCTGCTTCGCCTCCGAGATCAAGGCGATCCTCGCCGCCGGCGCCGTTCGTCCTGACTTTCGCCGCGAGCTGCTGGGCGAGTTTCTCGCCACCCGCTTCGCTTCGGGCGAGCCGACCTTCTTCCGCGGCGTGGACAAGCTGCCGCCTGGAACCACGCTCACCTGGTCCGCCGCCGAGGGGATCCACCGGCGGCGCTACTGGACGCCTTCGTTCCCGGTGAACGGCCATGGCGCGACGCTGCGCGGGACCGCGAGCGAGGTGCGCGAGGGGCTCGTCGAGGCGGTCGGGAGCCACCTGATGAGCGACGTGCCGCTCGGCCTCTTCCTCTCCGGCGGCCTCGACTCCAGCGGGCTCGCGGCGATCATGGCGGCGGCGACGCCGGAGCCGATCCGCACCTTCGCGGTCGGCTTCTCCGACCGCGGCGCGAACGAGCTGCCGTACGCGCGGCTGATGGCGCGGCACGTCGGGGCGATCCACCGGGACGCCGTGGTCTCGCCGGAGGAGTTCATGACGGCCTTGCCGCGTCTGATCTGGCACGAGGACGAGCCGATCGCGTTTCCGGCGAGCGTGCCGCTCTACTTCGTCTCGCGACTCGCCCGGGAGGATGTGACGGTGGTGCTGACCGGGGAGGGAGCGGACGAGCTGTTCCTCGGCTACAACCGCTATCGGGTGACCGCGTGGAACGAGCGGCTGGAGGCCGCCGCCTGGCGGTGGCTCCCCGGGCCGCTGCGGCGCTCGGTGCAGCGGCTGGTCGCGCGGCTGCCTGCCCCGGCCCGCCGCCGGGCGGAGCGCACCTTCCTGGCGCTTCCCCCGGGCGTCCGGGCCCGCTTCTTCGACAACTTCGCGGTCTTCCCCGAGTCCTCGCAGCGGGAGCTGCTGGCGGATCCCGGCCGGCTCGCCGGACGCGACCCGTATGCGGAGGGGATGCGCCTGTTCGCGGCGGGCGACGACGGCGGCATCCTGGAGCGGATGTGCCGGGTCGATCTCCAGACCTACCTCGTCGAGCTGCTCATGAAGCAGGACCAGATGAGCATGGCCACGTCGCTCGAGAGCCGGGTCCCCTTCCTCGATCACCACTTCGTCGAGCAGGTGCTCCAGATCCCGGGGCGCTTCAAACTGCGCGGCCTCGAGGGGAAGGCGGTGCTGCGGGCGGCGCTCCGGGAACTCGTGCCGCCGGAGATCCGGGCGCGTCCGAAGCTGGGATTCCCGGTGCCGCTGGCGCGCTGGTTCCGCGGTCCGTACTGGCCGATGCTCGAGCGGATCGTCCTCGGGTCGAGGGCGGCGGCCCGCGGCCTGTTCCACCCGGCTGCGGTCCGCCGGCTGGCGGAGGAGCACCGCGGCGGCGGCCGCAACCACGCGGATCGCCTCTGGCTCCTCCTGAACCTGGAGCTGTGGCAGCGGATCTTCCTGGACGGCGAGGATGTCGGCGCCGTGGAGCGCGCAATCCATGCTTGAGGGCAAGTCGATCATCTGCTTCGCGCACGACTGGGACGGAGACCCGACCAGCAAGACGCACATCATGCGGATCCTGGCCCGGCGCAACCGGGTCCTGTGGGTCAACTCCATCGGGATGCGGCGACCGCGCGCCTCGGGGGCCGACGTCCGCCGCCTCGCCGACAAGCTCCGGCGCGGTCTGGGCCCCTCGCGGGAGGTGGAGCCGAACCTGTTCGTCGTCAACCCGCTGGCGCTGCCACTCCCCGGGGTGGCGCTCGCCGACTGGCTGAACACGGCCCTGATCGGCGCGACGCTCCGCAGCCGCGCCCGCCGGCACGCAATCGAGCGCCCCATCCTGTGGACGTTTCTTCCGACCGTTCACCGCCTCCTCGGCCGGCTGCACGAGCGTCTGGTCGTCTACCACTGCGTCGACGAGTACAGCGCCTTCTCCGGCGTCTCCCGCGCCGCGGTGGAGCGGATGGAGCGCGAGCTCGTCCGGCGGGCGGACGTAGTGCTCACCTCCTCGCAACAGCTGGCCGACGAGCGGCGCCCGTTCAACTCCAATACCCACTTCGTGCAGCACGGCGTCGACGTAACGCACTTCGCCCGCGCCGCGGACCCGGCGACCGAGGTTCCCGCGGAGATCCGCGGACTTCCGCGGCCGGTGATCGGCTTCCATGGGCTGCTCGCGGAATGGGTCGATCTCGACCTGGTCCGCAAGCTGGCGGACGCCCGTCCGACCTGGTCCTTCGTCTTGATCGGGAAGCCGGCGAGCGACCTGGGTGCGATCGCCGGGGCTGCCAACGTGCACCTGCTCGGGCGCAAACCGTACGGCACCCTCCCGGCCTACTGCCGGGGGTTCGACGCGGCAATCATCCCGTTCCGCATCGACGCGCTCACGCTGCGGTCGAACCCGCTCAAGATGCGCGAATACCTGGCCGCGGGCCTGCCCGTCGTGTCGACGCCGCTGCCGGAGGTGGCGCGCTACAGCCATCTCCTCCACCAGGCGCTGGCGCCCGCGGACTTCCTGATCGCCCTCGAGCGCGCGCTCGCGGAGCGCTCGCCGGCCGACGTGCGGCGCCGCATGGAGGCGATGCGGTCCGAGAGCTGGGAAGCACGCACGGAGGAGATGTGCGCGCTGCTCGATCAGCGTCTGGAGGCTGCGGCATGACGGCGCTGGCCCTCGCCCTCGCGGTGGCGGCGGTGGTCCGGACCGCGCCGGAGCTGCCGCGTGCTCGAGTCGATGCAGGCCCGCCACCAGCGCCCCTGCGCCAGGTCGAGCTCGTTGCCGGAGGCGATCTGCAGGCGGCGCTCGATGCGGCGCGGAGCGGAGATGCGATCCTGCTCGCGCCCGGGGCGACGTACGAGGGGACGTTCGTCCTGCGCGAGCGCCCGGGGGACGGCTGGGTCGTGGTGCGCACCGCCGCCCCCGATGGCAGGCTGCCGGCGTTCGGCTCGCGGGTCTCCCCCGGCGACGCCGCAGCGATGCCGAAGCTCACGTCCCGATCGGGCCCGGTGATCCGCGCGGCGGCCGGGGCCCACGGTTACCGCTTCGTCGGCGTCGAGATCCTGCCGGCGGCGGGGGTCTTCCTGCACGACCTCGTCGAGCTCGGGGGGGACGACATGCCCGCCGACCGGGTTCCACATCACATCGTCCTCGACCGCTGCTACCTGCACGGCGATCCGGCGCTGGGCTCCCGGCGCGCGATCGCGCTGAACGGCGCCCACCTCGCGGTGGTGGGTTCGTACCTGGCAGACTTCAAGGAGCAGGGCGCCGACTCGCAGGCGATCGCGGGCTGGTGCGGCCCCGGACCCTTCCTGCTGGAAGGGAACTACCTCGAGGCCGCCGCAGAGAACGTCATGTTCGGCGGCGCCGACCCGCATCTCCCCGGCCTCGTCCCCTCGGACATCGAGATCCGCGGCAACCATCTCTCCAAGCCGCTCGCCTGGCGCGACGCGGGCGGCTGGAGCGTGAAGAACCTGCTCGAGCTGAAGAATGCCCGCCGCGTCCTGATCGAGGGGAACCTCCTGGAGCACAACTGGGGGGGTGGGCAGAGCGGCTTCGCGGTCCTGCTGACCGTCAGGAACCAGGACGGCCGGGCCCCCTGGTCGGCCGTCGAGGACGTGACGCTCCGCAACAACGTGATCCGCCGGAGCGCCTCCGCGATCCACATCCTCGCTCACGACGACACCTGGCCCGCCGGGAGCGCCCGGTCGCAGAGGATTGCCATCCGCAACAACCTGATCGAGGAGATCGACGGGACCCGCTTCGCAGGGGGCGGGATCTTCCTCCAGATGATCGCAGGGGCGGCCGACGTCACGGTCGAGTCGAACAGCGTGGACCAGACGGGGAACGTGATCACGGCCGAGGGGAGGCCGAGCCCCGGGTTCGTCTTCCGGCGCAACGTGGTCCGGCAGAACGCCTACGGGATCACCGGCACCGACACCGGGCCCGGCGCCCCGACTCTGGAGAGGTACTACCCCGGCGCGAAGCTCGACGCGAACGTCTTCATCGGCGGGGAGCCCGCACGGCTGCCGCCCGGCAACCAGTTCCCGCGCTCGCTTCCGGCCGGCTGGACCCGCGCGCCGGCGGGTCGCGCCGGCGTCGACATGACCGCGCTGTGCCAGGCCCTCCCCGCCTCTCTGCGGGAGCTGGTCCCCTGCGCGGTCGGCGCCGGCACGAGCGTGGGACCCACGCGCACCGGGTCCTGAGATGTCGCCGCTCGCGATCGTCTTCTGGGCTGCCGCATTCGGTCTCGCGTACACGATCGCCGGCTACCCGGCCTGGCTCGCCGCCCGGGCGGCCCTGGCTCCGCGGCCGATCCGACGCGGTGAGCGGCAGCCGGCGGTCAGCGTGCTGATCGCGGCGCGCGACGAAGGGGACCGGATCGGCCCTCGGCTGGAGAACCTGCTCGCGCTGGAGTATCCCCGCGACCGGTTGGAGATCCTGCTCGGCTCCGACGGTTCCGCCGACGGCACCGCGCGGGAGGCGCGGAGGTTCGAGGGAAACCGCGTGACCGTCCTCGAGTTCGAGACGCCACGCGGCAAGGCGGCGGTCCTCACCGACCTGGCTCGCCGGGCGGGGGGCGAGGTCCTCGTCTTCGCCGACACCCGCCAGCGGTTCGAGCCGGGCGCCCTCGCCGCTCTCGTCGCCCCGTTCGCCGATCCGACGGTGGGCGCGGTCAGCGGCGAGCTGGTCCTGAGCGGCGACGACGGCGGCGCGGGGGGCGGGGTCGGCCTCTACTGGCGCTACGAGAAACTGCTCCGGCGGCTCGAGAGCGAGGTCGACTCCACGCTGGGGGTCACCGGCGCGATCTACGCGGTGCGCCGCGATCTGTTCGAGGCGATCCCCGCGGCCACAATACTCGACGATGTCTGGTTGCCGATGCGCATCGTCCGGCGAGGGTACCGCGTCGTGTTCGAGCCGGGGGCCCGCGCGCATGACCGGCTGCCAGCCGGGGCCCGCGAGGAATACCGCCGCAAGGCCCGCACCCTCGCCGGCAATCTCCAGTGGTTCGCCGCGGAGCCCTGGGTCCTGGACCCGCGCCGGAACCGACTCTGGCTGCAGACCGTGTCGCACAAAGGGATGCGCCTGGTCGTGCCGATCTTGCTCGGCGCGGCGCTGGCCGCGAGCCTGCTGCTCGCCGCGTCGCCGTTCTACCGCGCGGCGGCCGCGGCCCAGGTCGCGTTCTACGCCGCCGCGCTGGCGGGGTTCGCGCTGGAGGCGTCGCACCGCCGGCCTCGCATCCTGGCGGTCCCCTGCGCCGCGTGCATGCTCGCCGCGGCGGTGGTGGCAGCCTGGTTCCGCTTCCTCTCCGGGCGGCAGCGGGTCACCTGGGAGCGCGCGGCACCCTCCTCCCCCGCCTCAACCCGTCGATCCGACTGACGCCGTATCGCTGGACGCGCCAGAGGCTACGAACAGGGCTGAGTGTTCGCTCTCGTGGCGCCGGACGACCGCTTCCCGAGGGAGCCCTCCCCCAGGGTGTTCTTCCCGGTCACCAGGTAGGTCCAGGCGACTCCGGAGGGTGGGGTCTCCGTGTCCGTCGCGGTGGCGACGGTCAGGCCGTTGCGGAGGCACGCGCCGTACTGTCCGGCCGCAAGGCCGGTGGTCGTGCCGCGGTAGACCTTGAACGTGAGCGACCCGCTGGGGGCCCCAGCCTCCCAGACCAGGATCTGCGAACTGAGGAACCGTAGCGGCTGGGCCGCGCTCGGGGGCGAGACCTCGCCCGGGATCGCCGTGAGGTTCCCGACGCGCACCGCCACGCTCGACGAGGTCGTCGAGTTTCCCGCCGCATCCCTCGCCACCGCCGCGAGGGTGTGCGGGGCGTTCGAGAAGAGGGTCGTGTTCCAGGGCTTGTTGAAGGGCGCGACGAGGACCTCGGGACCGAGATTCGCGCCGTCGAGCCGCCACTGCACACCGATGACACCCACGTTGTCCGAGGTTGACGCGGCGAGCGTGGTGGTCCCGGTGAGCGTGGCCCCGCCGGTCGGCGAAGTGGCAGTCACCGCCGGGGCGGTCGTGTCCGCGCCCGAGGTCGTCAGCAGCTCGCCCGGGACCTTGACGAGGAAGGCGTCGAGGCGGCTCCCTCCCAGGTTGCTCGTCCAGATGAAATACCGGCCGGTGACGTCGAGGTTCCCCTTCGGCGACTTGGAGTAGTCGTCCCCTCCGCCTGCCGCATCGAGGTTCGTCATCACCGGGGCGACGACGAGGACGCGCAGTGATCCGTCGAGAGGATAACAAACGACCTCGTTGCCGCGCGGCAGGTTGGCGCGTCCGGCCCGCGAGTTGCAGGCGTATTGCCCCGCCGCCGCGCCCGGCTTCGCGTTGGTGTGGGAGACGTGCCCCATGTCCACCGCCCAGTCGGTCGTCTGGTAGACGAGCGCGTCCTGCAGCGGATCCTGGTCGAGGGGCCAGAGCACCGCGGCCCCCGGCTGCGAGTTCCAGTCGTCCTCGCCCACCATGTACCCGTACCCCATGTCGGCGTGGCCGAGGGCACCATTCTGGTCGAGCAGCGTCCGCTCGCTTCCCGTCTGCAGGTCGATGATCCGGTTGTCGAGCTGGTTCATGCCGTCCACATCCTCGAGCATCAGCAGCCAGCGCCCCGAGTGGTCCACGTGACACTCGTCCAGGGTCCCTACGGCGGGATAGTACTGGAACTGCGCCGTGTCCGACCGGTACGCCAGGCACCCCAGCATCGCTCCCGAGGCAAGCGCGCGGAGGGTCGCGATGTGGACGTGATCGTCATCGCTCGAGTGCATCTGCCAGATGTACTTGTCGCTGCCGAACTGCGGCGCCGCGTCGTAGACGGTCGTGAACTGCTTCGAGACGACGTCGTAGCGCAGCATCTTCGCCCCGTCGTTGAGGTAGAGCGCGGTGGGCAGCGTGGCGCTGAAATACCACCCCTCGGCGGGATAGCCCCGATACTTGCTCCCGGCCGCGAAGAGCGGCCCGGCGTTGACCACCTGCTCGCTCACCTTGTCGTAGGTGAAAAGGGTCGGCCCGGCCCCGCCGCCGGTGCTCTTCAAGCCGAGGAAGATGTACATGCTGTTGCTGCCGGCATGGTTGTTGATGTTGCGCCAGTAGGAGTAGCCGACCGGGTAGACGCAGTCCGACCCGGCGCAATCGGTCGAGTTGGTGAGCCGGACCCCCGCGGTGCCGTACGGCGCGGGGAACGTGAAGGGACCACGCGACGGGAGCAGCGCCTGGATCTCGGCCGCCGTCAGCAGCGGCCGGACCTCGGCGGTGCCGGCGTTCTCGACGAAGCCGCCGGGGACGCTCGCCTGGGCACGGCCCGGCCCCAACGACAGGAGGGAACCTAGCGAGAGGAACATCACAAGCGCTCGGGCGTGTCGCCAACCCGTCGGACTCCGGGTTTCCATTGCGATCCTCCCACGCGTTGTCGGGAAAGGACCAGCAGCGTTCCGAGGACCGTCGGGGCCACCCCTGTTCGGGAGACGGCTCGGTCGTCACGCAAAAGCCTCGACCGAGAACTCCCCTGCGCGTTTCGAGGGGGGCGGCCCGCGGGTGGAGAACCTCCGCTGGTCGCGGCTCAAACTGCAGGTGATACTACTGGTTAATTGTAAGGGGAAGACCCTACGAACGTAAGATCCAGGTAAAATCTGCCACCCAGCGGCAGGATCGGTCAGGCACTTTTCTCCTCCGACCTGGCGTTCTCGAGGTCCAGAGCGTCCGGAACGGTATCGAAGCGATACCCGGCGTTGCGCACGGTGAGGATGCGATGCCCCTCGGAGGCGAGCTTGCGCCGCAGGCTGGCGATGTGCACATCCACCGTACGTGACTCGATCTCCGAGTCACGGCGATACGACCAGATCCGGTCGAGCAGATACTCCCGGCGCAACACCCGTCCGTTCGCCTGCATCAGCTCGCCGAGCAGATCGAACTCCTTCGACGTCAGCTTGACCGGCAGGCCGCGGACGGAGACGGTATGCCGATCGAGGTCCAGCTCGATCCGGCCCCCCCGCACCGGCCGCCGCTCCGCCGGCAACGGAACCTGGCGGAGCAGCAGGTTGATCCGAGCCACCAGCTCCCGCGTGCCGACCGGCTTGGTCATGTAGTCGTTCGCCCCCGTCTCCAGGCCGACGACCTTGTCCATCTCATCCCCCTTCCCGCTGAGGATGATGATCGCGATGTGGGAGGTCTCGGCACTCCCCCGGATCCGCCGGCAGACCTCTAGGCCGTCGATCCCGGGAAGCACCAGGTCCAGGACGACGAGGTCGGGACGGACCTCCGGCAGCGCGGCGAGCGCCTCCTCTCCGCTCGCGGCGGTGGAGACGCGAAACCCCTCGTGAGTCAGATAGTCGCGCAGCAGGGTCACCACCGCCGGCTCATCGTCTACCACGAGGATCCTGCTCAGCGACGGGTTCACGTTCGGGCTCCTGCCGTGGGGGCGGCGCTGCGCCGACCCGGATCGGAACTGGCGCCGGGCGAGGCGCCCGGAGCCGGTGCCGCGATCCCGTCCGCCGGCCCGGGTCGGAAACACACCCCCGGGACCATTTGTACCCCCTGCGCCCCGCCACGGTAAGGCGGAAGATCCCGCGATCCCTGGACCGGAGAAACACCTACCTCCCCTCCGTCAGGGGGCAGCCCCTGGGAGCGTTCGCCCGGCAGGTGGGGTTTTTCCATCGTCCTAAGTTAGCAGTTCACCTTATTGTCCGCCGCCTCGCATCCCCGTAACCTCGAATCGTAGGGCAAGGCGCGGCGACGACCCGCATTCAGCAACCGCACGGGATGCCATTCATGAAGAGCCTACGGAGTCGGATCCAAGCGATCGGTGGAGTGGTCGGGGGTTTCGCCGTGCTTGGGGGGGCGATGGCCGCGCGTCCCAGCCTGCCCGTCTACACGCTCACCGATCTCGGCGAGCTGGGCGGCGGGTCGAGCGAGGCTCATGCCATCAACGAGCTTGGCCACGTGGTCGGCCGGTCCGCAGTCACGACGGGAGAATTCCACCCGTTCCTGAACGACGGCGCCACCAGCGATCTGGGAACGCTGGAAGGGGGGACGTCGGGGCAGGCTACGGCCCTCAACGATCAGGGAGACGTGGTGGGGTACAGCGGGATCAATGGCTACGGTCCGCAGTTCGGCGAGATCACCCAGGCTTTCTTGTGGCAGAGCGGGAGCCTGCGGTCCTTGGGCGCGCTCTGGTGCGAGTGCACATTCAACCGGCGGTATGGCTACAGCGAGGCGCACGCCATCAACTCGCTGGGTCAGGTCGTGGGCTTCTCGGAGGCCCGCCGGTGCGCCAGCGAGCATGCGTTCCTCTGGCAGGACGGCACCATGGAGGACATCAGCGGCGGCCCGGGCGACCCGTCGTTCAGTCGCGCCTATGCGATCAACGACTCCGGCCAGGTGGCCGGCCTCATCGTGCGCGATCTCTGTTCGCGGCAGTCGCTTCCTACCCGCGCCTTCGTGTGGGAGAGCGGCGTGCTCCAGGAACTTGGGGTCTTGAGCGGCCACACCTACAGCGCGGCCTATGGCATCAACGAGGCAGGGGACGTCGTCGGGCACTCGGGCGAGGGCTCGGTGAGCCGCGCCTTTCTGTGGGACCAGAACACGCTGACCGACCTCGGCGTCCTCGCCGGGCACGCCTCCAGCTCCGCGCTCGATGTCAACGACAGCGGCCAGGTGGTGGGGGCCTCCTGGGGGGCGGACGAGTCATCTTCCCGGGCCTTCCTCTGGCAGGCGGGCAGGATGCACGACCTCAATCAGCTGGTCGTGGGCCATCCGGACTGGTTGCTCCTCGAGGCGACCGACATCAACGACGCCGGGGAGATCGTGGGGTCCGGGCTGCATCACGGCCTGCTGCGCGCCTACCGTCTGACCCCGCGCGCCTCAGCCAGGAGCGCGGCAAGACCGCCGCCGGCAAAGGCCGGCCCGCGATGAGTGCTCGCATTGATGCCGCCTGGAAGGAGCTCGAATGAAGCGTAGACCTTCGAAGTCCGCCTCGCGCACACGTCGTTTGCCAAAGTGTCCCACGGGGATCCAGGGGCTCGACGAGATCACCCGCGGCGGGTTGCCGCGCGGCCGGCCCACGCTCGTGTGCGGCGGCGCGGGCTGCGGCAAGACGCTGCTCGCCGCGGAGTTCCTCGTCCACGGCGCCGTCCGCTTCGGCGAGCCGGGCGTCTTCATGTCGTTCGAGGAGACGGCCGCGGAGATCACGAGCAATGTGTCGTCGCTCGGCTTCGACCTGGCGGACCTGGTCCGGCGCAGGAAGCTGGCGCTCGACCACGTCCACCTCGAGCGCAGCGAGATCCACGAGACCGGCGAGTACGACCTGGAAGCGTTGTTCGTCCGGCTGAACTACGCGATCGACTCCATCGGCGCCAAGCGCGTGGTGCTGGACACGCTGGAGGCGCTGTTCGCCGGGCTTCCCAACGAGGCCATCCTGCGCGCCGAGCTGCGCCGGCTCTTCCGCTGGCTCAAGGACAAGGGCGTGACCGCGGTCATCACGGCGGAGCGCGGGCGCGAGCAGCTGACCCGCCACGGACTCGAGGAATACGTGTCCGACTGCGTCATCCTGCTCGATCATCGGGTCGATGACCAGATCGCCACGCGGCACCTCCGGGTCGTCAAATACCGCGGCGCGCTGCATGGCACCAACGAATTCCCCTTCCTCATCGGCGACGACGGGCTGAGCGTCTCCCCCATCAGCTCACTGGGACTGAACCACCGGGCACCAGGCGGCCGGATCTCGACCGGCATCCCGCGCCTGGACGCGATGCTCGGGGGGCGGGGCTTCTTCCGCGGCAGCAGCATCCTGCTCACCGGGACGCCTGGCACCGGCAAGACCAGCGTCGCGGCGTGCTTCGCCCAGGCAGCGGCACAGCGCGGGGAGAGGGTGCTCTTCTTCTCCTTCGAGGAATCCCCCAATCAGATCATGCGCAACATGCGCTCCATCGGCCTGCGGCTGGAGCAGCTGGTCGCGGACGGCTCGTTTCGCTTTCACGCAGCGCGGCCCACGCTCTGCGGCCTGGAGCTGCACCTCGCCACGATGTTCAAGGAGGTCATCGCGTTCAAGCCCGCCGTCGTGATCGTGGACCCGATCACCAGCCTCTTGGTCGCGGGCACCGACTTCGAGACCAAAGGGATGGTGACCCGGATGCTCGATTTCCTGAAGAGCAAGCAGATCACCTCGCTCGTCACCAGCCTGACGCACAGCGGCCACGCGCTGCAGCAGAGTGAGAGCGCCATGTCCTCGCTCATGGACGCGTGGCTCCTGCTGCAGGACGTGACCGGCAACGGCGAGCGCAATCGCGTCCTCTACGTCCTCAAGGCGCGCGGCATGGCGCATTCCAATCAGGTGCGCGAGTTCCTGATTTCCAGTCGCGGCATCGATCTGGTGGACGCCTATATCGGTCCCAGCGGCGTCCTGACCGGGGCGTCCCGTGTGGCGCAGGCCGCACGCGAACGCGCCGAAGCGCTGACGAGCCAGCAGGACTCCGCCGGCCGCAAGCGCGCCCTGGAGCGCAAGCGCGAGCTGCTCGAGCAGCAGGTTGCCGCCCTGCGGTCCGACTACGAGCAGGAAGCTGGGGAACTGCGGCGCATCGACGAGCAGGTGGGGACGCGAACGGACCTGCTGACCGCCGAACAAACCGAGCTGGCGCGACTGCGCCAGGCGGATGCCATCGGGAAAGCGGCCCGCTCGCCGCGCCGATCCGGAGCGAACAGCCGACGATGAAGACGAGAACTGCGAAACGACCCGACTCCGCCCCCCGTCGCCGCGAATCCAAGCTCTGGCAACTGCGCCTCTACGTGGCCGGCCAGACGCCCAAATCCGTGGCGGCGTTCTCGAATCTGAAGGCGATTTGCGAGAGCCACCTCGAGGGTCGCTATCGCATCGAGGTGATCGATCTCGTGCAGAACCCACAGCTCTCCAAGGGGGACCAGATCCTGGCCATTCCTACGCTGGTGCGCAAGCTGCCGGAGCCGGTGCGCAAGATCATCGGCGACCTCTCCGACACCGAACGCGTGCTGGTAGGGTTGGATCTGCGTTCCGCCGGTTGAACCGGACAGAGGCAGATGAAAGTCGTGAAAGCAACGCGCACAACCAAGCCTCTGGGGCAAGCCCCGAGTCCTGCTGAAGCCGGCAGGTACGTCCTGCGCCTGTACGTGGCGGGGGCCACCGCCCGATCGCGTCAGGCCATCCTGCGGGTCCGCCAACTGTGCGATTCCGAGCTGAAGGGCCGCTGCGATCTGAAAATCATCGATGTGTACCAGCAGCCGATCCTGGCGCGCGATGGCCAGATCGTCGCCACCCCGACGCTGGTCAGAGAATTGCCGCGGCCGCTGCGTCGCCTCATCGGGAACCTGTCGAACACCGGCAACTTGTTCGTCGGACTGGATCTCGAGACGAAAGGAGGTAGTGGGCGCTGACCGCTCCTCGCCGCAAACCCCTCCCCCGCGTCCCGTCGTCCAGCGCTCTGGCGCGGCTGCGCGCCCGCCTGGCGGACGCGGAGGAGACGCTCGCAGCCATCCGCAGCGGCAACGTGGATGCGCTCGTGGTCTCGGGGCGCCACGGCCCCCGGGTCTTCACGCTGCAAGGCGCCGAGCACGCCTATCGCCTGCTCATCGAATCGATGAACGAGGGCGCGCTAACGCTCACGCCCGAAAAGGTGATCCTCTCCGCCAACCGGTGCTTCGCCAGGATGGTCCACCTCCCCCTGGAGCAGGTCATAGGCGTTCCCTTTCACCGCTTCCTCTCCGCCCGGGGCCGGGAGAAGGTCCGCCCGCTCCTGGCACACGCCGGCAAGGCCGGATCGCGGATCGAACTCTCGCTGCATTCCGCCGACGGCTCGCGGACCCCGGTGCAACTCTCCATCCGCCCGGTGGCCCATACCGGCCAAGCCTCCAGGACCATCTGCATGGTGGTGACCGACCTGACCGAGCCCCGGCGGAGCGCGGACCTTCTGCGGACCTTCACGCACCGGGTGATGCAGGCGCAGGAAGCCGAGCGCGGGCGCGTGGCTCTCGAGCTGCACGACAATATCGCGCAGCTACTCTGCGCCATCCTTCTGCGCAGCCAGGCGCTGGCGGACAGCCTTCCGGACCGTGAGAAGAGGTGCAAGGCGGAGGCGGTGCAGCTTCGCGACATGCTCGGCAAGGCCGCCGACGAGGTGGAGCGCATCTCGCGCAATCTGCGCCCCAGCGTGCTGGACCAGCTCGGTCTGGCCGCCGTGCTGCGCGGCACCATCAGCGAGTTCGGCGAGCGGACGGGTGTCCCGGTTGCGCTGTCCCGCGAGCTGCCGGCGGCGCGCCTGCCCGCCGACACCGAGCTGGTCATCTACCGTGTCCTCCAGGAGGCGTTGCGAAACGTCGAGCAGCACGCGCGCGCTCGCCAGGTCACCGTCGGTCTCACGCAGCAGAGCGCCAGCGTTGAACTGGTTATCCGTGACGACGGGGTGGGCTTCAGCCTGAACGGGGATCGCTCCAAGCGCAAGCGGAAGGACGGCCTGGGCCTGCTCGGCATGCGCGAACGAGCGGCCTACGTCGGCGGCACGCTCACCCTCAAGTCCGCTCGCCGCGCGGGCACCGAGATCACCCTGCGGATCCCCCTGCCGCCAGAGGGCGCGGCTGCCGGCGGTGAATGACCAATGACGGGGCCGGCTACTCGTGCTTTGCCTGGTCGTTCACCTGCAGGGTGGCGATCATCCGATCGAAGGTCTTGCGCAGCTCCGCGTAGTCATTACCGGGGGCGATGAACAGCGCATAGATGACGTCATCGTCCGGCAGCTCACGGGTGAAGACGGTGACCCGCTCCTCCGCGCGCGTGACCGGAGAGGTGCCGGTCAGGACGAGGGAGAGCGCCGCGGCCCCGCTGATCGTGTCGGTGCGCTGCGAGTCCGGCAGCAGCTTCAGATGAGGGTTGGTCCGCAGGATCTGGCCGACGAGATCGTTGGTCGCGCGGGCGAGCGTCGTCCGGCTCTCGCTCCGGTTGCGGTGGTCGATGAAGCTGTTGGCGTTGCCGGAGCGTCCCTGACTGCCGAACCGGCTGTTGACCTCGGCATCGAACGTGGCGTAGTGGTTGACGATCACGCCGTAGATGAGGTTCTTCGCCTCGCCCCCCGCGTCCACGTACCCGCCGTCCGGCGCGATGGTCACCCCGTAACCGTTCGCGGGCTCATAGACCCGCCAGTTCTCCGGGTAGTCCATCTCGAAGAACCGCCCGCGCTGCTCGAACGAACGGAAGCTCGAGGAGGGGCGATCGATGCTCATCTCCGCCACGCTCGCGGTGGCGCCTCCGGACGGCGCCGTCGAGGCGGTCGCCGTCTGTCCCTTCGCGATCTGCGCCATGGAGGGGGCGGCAGGCATCCTCTGGAGCTCGGCCCTGGCCGGCTCGAAGCCGCCCACGGCCGGAGTCGGGTTGATGCTCAGCAGCTTCATCTCGCTGCGGATGCGGCTGGCGCGGTTCTTGGGAGCGGGGTGGCTGCTGAAGAACTGCTCCACCTTCCCCGGGTCGCGATCGCTCTTGCTGCGCAGCATCTCGAAAAAGTCGACCATGTCCTTGGGGTCGTAGCCGGCCTTGGCCATCATCTGGGCGCCCACGACGTCGGCCTGCTCCTCGTCCGTGCGGCTGAACTTCAGGAAGAGGGTATTCATGCCAAACCCTCCGACCGCGCCGATCGCCTTCTGGGTGGAGTTGCTCTCCCCGTCCGCGAGGCCTCCCAGCAGCGCGAGGCCCGCCTGCCCCAGGTACGCCTTCGACGCCTGATTCGTCCCGTGGCGCAGCGCGACGTGCGCCATCTCGTGTGACATCACCCCCGCGAGCTGCCCTTCGTTGCGCGCCGCCTCGATGAGGCCCCGGTTCAAGTACAGGTAACCACCCGGCAGCGCGAACGCGTTGATGTCCGAGGCGTTCACGACCTTGAACTGGTACTCATAGTCCGCTCCGGGCGCCACGGCCGCCAGCCGCTTCCCGACCTTGTCGACATACGCGTCGACCGAGCGGTCGTTGAGCATGGGGAGCTGGCGCTCGGCCTCTGCCGCCGACTCGCGTCCAATCTCCTGATCCTGCGCCACGGAGAAGAGGTTGAACCCCGGCTTGATTCGGGTCTGAGCGAAGCTCATTCCCGCAGGCAGGGTGCTCAACACGACCAGACAGCCCAGCACGGTCCGGATTCGAACTCCCTTGGCGGTCATCCTCTCACCTCCCTGGCAATTGGGTTGGAGCCCCGCGGCGACGACGACCCGCGCGACAAGCCTGCAGCGGGCGCCCTCCGACTGAGTTGTGGCTCATGACCCCATCGTAGGTGTGTGGAGGCCGCAGGAGCTATGGGGTATTCACCCCAGGTCTCGAGGCGGGGGCTTGCACGCTGATCTCCCCGACGCGGGGAGGGACGATCGTCTCGACCCGCAAGCCGTACGCCTGGCACCCGCGGCTGGCGCGCGCGACATACCGGCCGGCAAGCCGCATCAGGGTGATGCGGCCGACGTCGGTGTACCCCATCCGGTAGACCGACTTGAGCGATCCGAAGTTGTTTGCCTCGACGTACGCGATCAGCCCTTGGTAGCCGCGGCCGAGGTAGCTTGCGAGCGCCTGCGTCATGCCGATCGCATGCAGCCGCTGTCCGCGGTAGTCCGGATGCGTGAACCCCTTGTACATGTACACGTACTGGGGGCTGAAGTGCAGCCGCAGATCCGGCAGGTCGAGGGTGGTGGGAGTCGTCGCGTACCAGCCGTAGCTCGCCACACGCTCCCCTTCGAGGATCGCGTAGCACTCGTCCCCCTTCCCAAGCGCCGCGTCGAGGAACCCGGGCGGCATCTCGTTCACCGGGTCACGGCCGAGCGCGCGTAACTCCTCCGGCTCCAGGAAGGCGCAGCGATAGCGGGCGTCGCAATCGAGGAAGGCCGGGTCAGCCCGGCGGATGGTGATTCCGATCAGGACCTTGAAGCGGACCATCCGGCTCAGAGACCTGTAGGCGAGGTCGTAGAGCGTGCGGCGGACCCCGAAGTGCCCGACGCTGCGGCGGATCGAAGCGAGATTCATCGGGTCCTCTCTCCACTGGCCGGACCCAGCCTCCGCCGGACTTGCCTCGGTCTCGTGGGTCGATCACGCCTGGGCCGGCAGGTCCACGCGGGGATTGCTGAGCGCAGTGCGGACCGCTGAAGACCATCCTAGGCGGCGGACTGCGGAGTTGCTATGCGGTGTTTACCGCATCCCGGCATCGGGTCTTGACCTCATGCCGGAGGCGGCGGGGCGTTGCGATGGGCGCCGGCCCGCTCTCCTCAGAAGCGGATCACCAGCCCGAACGAGATGACGGGCCAGTACTCGTAGTCCTGGATGTCGTCCTCGATCTCCGCGATCTCCTTGTCCAGGTCGTCCTGCGGGATCAACCCGGTGCTCGACACCAGGGAGACCTCGCCACTCCCTTGATGGACGACCCCGGCGTCGAACAGGAAGCCGACGCGATCGCCGCCGCTGAACCGTCCGAACCCGAGGCCGAAGTAGGGGGCCGTGGAGTCGAAGGTCACGCCGCCGGAGAGCGTCCCGAGCTCGGCCGGGGTGTAGGTGTTGTCGCCGATCTCCTGGTCCTCCGTCGGGGTCGCCTCCAGCTCGACCTCGTTCCGGTTGGACAGCAGCCCGACGGAGAGGCGGAACCCGTTCTTGGCGGGGTAGAAGTCGGCGAAGACGCCGTATCCGCCGAGCAGGAGCGTCCCGTCGTAGTCGACGCCGCTGTCATCATAGTTGGTGGAGATATCCGCCCAGTAGGCCGCACCTCTCACCCCGAACCACTCGCTGATGCCGATACCGTACTCCGCCCCCAGCCCCTGCGTTCCCAGCCGGAGCCCCACCCCCATGTCCACCGCCTTCGTCTCGGACGCCAGCATCAGGCACAGCACCGCCATCCCCACGATTCCCCAGCGACGCATCAGCGCTCTCCTCCTCGAGTGAATTGCTGCGACATCACGCTCGACCCCCTCGCCTGCCGCGAAGGAGGTTCATTCCTTGGCCGGGCCGGGCCGGTTCTGGACGAACTGCCAGCCGAACCGCCCCTTGATGCAGAGGTGGCCGCTCGTCACGCAATGGTCGAGCGGCGAGGTCACCTTCACGATGCTGTTCTCCTGCACGTGCAGTTGCAGGGTGCAGCCGACGCCGCAGTACGGGCAGATGGTCTCCGTGACCGTCTGGGCCGCCTCGTCCCAGCGCCCGGCCGCGCGCAGGTCGAATTCGCTCTTGAACATCAGCGCCCCCGTCGGGCAGACGCCGATGCAGTTGCCGCAGTAGACGCAGGCGCCGTCGGGGAGCGGATTGGCGAACTCGGTCGAGATGCGCGCGTCGAAGCCGCGCCCGGCGACCGCGATCGCGAAGGTGTTCTGGGCGTCCACGCCGCACGCCTCGACGCACTTGTAGCAGAGGATGCACTTCGCGTAGTCGCGCACGTACAGGTCGTTGTCGACCTTGACCGGCTGCGACACGGTCGCCGCCACCCCCGGAGGGGAAGGCTCGTGGTGTCCGGGATGCGCCCCGTCGCGCCCGCCGGCCGCGGCCGGGGCGGCGGGTGGACCGTAGCGCGCCGGGTCCGCGCCGTAGCGCTCCATCCAGCCGCGCACCTGCGCCGAGGCGCACGACAGGTCGACCGAGGAGGCAAGAAACTCGAGCACCAGCTTGCGGCTCAGCCGCACCCGCTCGCCGTCGGTGCGGACCACCAGGTTCGGCTCCACCCTGCGCGAGCAGGAGGGGACGAGCGTGCGGGACCCCTCGACCTCGACGACGCAGACGCGGCAGGCGTTCACCGGCGCCAGCGTCTCGAGGTAGCAGAGCGTCGGGGTGTCGATCCCGAGAGACCGGCAGGCGTCGAGCAGCGTCGATCCCTCCAGCGCGCTGACGGCGACGCCGTCGATGGTGAGCGCCACCGTCCGGCGCGGCGCGCGCTCGAGCGCCGGGTCGATCGCCACGACTCCGCGCGCCCGCCACATCGGGAGCCTGGCGCGAGGGGTCGGCGTGCCTGCCTCGCTCATCGGCTCCCTCCGAACATGCCGAGCTTCTTGATCGCCGACTGGGCGGCGCCGGCCGCCGTGTGCCCGAGGCCGCAGATCGAGGCGTCGCGCATCGCCTGCGCGATCTCGTCGAGGAGCGCATGCTCGGCCGCCGCGGGAGTCCCGCCGCCGCGGGCGAGCCGCCGCAGCAGCTCCTCCTGCCGCTGCGTCCCCACGCGGCACGGGACGCACTGCCCGCACGACTCGTCGCGGAAGAAGGCGGCGATGCGGAGCACGCTGTCGTGCAGATCCACGGTCTCGTCGAAGACCATGATGACCCCCGAGCCGAGCGACGCGCCGATGGCGCGAGTACCCTCGAAGCTCAGCGGGACATCCAGCTCGTCCGGGGTGACGAAGGTGCCGGCGGCGCCGCCGAGCAGCACGGCACGCACCTTCCTCCCGGCGCGCACCCCGCCCGCGAGCTTCAGCACCTGGGCCAGCGTCGTCCCGAACGGCACCTCGTAGACGCCCGGCGCTTCCACGCAACCGGAGACGCAGAACAGCTTCGTGCCGCTCGACTGGGGCGTGCCGAGGAGAGCGAACGCCGGCCCCCCCTCGACGACGATATCGAGGACGTTGACCAGCGTCTCCACGTTGTTGATCAGCGTCGGCTTGCCGAACAGGCCCACTTCGACCGGGAACGGCGGCTTGTTGCGCGGCTCGCCGCGCAGCCCCTCGATCGAGTTGAAGAGCGCCGTCTCCTCGCCGCAGATGTAGGCGCCGGCGCCGCGCCGGATCTCGAGGTCGAACCCGAACCCGGAGTCGAGGAGGTCGTCGCCGAGCAGCCCGCGCTCCCGCGCCGCCGCCGCGGCGTGCGCCAGGCGGGCGAGCGCGAGGGGGTACTCCCCGCGTATATAGATGTAGCCGCGCGCGCAGCCGGTGGCATAGGCGGCGATCGTCATCGCCTCGATCAGGGCGAACGGGTCCTCCTCCATCAGCACCCGGTCCTTGAACGTCCCCGGCTCCGACTCGTCGGCGTTGCAGACGAGATAGTGCGGCCGCGCCGGCTGGCGGGCGACCGCCTCCCACTTTCGTCCGGTCGGGAAGGCGGCCCCACCGCGCCCCATCAGCCTCGAGTCGGTCACCTCGCGAATCACCCGCTCCGGTCCGGTCTGCAGCGCGCGGCGGAGCGCCGCGTACCCGCCATGGGCGCGGTAGTCGTCGAGGCTCTCCGGATCGACGCGGCCCACGCGGCGCAGGAGGCAGACCCCCTTCGCGGCCTCCTTCGCGGCGGCGAGCTGTGGCGTTGAGGCGCCGGCGGGCCGCTTCGGAGGCCTCTGGCCTGCGATGCCGGCGAGGACCTCGCTTGGCCGCGCCGGCGCCAGCGTCCAGTCTCCGCTGGCGACTCCGGCCGCCGTGCGCGCCCCGCCATTCGCATTCTCTGCCGCGTCGGGCCCCGCGACCTGGAACAGCACCGCCGGGGCGTGCTCGCAGAGGCCGAGGCAGGGGCTCCTGGTCCACATGGCGGCCCCGACCTTCCCCGCCTCCGCTCCCCCATGCGGGCCGGCCGGGCCGAGGGTCTGCTCGAGGGTGGCGGCAAGCTCGTTGCCTCCCTTGATGCGGCAGGCGATGTCATCGCAGACATGCACGACAGTCGCGGGGCGCGGCTCGACCGAGAACATGGCGTAGAACGTCGCCACTCCGTACACCTCGGCCGGCGGCACCGTCAGGCGCTGGCAGATGTAGTTGAGCCCGCCCGGGCTGATCCAGCCGGCGCGCCCCTGCAGCGCGTGCAGCGCGGGCAGCAGCAGGTGGCGCCGGGAGCGCGCGTCGTGCCCGCCGTGTCCACTGTGGCCGTCGAGCGCGGGCCGGCGCTCGCCGCCGTCCCAGCCGGAATCCGGCGGTCCGAGGAGATCGTCCAGGGCCGCGCGCTCGCCCTCGCTGGGAGCGGCCCCGGGGATCAGACGAAGATCCACTCAGGCTCCCGGGACGGCGGCGCCGACCGCGGTCCGCCGCTTCCGCCCGCCGGCGGCCGCGAGCTTCTCGATCCGGATCGCCGTCGCCTTGAACTCGGCGGTCCCCGACTTCGGATCGGTCGCATCGATGGTCAGGATGTTCGTGGCCACCTCGTCTTGGAAGTGCAGCGTCATGAAGACGAGACCCGGCCGCAGCGTCGTGTCGTAGCGGACCGGCGCCTCGATGGCGCCGCGCCGCGACACGACCCGCACCTGCTCGCCATCGGCCACGCCGAGGCGGTCGCCGTCCTCGGGGGCGATATCCACGCTCTCGCCGCGCCGCAGCGGCGAGGTGTAGCCGCCGCTCTGCACGCCGGTGTTGTACGAGTCGAGCCGGCGGCCGGTCGTCAGCCGCAGCGGGAACTCAACGCTCAGCTTGTCCACCGGCGGGTCGTGCTCGACCGGGACGAACGGCGCCGGGGGCCCCTCGAGCGGCTCCTTCCAGAGGCGGTCGTGCAGGAACGGGCTGCCGGGGTGATCCTCCGAGGGACACGGCCAGTGCAGACCGCCCAGCGCCTCGAGGCGCGGGTAGCTCATGCCGCGGTGCCAGGAGGAAAGGGAGCGCAGCTCGTCCCACGCCTGCTCCGCCGTCGGGGTCCCCCAGTCATGCCCCAATCTGCGCGCCAGGTCACTGAGGATCACGAGATCGTCGCGCGCCCCGCCGGGCGGCTCGAGCGCCTTGCGCACCCGCTGGACGCGCCGCTCGCTGCTGGTGACCGTCCCCTCCGCCTCGCACCAGGCGGCGGAGGCAGGCAGGACCACGTGCGCCAGCTCCGCCGTCTTGGTGAGGAACAGGTCCTGCACCACGACGTGCTCGAGCCGTTCCATCAGGCCGATGGCGCGCTTCATGTCAGCCTCCGACTGGACCGGGTTCTCGCCGATGATGTAGGTCGTGGTCAGGCTGCCCCGCTCCATCGCTTCGAACATCTGCGACAGGTGCCACCCCTTCCGTGGCGGGATGGCGCAGCCGTATACCTTCTCGAAGCGTGCCCGCGCCGCCGGGTCCTCGACATCCACCCCGCCCGGGAGCTTGTTCGGCAGCGCCCCCATGTCGCCTCCCCCCTGCACGTTGTTCTGCCCGCGCAGCGGGTTGAGCCCGGAACCGTAGCGGCCGACGTGGCCGGTGAGGAGAGCCAGGTTGATCAGCGCGAAGACGTTGTCGGCCGCGTTGTGGTGCTCGGTGATGCCAAGCGTCCAGCAGAT
>Ga0137429_1000020_pt1 | contig 97962 bp, 77 predicted proteins | sample EasRivERMZT736_2_FD_102304 | JGI IMG/M metagenome (GOLD analysis project Ga0137429, IMG submission 102304) | Soil microbial communities from meander-bound floodplain in the East River, Colorado, USA - East River MetaG ERMZT736_2 | ecosystem: Environmental > Terrestrial > Soil > Floodplain ...
CAGGCTGATCTCGTCGGCATCGGAGATCCGCGTCTCGGTGGCCAGCGCGCGGACCTGCAGCCCGCGCCAGACCCACTCCGCATGCACGTCCCAGAGCTCGACGCGAGCGTCGATCGGATCGCCCGCCGCGTCCTCCATCCCCTGCCCGGAATCGCCGACGAACGCCGACGCGCCGACGAGCAGCCCGGGCCGGATCGTCCAGTCGAGCCGTCCGGTGAGTGCGAGATCCTCCGCGAGCGACTCCGAGCCCGCCTGACGCCCGCCCCGGATGCCCTCCGCAGTGAACCCGCCTGCGTCAAGGCCGGCGACGACATACACGCGGTACGCCACCGGTCCGAGGTCGCCGAAGATCCCGGCCCCGTTCTCCCGCCAGGTGGACGGGAGGAGCAGCCGCTCCACCTCCGGCCGCTTCGCTCCCAGGTAGGTCGGCGGCTCGTGGCGCTCGTTCAAGAACCCAACCGGCAGGAGCAACAGGCCCGCGCGGACGTTGAACCCCTCCCGGACGCGAAAATCGAGATAGGCGAACTCCAGCGAAACCTCCCCCTTCTCCTCCGCACCCTCACCTGTCGTGGCGTGCTCGAACTCGATCTCCGAGTTGAACAGGATCCGGTCGTTGAATTTGTAGCCGAAGTAGAACACGCCGCGCAGCAGGTCGAGCGTCGCGGCCGCGTCGCTGGCGCTGTCGTCATCGAGCCGGGCGCTGGGATCGTTGTAGAGCATCTCGCCGTAGCCGCCGATCGAGACCCCGAGTTCCACTCCGTACACCTTGGAGGCTGCCGGCCCGAGGCCATGGACCGAGCCGGAGGCCTCCGGCTGGGCGGCCGGCCCGATCCGGGTCCGCTCCAGCTCCTTGCTCAGCGTCTCCACCTGCTGCTCGAGCTCCTTCACCTGAGCGCTCTCGGACGAGGCGCCGCGCTCCCGCCAGGCAGCGAGCTCCTGCTGCAGGCGCACGATCTCCGCCTCGAGACGCTGCAACCGCTCCTCCAGGTCGGCGGGGGCCGGACTCTCCGCCGCGAAGGGCGTGGCGCAAGGGAGGACTAGCAAGGCCCCCACGACCATGAAGGTGCAAAACAACCTGCGAGGTCTACCCGTCCACCCCTTCCCGATCGAGAACATCGAACTCTCCCTGATCGGCCCGCCGCTCGGCGAGCCTAGGTTGGTTTGCTTGCTGTGGGTTTCGTGCGACCGCGGCTCGGGCCCCCGGGGACCGGGGGCCGATCAGGGCAGCCCACCCCCCGGTCCCATCCCCCGGCGTCCCGCCTCCGCGAGGGGGTTCATCTCCGCCCCTTCGCGGCGCGCCACGACCTGGGAGGCAAACAGGGAGTTGGCGAACACGCGCACTCTTCCACGCTCTCCGCCGGAGTCCATCACCGCCACCCCGACCCCGGACGGCAGCGCGCCGTCCGTCGAGAGCACGCTGGGTCCGCGCACGAGGGCAGCCGTCGACAGGACGTCCGCCGCGGTAGCCTGCGCCGCGAGCACCGAGACCTGACCCGGCCAGTCCACCGGCTGGCCACGGCGCGGATCGAGGATGTGGCCCAACCATCGCGATCCGACCTGGACGCCGCGTTCCGACTGCCCGCTCGTGGCGATCGACTGCCGGCGCAGCCGCAGCAGGAGCACGGGACGCTCCCGGTCACCGGGATCCGCCACCGCGACACGCCAGCCCTGCTCCCCGGGCGGCGCGTCGAGCGCCAGGAACTGGCCACCCAGTTCGAGGAGCGCGGCGGTCACCCCGCGCGCCTCCAGGACCCTGGCGGCGAGGTCGAGCGCGTACCCCTTGCCGATAGCTCCGGGGTCGAGGATGAGGCCGGGGACATCAAACCACGCCGTCGGGCCCTCCCCAAGGTGGAGATGCTCGTACCCGGTCGCAGCGAGCGCCCGCTCGAGATCGGGTGGGGTCGGGATCCGCCCGGCACCTCTCAGGTCCCACGCGGCAATCAGCGCCCCGATCGTCGGGTCGAACGCCCCGTCGCTGAGACGCGCCCAGTCGATCGCCTCGCGCAGGAAGGCGGCGAGGTCCCGGGAGATTGCGGTTCGGCCCCCGCCGCCCATTCGGTTCAGGTGCGACAGCTCGGAGTCCTCGCGATAGTCGCTGAGCAGCGCATCGAGCCGGGCGACCTCGTCGAGCGCGGCCTCGGCCGCCGCGGCCACCACCGCCTCGTCCTCACCCCACGCGACCACCTCGCAGCGGCTCCCCATCAGATAGCGAGCCCGCCGGACTTCCTGCGGTGTCCCGGGCGCCGCCAGGCCCGGCCTGCTGCCGGCCGCACAGGCGAGGGCGCCCGCCAGGACCACCGCCACCGCTCTCGTCGTCGCATCCGTCATCGGCGCTCCCCGAGGCTCCGTCGTCCCCCTGTGGCCGTCGTCCGACGCAGATGATACTGAATCTCATTGTCAATTGCAACCGCAAACCTCTCCCCCCTGGACGCCACGGGAACGCCTACCCCGAGCGGCGCGCGCAGGCGCGGCAGCTGCCGTACAGCTCGTGGCGATGGCTGACCAGCTGGAACCCGTGGGCGCGGGCGACCTCTTCCTGCAGCGCCTCGATCTCCTGGCGCTCGAACTCGACGATCTTGCCGCACCCCAGGCAGACGAGGTGATCGTGGTGCGGCTGCCGCACCTCGTAGCGCGCCACGCCGTCGCGGAAATGACGCTCGCTGGCGATGTTCGCCGCGACGAACAGCCGCAGCGTCCGGTAGACGGTCGAGAAGCCGATCTCCGGATGCTTCCGCGTGACCCGACCGTGGACCTCCTCGCTCGTAAGGTGCTCGCGCGATCCCAGGAACACCTCGAGAATCGCGGCGCGCTGCCGGGTGGACCTCAGGCCCTGGCGTTCCAGGTGCTCCTGGAACGTCCGCTTCAATACGTCGCGCGTGGGCATCGTCGCCGGCTCCTTCTATCCTGGCATCGGGACCACCCCGCGCGACCGAGGGCGGGGCGCCCCCTGCCCTGGCTTGCCTCTCCCCCATCTGCTATTCTCCCGCGGCGGATTGCACCGGTGCCGTGATGACACCTCGTGCAACAGGGGGAACCCGTGGAAGACAACGGTGCCATTTTGCACACCAGCCTTGGCGAGATCACGATCTCCTTCCTCCCCGAACTCGCGCCCGGACATGTCGAGAACTTCCTGGACCTGGCACACTCCGGTTTCTACGACGGGACGACGTTCCACCGGGTAATCCCTGGCTTCATGATCCAGGGGGGAGATCCGCTCAGCAAGGACGACGATCCAACCAACGACGGTACCGGCAGCGGACCACGGCGGCTGAAGGCCGAGTTCAGCGCCCGCAGCCACCGGCGCGGCATCGTCTCGATGGCTCGTGCGAGCGATCCGAACAGTGCGTCCTGCCAGTTCTTCATCATGCAGGCGGACTATCCGTCCCTCGACGGCAAGTACAGCGTCTTCGGCGAGGTCCGCTCGGGGATGGACGTCGTCGATAGAATTGTCGCCGTGCCGCGCGACGCGCGCGATCGCCCGCGCGAGAACGTGACGATCCACCAGGTCAAGGTGGTCACCCTGTGACTCGCGCACCGCGGACCTCGCGGCGGCGCGGATGACGGCCTCGATGCGTCCCAGGGTCGACTGGCATCGTTACTTCATGAACATCGCCGAGCAGGTGGCGACGCGGTCGACCTGCGACCGCAAGCATGTGGGCGCGGTGATCGTCCGCGACAAGACGATCCTCTCGACGGGGTACAACGGCAGCGTTCGGGGCATGCCGCACTGCGACGACCAGGGTCACGATCTCGAGGGAGGGCACTGCGTCGCCACCGTCCACGCCGAGGCGAACGCCCTGATCCAGGCGGCGAAGAACGGGGTCGTCGTCGACGGGGCCGAGCTGTACACGACTGCGAGCCCATGTTGGAGCTGCTTCAAGCTGATCGCGAACGTGGGGATCCGGACGATCTACTACGGCGAATTCTACCGTGACGAGAAGAGCCCTCAGGTTGCGAAGCAGCTCGGGATCGAGCTGATCGATCTACGGGATCTGGAGCGATCCGCCGGGTAGCGGGGAGCACCTCCTCTGACTCTGGGCGGGACGCGCACCGCGGGCGGGGACGGTCCCCCGGGAGCTCCCGTGCTACGAGCCACTCCCGAGGTCGCGCAGCAGGCCGCCTCGAATACGATCCAGGGTGGCGCCATCGATGTTCATCGACAGGCGCACCGCGTTCTGGTCGAGACCCACCAGTGCCCCCTCCAGGAACCGGAGCACCTCCGGGCGGTCCTTCGCAACCAGCTTGGCGAGCGCCAGGAAACCGTTCAGGGTATCCGCCAGGAGACGGGCGTCATCTTCCGTCCGGGCGTGAGTTCGTGCCACCAGGTCGATGGAGTCAGAGAGGCGAAGGGAAAAGCGGACCGCTTCCACGCCCGAGAACCCCTTGAGGACGCCGACGAGCGGTATCCCCCCTTCGATGCGCTGGCGCAACTGCTCGGCGAGGTACCCCGACCGGAACACCCCCCAGAACTGCCCGCTCCCCAGCGCCTCCTCTAGCAGCGGCCCGAGGTCCTTGCTGGCGGCGAGGGATGGGGCGCTCCCCCCCTGCACTTCGCCGAGTCTCTCCAGGAGCGCTGCCGGGCCGAGCGCCACCGTGAAATCATCGAGGAAGGCGAGCCGTGGCGAGGCGCCAATTCCGGGGATCTTGGCCGCGGAGGTGGCGACGCCGGGGAGCGCATAGAGTGCCAGCGGGCCGTGGCGCTCCGGCCGCCACCCTGCCTGCTCCAGCACATCCTCGATACGCCCGCGATCGACTGTCCCACGGGCGAGCAGCACCATCTCCATTCCCGGCTGGCCCAGCGCCCGCGCGGCGAACAGGAGCATCTGCAGGTCGCGAGCCGGGTCGAGCCCGGTGATCGCCTCGAGGCGCTGCAGCGGTTCCTCGCCGGCCCGCAGGAACGGATCCTCGGCGACCTTCTTCCACAGGGGATGCGCCTGCACCCCCTTAACATCGACGAATGCCGCCAGGTCGATGTCGTCAGGGAGCGTGGCGACGAGATCGGCCGCGTCCCCGGGCCCCCCGCTCCCCGAGCACGCGGCGAGCACGCAGACGATCGGGAACACGCAGAAACCACGGAGCATGAGGTGTTTCCTCGCCACGGGGTGAGCCAAGGGCGACGACCCCCGGTAGGGTCAACGTCGTGGGAGGCTAGCAGGTTTCCACGGCATGGACAACCGCTCACTCACCGCGCCGATGGACCGGTGGGAGCAGGCTGTTGATCCGACGCGAGCAGGAGGCGCACGAGGTCCTGGAACGGTCCAATCGGAAGCGTCTTGTCGAAGCAGGTATGCGCACCGGCAGCGAGGATCCGCTCCCGGTTCCCGGCACCCGCGAACCCCGTCATGGCGACGATCCGGATGTGGGCCGTGTGCGGGTTGCTCCGGATGCTACGGCAGGCTTCGAACCCGTCCATCCTCGGCATCTTGAGATCGAGAATGAGCAAATCCGGCTTGAAATCCCCCACCTTCAGGAGCGCGTCATACCCATCCTCCGCCGTCTCGACCTCCACGCGATCCGGGGTCGAGGAGAGCACCAACTCCCGCACCAGTTCTCGGACGATGGGCTCATCGTCGGCGATGAGCACTCTCGCCGCCCGCGGTGAAAAAAAGGCACTGGAGATGGGCATGCCATGGCGCTCGAGGAAGGAGCGGAACGCCTCCCGGCTGATGCGAAAGTGGCCACCCGGTGTCCGGAATGCCGGCAGATCGCTCCTGCGTATCCACTTCTTGACGGCATTCGTGGAGACTTCGCAGTAGCGCGCGATTGCCCCCGTGGTGAGGAGGTCCTCCCCAGCCTCGGTGGACTTCTTGCCGATCTCCGCGTCCGGAACCGTCAAGCGAACTTCCTTTCCCTGGCGAGGAGGTAGGGGGACCACCCCGTGCGAAATATGCGGTCCAGGCGCATCGAGGTCAAGACAAAAGCCGCTCCAGGAGCAGGATCTGGACCCTCGTGGCCAAGGCCGGGCGACGCCTCGCCTCGGACGCGACGATCGGAGCCCCTCGGGCGTTTAGACTGCAAGGGGCAGACGTGCCTCCAGACGGTCCCGGGCGCGTGACGCTGTGCAAGCGTCGCGGGACGGGGCAGGCTCCAGGCTGCAGCGCGCTCGAGGGGACCCGAATGACCGATGAGGAGTTGATGACGCGCGTGCAGGCGGGAGATCTCGGGTCGTACGGAATCCTCGCCCGCCGCTACAGCGCCCCGCTCCTCCTGCTGGCGCGCCGCTACCTGGGGCGCCAGGAGGACGCGGAAGAGGTCCGGCAGGAGGCGCTGCTGAAAGCGCTGGACCAGGCCCGCAGCTTCGACCCCGCTGGCCGCTTTCGCGCCTGGATCTACCGGATCGCGATGAACCTCTGCCATGACCGTGGCCGGCGGCAACGTCGGTGGCGGCTGCTGTCCCTGGCGCCGGAGGCAGACGGCGAACCTGCCATGGAACTCCCCGCACCCCACACGGCAACGGCGGAGGACTGGGTCGATCAGTCCGCCGCGGCGCGTCGCCTCCGCCAGGCGCTGACGACCCTGCCCCACGAGCAGCGGGCGGTACTCGTGTTGAAAGAGGTCGAAGGGATGACGTTCCGGGAGATTGCTGAGCTCCTGGGTTGTCCGGAGAGCACCGTGAAGTCTCGGCTGTATCGAGGCCTGTCGGCCCTGCGCGACACGCTCGAGGCGAACGAGCGTGTGGCAGCGGAAGGAGTGAGGAGATGAAGGGACGATCGGATTGTGCGACATATCAGGAGCGGCTGGTCGAGGCAGCGTACGGTGAGCTCGCCGACGAAGCCACGGAGATCCTCGCGGCCCACCTGGCGGGCTGCGAGTCGTGCCGTGAGGAGTCGGATTCGCTGCGCGCCACGCGCCGCTTGTTGCGAGCGGCGCTCGCAGCCCCATCCCTCGACCCGTCCAGCACGGTCGTGTTGATGCCGCGGATGGCACCGCGCTCGCCGCGCTGGCTGCGCCTCGCCGCCGCCGCGGCGATCCTGGCGCTCGTCGCCGTGGCGTTCGGCCGGGCCGAGCTCGCGGTCGGCGAGGGGGGCACGACCGTTTCGTTCCGCGTGCGCGGGGGCGGGGCCGAAACCACGTCCACAGCCGAGACGACGTCGGCGGTGGTGCTCGCCGCGCTACGCGAGCTGCGCGCGCGCGATGCGCAGGCTCGCGAGGCTCTCCCCAAGGCGCTGGCGCAGGAGTTCGATCGACGCGACATCACGCTGCGCGAGTCGCAGGATATCGCCCTGGCGCGCCTGGTGGACGAGATCGACCGACGGCGGGCTCAGGACCTCGGGTTCGTCCTCAACCAGATGGGATCGCTCGAGCAGCGAACTGGCGTGGAGATGGCGCGCACCCAGCAGTTGCTGCAGTTCGCGGTGATGGCGCAGCCCGGGGGGATCGACTCCGTCCGCTGAGCGCACGCCACATCGCGCCATCCATCCTGACGTAAACAGAGCAAAACTCAGGCTTCACGTTTGCCATTGCTTCGCCTCGGTGCCTGTCCCCCGCTCTCGCACCGGAGGCCTGAATCCGGCGTTGGCCGCCCTCCCAGCCAGCGGCGCCAGCCCCGCTGCCACCCCGAGTCGTCGCGGTGCAGAGGGAATCTGGTTTACAGCGAGCGGACCTTATGTTACACTGGGTCTACACTTTCCATCCCCAGCACGCGCCATGGCGCGGGGAGGCGGCTGTGCAGATCTGTCGGGAACCCGTTCGTGGAGCTTTCGTCGATCGGCCGAACCGTTTCACGGCTACCGTCCGGGTTGCCAAGAAGGACGTCTTCGCCTACATCCCCGCTGTCGGGCGAATCGACGAGTTGCTGGGCACGGGGACGCGCTGCGTTCTCGAGCCGGCTGAGCAGGAGGATCGCAAGACCTCCTACGACCTCATCTCGGTGGAGCGCGAAGGGCAGATGGTCTGCATCGACACCCGCATCCCGCAGCGCCTGATGGAGATGTCAATCCGCTCCCACCACCTTCCGACATTTCGGGGGTACCAGGTGGCCGGCCGCGAGGTGCGCTGCGGCGACTCGCACGTTGACCTGGAGCTGCGCCAGAACGGACACCATGCCTTCGTCGAGACGCGCTCGGTCACCCGGGTCGAAGGCGGCGTGGCGCTCTACCCTGACGCGCCTGTTGCCAGCGAGGTCGAGCGGTTGAACGAGCTGACGCGGGTGGCCCGCAGCAACGCCCGTGGGTTCGTCGCCTTCATCGTGCAGCGGCATGACGTGGATGCCTTCCGCCCCGACGAGCGAGCCGGTGCCGACTACGCCGACACGCTTCGACGGGCGACCCGAGCCGGCGTGCGAGTGCTTGCCTTCCGCTGCCTGGTGACGGACACGGAGATCGGTCTCGAGGGGGAGATCCCCGTGCTGCTCTAGCCCGCGTCGATCGCGGACCGCGCCGCCGCCAGCGCCGCACGCATGACCGCCGGGTCGACCGGAACGGTCCACTCGTCCCCCTGCACGACGACCTCCCCGATCCCCCGCAGCAGCACGCAGCGTATCTCTCCGCCCCGCGCCTTCTTGTCGAGCGTCGCGCAGGCGACGATCCGTTCCACGTCGAGCTCCGAGGGGACGCGCGTCGGCAGCCCCAGCCTGGCCACCAGCCACCGGGCCCGCGTTGCAGCGCGCGCGGGCAAGAACCCGAGCCGCGCCGAGAGGTCAATCTCCACGCGCAGCCCGATTCCGACCGCCTCCCCGTGGCTCAGCCGATAATCGCTGACTCGCTCCAGTGCGTGGGCAACCGTGTGGCCGAAATTGAGGATCGCCCGCCGGCCGCGCTCCAGCGGATCCGACGCGACCACCTCCGCCTTGAGCGCAATCGACAGGACGACGGCACGCTCGATCGCCTCCGGGCGACGCTCCAGCAGGGCCGCGGCCTCCGTCTCGAGGAACCGGGTGAGATCCGAGACCGCGATCAGCCCGTGCTTGGCGACCTCGGCGAGTCCCTCGCGCAGCCCCGCCGCGGGGAGGGTGTCGAGCCAGGCGAGGTCAACGTAGACTGCGGTGGGGGGATGAAACGCCCCGATCAGGTTCTTCCCCGCCGGAGCATCGACTGCCGTCTTCCCCCCCAGCGCAGCGTCGACCATGCCAAGGAGCGACGTGGGTAGCGCGATCCAGGGGATGCCCCGATGATAGGTCGCCGCGACGAAGCCCGCGACGTCGGTCACTCCCCCGCCACCCAGGGCGAGCACCGCGGCGTCGCGGCCGAGGCCAGCCGCGAGGAAGCGATCCTCGAGCTCCGCCTTGGAAGCCCGGGTCTTCCCCGCCTCCCCGGGCGGGCAGTCGAACCGCTGCACTACGATCCCAGCGCCCCGGAGTGCCGACTCGAGCGCCGGCGCGTGCAGCGTGCCGATCTGCGGATCGGTGACGAGCGCGTACTGGCGGCCGAGCGGCCGCCGCACCAGTTCCCGCGCCAGGAGCCCCGCAAGTCCGCGCCCGACGCGGATCCGGCAGGCGGGGACGCGGCGGGCAGGCAGGCGCAGGACCGTCGTGAAGCGAGGCGCCATGGTCAGCGGGGCGCCGGCTCGGCGACCCGCCCGCACCCGGCCGCGGGGCCCATCACGGCCCCGCGCCGGACGCGACGACTCAGGAAACCGTGCGGCGGGGTCCCGCCGCCTCCAGGTCGTCCAGACACTTGTCGACCAGCCGCCGGCTGGCGTCGTCGTCCATCCGGGACTCGACCAGCTTCTCCGCCGCGGCGAGGGCCAACTCCGCCGCGACATTGCGGATCTCCCGCACCGCCTGGCGGGTCTCACGCTCGATCGTCTCCCTGCCGCGCCGCGTCAGCTCTTCCTGTTCACGGCGCGCCTGCTCGAGAATCCCCGTCTTCACCTTCTCGGCGTCCTGCTCGCCGCGTTGGATCAAATCCCCCGCGGCGCGCCGGGCATCGGCCAGGATCCGTCGGTTCTCCTCGAGTGCGGCCTCGGCCTCCTCGCGCGCCTGACGAGAGGCATCCATCGACTCCCGGATCGCCCGCTCCCGATCCTCGATCACCCCCAGGATCGGTTTCCAGGCCACACTCCGCAGGATCACGAGCAGCAGGGCGAAGGTGATGCACGTCCAGATGATCAGGCCCGGCTCGGGTGAGATGAGCTTCTCCATGGCTAGGTCTCCAGCGAGCCTACTTCTTGATCGCGAGGAGCAGGCAGACGATCTCCCCGAAGAAGGCCACGCCCTCGATGAGGGCTGCCGCGATGATCATCGTGGTGCGAATGTCGCCGGCCATCTGCGGCTGGCGAGCCGTTCCGTCCATCGCCTGGCCGGCGAGCCGGCCGATGCCATAGGCGGCGCCGATGACACCCAGGCCCGCGCCGAGACCCGCGGCGAGCCACGCAAAGCTGAGCTTATCCATCGTCCTTCTCCTCCTGGTTTTCGGTTGCCGTTAGAGAACCGTTGCGATCGCTTGCGAGACGTGGCGGAGCCGTCCCTCGGATTCAGTGCTGCGGGTGCAGACTCATGCCGATGAACAGCGCCGTCAACAGGGTGAACACATACGCCTGGAGCGGAACCACCAGCAGCTCCAGGAAGAAGATGAAGAGTGCCAGCCCGACCGACACGGGCGCCATCCACGCGGTGATCAGGAACATGAGGCCCAGGAACGACAGGATGACCATATGCCCGGCGATCATGTTCGCGAACAGCCGCATGCAGAGGGCGAACGACTTGAACAGCGTCCCCAGCACCTCGATCACGAAGAGCAGCGCCACCACGGGGAACATCCAGCCTGGCAGCCCGTGCGGCAGGTAGTTCTTCCAGTGGCCTAGGATGCCGTGACGGGCCATGCCGCTGCCGTGGATCAGCACCAGGGTGAGGCCCGCCATGGCACCGGTGACGGAGATGTTGCCGGTGGCGCTGGCACCGTACGGGACGAGGCCGAGCGCATTGCAGAAGAGAATGAAACAGAACGTGGTCAGCAGGTACGGCGTCCACCTGCGGCCGTCTTTCTCCCCCATGTTCTTGATCGCGATCTCGTCGCGCACGAAGACGACGGCCATCTCGACCAGCGTCTGGGCCTTCCCTGGACGCGGGTTCAGCCGGCGGGAGATCAGGAAAAGCAGCGTGAGCAGCAGCCCCGAGGCCACCCACATCATGACGGCGTGCTTGGTGATCGGCAGCTCCCAGCCTCCTAGCCGCAGCGTCGGCAGGTGCACCGTGCCGACGAACGGAAGCTCGAGCTCCTGGCTGTTCACCATGTGATGCGTCAGCATCTCGGCGATGTCGAACTCCCCGCCGTGCGGGGCTGCGTGTCCGGCGGCGGCCGGCGTCAGCGCCTCGAGGGCGTGACCGGCGGCCTGCGGGTCCGCCGCATGGGCGCTCATCGCATCCGCCGCCTGCGCCGCGGCTTCGTTCGTCGCGCTCATTCCCCCCGTCCCTTCTCTCCGCGCTGCCCGGCGCTCGCCACGGTCCCCGCGGCTCCTTGTACCATTCCCGCGGACGTGCGGTGCAGTCGCATCACCTCGGCCGCCTGCAGGCCCAGGTAGGCCCCCGCCAGCCCCAGCAAGAATGGGGCGATCGGAAGAGTACCCGTCACGGCCACCGCGGCAACCGCAATACCGAACAGCGTCAGACGCAAGAGCATCGCCCCGAATACCGCGGCCAGGAACCGCGCCTGCCTGGCCGCGAGCTGCGTCCGCACCAGCAGCGCGCCGGCGAGGCTGGCTGCCGCCCCGACCAGGGCGCCGGTGCCGACGCCCCGCACGCTTCCGGGATCGGCCGGAAACAGATGCGGGGCACCCGCGGCCACCCCGCCGGCGAGACCCACGGCTGCAGCCAGCAGGATGACGCTTCTCACCGGGCGCTCCCCGGCGACCCGCGGCCCGGGCGTCGCACGATCTGCACCAGATTCACGAACCCCACCACCATCCCGAGCAGCGCCCCCGCAAGCGTCAGCCACGGGTCCGTTCCCCAGCGGCCGTCGAGCCAGTTGCCGACGTAGGCGAGTCCGCCGATCGCCAGCGCAAACGTCATCCCCAGGTTCAGATACGGCCCGGCGCTGCGGAGCACCGTCGGCCGATCCTCCGCTGGAGCCATCGCGCGCCTCCGAGCGCCGCCTCCCGGCCGGAGCCGAGCTCGACGCCGCGCGGCCGCTACCCGGGCATTACCCGGAGTGTCCGGGCCCCTAGTGCAGCAGTGCGGCGCGCGCCATCTCGATCAGCGGCTGCGGATAGCAGCCGATGACCACCGTGAACCCCAGGCAGATCGCCAACGCCAGGACCACGAACGGGGAGGCCGATCTTGGCTCCATCGCGATGGGCTCGCCGACGTACATCACCACGACCACGCGCAGGTAGTAGTAGAGCGATATCGCGCTGTTCAGCACCGCAGCAATCGCGAGCCAGACGTAATTCGCCTGAATCGCCGCGCCGAACAGGTACCATTTGCCGACGAAGCCGGCCGTGGCGGGGATCCCCGCCAGCGACAGCATCAGCACCAGGACGGCGAACGCCGCGAGCGGCGCCCGCCGGGAGAGGCCGCCAAAGTCGGCAATCCGGTCCCCCACGAGATCCTCGCTGCGCAGCCAGATGACGAATCCAAATGCCCCGACGTTCATGAACCCGTAGATGAAAAGGTAGATCGCGACCGCCGTGAGACCGAAGCTCCCAACCTCCCCACCCCCGCCGATGGCGAGCAGCCCCATCAGGACGTAGCCGGCGTGCGCAATGCTCGAGTAGGCGAGCATGCGCTTCATGTTGTCCTGCCGGATCGCGGCGACGTTGCCGACGGTCATCGAGGTCAGCGCCAGGAATGCCACCAGCTCCTGCCAGATCTCGCCCAGCGGGAGGAAGGCGACGGCGAGGAGGCGAACGAGCACGGCGAAGGCTGCGGCCTTTCCCGCGGTCGAGATGAAGGCCGTGACCGGGGAGGGCGCACCTTGGTAGACATCGGGGACCCACATGTGGAACGGGACGGCCGCCACCTTGAACCCGAAGGCGACCAGCACGAGGATCATCCCGAACACGAGCAGGGGCGCCCCTGGCGCTGCCGAGGCCGCGGCCGCGATGGCGTGGAAGCCGGTCGCCCCGGTGGCTCCGTAAACCAGCGACATCCCGAACGCGAGGATGCCGCTCGAGAAGGCGCCGAGCACGAAATACTTGACCGCGGCCTCATTCGACTGGCGATCCCGCTGCAGGTAGCCGACCAGGATGTAGCTGCTCAGCGACATCGTCTCGATCGCGACGAACATCATCAGGAGGTCGCTCGCCGAGGCCAGGAACATCATCCCCAGGGTGGCGAACATCAGGAGGGCGTAGTACTCCCCGCCACTGTCGTCCTCCTCCTCGTCGACCGAACGCAGCGACACCAGGATTGTCAGCAGGGTCACCACGAGGAAGACCACCTTGAAGAAGAGGCTGAACGGATCGAGGGTGAACAAGCCGCCGAAGACCTCCAGCGGGCCGACAGGGAGCTGCATCCAGCTCCGCACCACGATGACCAGGGTGACGGCGGTGCAGACGAGTGCCAGATAGCCGACCCAGCGCCGCTGCTCGCGCGGGAACAGCACCGCCGCGAGCAGCAGCAGAAAGGCGTACCCTGTCAGCAGCAGCTCCGGCAGGATCGCTGGGAGTTCATTTGTCCAGGTCATCACGGATACCTTATCGATTCGCTTCCGCGCGCAGGTCTCAAGGCCGTTCCGTCACCGCACCCAGTGTCGCGTCCACCACCCGCGTGGCGCCCGGAGCAGCCGCTCCGGCGCCCTGCGCGTAGTAGGTACCATCGATCTGCTGCACGAGCTTCTGTACCGGGGCGTCGATCATGGCGAAGAACGGCTTCGGGTAGAGCCCGATCCAGAACGCCAGGATCAGGAGCGGGGCCAGGTAGCCGATCTCCCGCGCGCTGCAATCCTTGAGGTTCTGGTTCGCCGGATTGTCGAGCCCTCCGAACATGGTGCGCTGGTACAGCCAGAGCATGTAGGCGGCGCCGAGCACGATGCCGCTCGCCGTGAGCACGGTCCACCAGATCGGCGAGAACCACAGGAAGGGAGTCTGGATCTTCACCACCCCCATGAGAATCGTGAGCTCGCCGATGAAGCCATTGAGCGTCGGCAGGCCAATGGAGGACATCGTGATGATCAGGAAGATGGTCGCGAAGATCGGCATCTGCTTCGACAGCCCTCCGAACTCGGAGATCATCCGGGTGTGCCGCCGCTCATAGATGATCCCGACGAGGAGGAACAGAGCCCCCGTGGACACGCCGTGGTTGATCATCTGGAGCACGCCGCCTCGCACCCCGTCGACATTCATGGCAAAGATGCCGACCATGGTGAATCCGAGGTGGGCGACCGACGAATACGCGACCAGCTTCTTCCAGTCCGGTTGCACCATCGCCACCAGCGAGCCGTAGATAACGCCGATGACCGACAGCCCCAGCATCCAGGGCAGGAAGGCCCGCGTGGCATCGGGCATCATCGGGAGCGAGAAGCGGAGGAACCCGTAGGTCCCCATCTTCAGCAGCACACCGGCGAGGATGACCGAGCCGGCGGTGGGCGCCTCCGTGTGAGCATCCGGCAGCCAGGTGTGGAAAGGGAACATCGGGACCTTGATGGCGAAGCCGACGAAGAACGCCAGGAACACCCACTTCGAGATGTCGAGCCACGCCGGGTCGGCGCTCGCCGCGCCCAGGGCGCGGTGCAGCTGGATGACGTCGAAGGTGTTGGGGGTGACGTAGAAGTACAGGGTCAGGATCCCAAGCAGCATCAGCACAGAGCCCAGGAGCGTATAGAGGAAGAACTTGATCGCCGCGTACAGCCTGCGAGAGCCCCCCCAGATGCCGATCAGGAAGTACATCGGGACCAGCATCACCTCCCAGAACACGTAGAACAGGAACATGTCGAGCGACGAGAAGACACCGAGCATCCCGGTCTGCAGCAGGAGCAGGAAGATGTAGTACTCCTTCTCCCGCTCCTTGATTGCCGAGTAGGAACAGACGACCCCGATGACGCCCAGCAACGTCGTGAGGAGGATCAACAGGAGCGAAATCCCATCGATGCCAAGCACGTACTGGACGTTCAGCGCCGGGATCCAGTCGCGGCGTTCGACGAACTGAAAGCCGTCGTTGGGGCCCCCGACGAGCGTCGGGTCGTATCCGGCCCACAGCAGGAGGGAGACCAGAAAGTCGATCAACGCCACCGCCGTGGCGCCACCGAGGATCGCACGGCGATTGGTTCGCGGCACGAACAGGAGCGCGAAGACCCCGAGCAGAGGGATGAAGGTCACCCACGACAGGATGTTCCATGCGGTCAGCGTCTCAGCCATGACTTCCCCTGGAGACCCGGACAGGTACGGCGAAGCCGCAGCTCATCCGAGAATGAGATACAGACTGATCAGGGCGAACGCCCCAAGCATCATGCCCAGCGCGTAGTTCTGGATTCGGCCGGTCTGCAGCCGACGGTACACCGAGCTTCCCCCGTAGACGAGGTGGCCCACGGCGTTCACCGTGCCATCGACACCGAGCCGGTCCGCTTCGCTCGAGGCCCGCCCCGAGGCGACGGTCAGGGACGCGGCGCCGTTGACGACGCCGTCCACCACCCGCGCGTCGATCCACGCGAGCCCCCGGGAAAACCCGAGCAAGCCATCGACGAACAGGAAGCGATAGACCTCGTCGATGTAGTACTTCTCCAGCACGAGCCGATACGCTGCGCCCAGGCGCGCGGCAATCCGGGCTGGAAGCTCCGGACGCGTCACGTACAGACGGTGCGCCGCCACCCACCCCGCCGTGGCGACCGCAAGGGCTATGGCGATGAAGAGCCACTCGACTCCGAGCCCGTAGTGCGGCTCCAGGTGACCTGCGGCGGCGGCGTGCTCGGCGTGCCAGGCGGCGATGCGCGCCGCCGGCGCGAACACGGGCTCCAGCCAGTGCTCGAAGAAGTTGACATCCGCGCCGAAGGCGACCGCCTGGTTGATTCCAACCCAACCACCCACGACCGAGAGCACCGCGAGCACCATCAGCGGCACGGTCATCGCCCGGGGTGACTCGTGGATGTGGTGCTGCGTCTCGTGGTCGGCGCGGCAGCTGCCGAAGAAAGTCAGGTAGACGAGGCGAAACATGTAGAACGACGTCAGCAGGGCGGCGGCGGAGCCCACGGCCCACAGCGCCGGATGTCCATGCTCGAACGCCTTCCAGAGGATCTCGTCCTTGGAGAAGAACCCGGCGAACGGGATGAACCCGGCAATGGAGATCGTGCCGATCAGGAAGGTGCGATAGGTGACCGGCAGCTTCGCGCCCAGACCGCCCATCTTCCTCATGTCCTGCTCTCCGGACATCGCGTGGATGACGGATCCGGAGCCGAGGAAGAGCAGGGCCTTGAAGAAGGCGTGCGTGGTCAGGTGGAAGATCCCGGCGGCGAAGGCTCCGACGCCACAGCCCAGGAACATGTAGCCAAGCTGCGAGACCGTGGAATAGGCCAGCACCTTCTTGATGTCGTTCTGTGCCAGTCCGATCGTCGCGGCGAAGAACGCCGTCGCCGCTCCCACCACCGCTACGGTGAAGAGCGCCACCGGCGCGGCCGCGAACAGGGGGCTGGTGCGCGCGACCATGTAGATGCCGGCGGTCACCATCGTCGCCGCGTGGATCAGGGCGGAGACCGGCGTGGGGCCGGCCATCGCGTCGGGCAGCCAGACGTAGAGCGGGATCTGGGCCGACTTGCCGGTCGCGCCGACGAAGAGCAGCAGCCCGATGGCGGTGAGCCCCGCCGCGCCCGCCAGATCCCCTTCAATGGCCTCCGCCAGGCGCTGGAAGTTCAGCGTGCCGTAGCGCGCGAAGATCAGCAGCATCCCGAGCGCGAAGCCAAAGTCGCCGATCCGGTTCACCAGGAACGCCTTCATCCCGGCGCTCGCGTTCTTGAGGTCCTGGTACCAGAAGCCGATGAGCAGATAGGAGCACAGGCCCACTCCCTCCCAACCGACGAACAGCACCGGAAAAGAGGACCCGAGCACCAGGGTCAGCATCATCGCGGTGAACAGGTTCAGATACGTGAAGAAGCGGGCGTAACCCGGATCCCCGTGCATGTAGGCGGTGGCATAGACGTGGATCAGGAAGCCGACGCCGGTCACTACCAGGATCATCACCGCCGACAGCGGGTCGAGGGTGAAGGCCCAATCGACGACGAAGCTCCCCTCGCCGCCCGCCGGGATCCACGAGGCCAGGGTCATCTCCACTCGTCGCGCCTCGGCCTCCACCCTCACGTTCGGCGGGGCGCCCTGCGCGTACCCCTCCAGCCCCGTGGCGAGCTGCACGACGGCGCCGAGCGAGAGGACGAACGCCGCGAGCACCGCGGCGCAGGCCACGACCGCGACGGGGCGCTCACCGCGGAAGCGGTGGCCGACCAGGCCGTTGAGCGCGGCCCCGGCGAGCGGGAGCAGCGGGATCAGGAACAGGAGGCTGAGCATGTCATTCCCGGGACGGCGCGCCGGCGCCTCATCCCTTCATCAGATCGACGTCGTTGAGGTTCACCGACTGCTTGTTGCGGAAGAACGCGATCAGGATCGCAAGACCCACCGCTACCTCGCCCGCCGCCACCGTGATCACGAACACGGGAAAGACGTGGCCGACGGGGCTTCCGTACGCGCGGGCGAAGGCGACGAAGTTCAGATTTGCAGCGTTGAGCATCAGCTCCACGGACATCAGGACCAGGATGGCGTTGCGGCGCACCATGACGCCGACCACCCCGATGCCGAACATCAGGAGGCTTACCGTCAGGATATGACCGATCGGAACGACCATCGCCGCCCCTCCTAGAGCGTGTCGCCGCCTGGTCCGGCCTCGCGCCGCAGCGCGAGCAGCACGGCCCCCACCATCGCCACCAGCAACAAGACCGACGCCAGCTCGAACGGCAGCAGGTACGAAGTGTAGAGGAGGCGCCCCACCGCCTGCAGGTTGCCCCCCCCTTCCCGCAGCACGTCTCCGTTCGGGGCAATCTCCATCTGCCAGTCACCGATCGCGGACTGCACCAGCAGCACGACGAGCGCGGTCGCGCCCACCCCGACCAGCGCCTGCCAGGTTCGCGCCGGCCCTCCGAGCCGATGCAGGCCGACCAGGAGCACGACGAACAGGAACAGCACCATGATGCCGCCGGCATACACCAGCACCTGGACCGCGGCGACGAACTCCGCCTCCAGCAGGACGAAGATTCCCGCCATCGAGAGGAAGGTCAGCACCAGGTAGATGGCCGAGTGGACCGGGTTCCTGCGCGTGACCACCATCACCGCAGATCCCAGCATCACACCCGCGAGTGCGTAGAACAGCAGAGCTGCCGGTGTCATCACCCTGGCTCCTAACGGGCGTACCGCTTGATCTCGATCCCGTCGTGCAACTCGACCTTCCCAGCCTTGAAGTTGCTGCGTGTGAAGTCCGCGAGCTCATAGTCGTGGGACATGTAGATGGCGGTGAGCGGCCCCGTCGGGCACGGATCGACACACAGCCCGCAGAAGCAGCAGCGCTCGTAGTCGATCACGAACTGCTTGAGGATCTTCCCCTTGCCGTGCGGGTTGGTCTCCGCGTCGATGTAGATGCAGTGGTCTGGGCAGATCTTCTCGCACTGGAGGCAGGAGATGCACAGCTCCTGTGCCGTGTCGGGATCGCGGCGAAGCCGCGGAACTCCGCGAAAGCGGGGCGAGAAGACCACCGTCTCGCGCGGGTACTCCACCGTCACGTGCGGCTCGAAGTAGATGCGCAGGGTCAGCCATAGGCCCTTGATCAGGTCGATCAGCAGCAGTTGCCGAACCCAGGCCATCACTCCCCCGCTCACGCGACCGGCCCCGCCAGGAGCATCGCCGCCACGCCGGTGATCGCCACATTGGCGATCGCCAGCGGAATGAGCCACTTCCAGCCCAGGTCCATCAGCTGGTCGTAGCGGTAGCGCGGAAACGTCCCGCGCAGCCAGATATAGAGGAACAGCAGCAGGAACACCTTCAACGCGAACCAGAACAGGCCGGCGATCGCGGGGTGCACGAGGTCCAGACCCAGATTCAGCCAGTTGCCGGCCCAGTTCGGGAAGGGGGGCAGCCAGCCGCCGAAGAACATCGTCACGGCCATCGACGAGACGACGACCATGTTGGCGTACTCGGCGATGAAGAAGAACGAGAACTTCATCCCGGAGTACTCGGTGTGGAAACCGGCGACCAGCTCCGACTCCGCCTCCGGCAGGTCGAACGGCACGCGATTCGTCTCGGCAATCGCGCTGACCAGGAACAGGAACAGGCCCAGCGGCTGCACCGCGAAGCCCCACCACCCGTGGGCGCGCTGCCAGTCCACGATGCCGGGGAGGGAGGCCGTTCCGGTGAGCATGAGAATGCCGATCACCGAGAATCCGAGCGGGACCTCGTAGGAGATCATCTGAGCGGAGCTGCGCAGGGCGCCGAGCAGCGAGTACTTCGAGTTCGACGACCACCCGCCGAGGATGATCCCGTAGATCCCGAGGCTCGAGATCGACAGCACGTAGAGGATCCCGATGTTGAGGTCGGTGATCCACGGCCAGATCTCGAAGCCGAGCACCTGGAACGAGCGCCCGGCGAAGGGGATCACCGCGAACGCCGCGAAGGCCGGGATGATCGCCACCACCGGGGCGAGCACGAACGCCAGCTTGTCCGCCTGCGCCGGGATGATGTCCTCCTTGAGCAGCAGCTTCAGCCCGTCCGCGATCGGCTGCAGCAGCCCGGAGGGGCCGACCCGCCGCGGGGCGAGCCGCGCCTGGATGAACCCCAGCACCTTGCGCTCGAGCCAGGTGAGGTACGCCACGACCAGAGACACGGCCCCGAGCACCACCGCGATCTTGACCAACGGGATGAGGAGGATCTCGATCCAGGCCTGGGTCGTCACGTGAGTGCAGGCCCCCTAGCGGTCGCAGTCACCCAGGACGATGTCCAGGGTGCCGATGATCGCGACGACGTCAGCCACCATGCCGCCGACGCACATCTTCTTCAATGCCTGCAGGTTCACGAACGACGGCGCGCGGAAGTGGCAGCGGTAGGGACGCTCCGAGCCGTCGCTCACCAGGTAGAACCCCTGGATTCCGCGCGGCCCCTCGACCATGTGAAACACCTCGCCCTTGGGCGGTTTGATCTTCTTCGGCACCTTGCCGCGCACCTCCCCCTCGGGGAGCGAGTCCAGCACCTGCCGCACGATCGAGATGCTCTGCCGCATCTCCTCGAGGCGGATCAGGTAGCGATCGTAGGTGTCGCCCGCCTGACCGACGGGGACCTCGAACGCGTACTTCTCGTAGCCGGTGTAGGGGGTGGCCTTGCGGAGGTCGAACGACACACCCGAGCCGCGCAGCGCCGGCCCGGTGAGACCGAGGTCGATCGCCTCGGCCGCGGACAGCACTCCGACTCCCTTGGTGCGCTTGATCCAGATGCGGTTGCTGCTGAGCAACTCCTCGTACTGATCCTGGCGGGCCGGGTAGATCTCCAGGAACTTCCGGCACTTTCTGACCCAGCCGGGCGGCAGATCTTGCTGCAGCCCGCCGATCCGGAGCGAGTTGTAGGTCAGGCGGGCGCCGCAAAACCCCTCGAACAGGTCGAGAATCTGCTCCCGCTCGCGGAAGCACCAGAAGAAGATCGTCATCGCCCCGATGTCGAGGCCGTGCGTGCCGAGCCACACGAGGTGGCTCGCCACGCGCTGCAGTTCCGCCAGCGCCACGCGCACGGCCTGCGCGCGGGGCGGAACCTCGATCCCCATGAGCTTCTCGACCGCCCCGACGTAGCCCAGGTTCTCGGACATCGCCGCAACGTAGTCGAGCCGGTCGGTCAGCGGTTCGATCTGAACGTAGTCCTCGTGTTCCGCGAGCTTCTCGACACCGCGGTGCAGGTAGCCGATATCGGGTTTCAGATCGACCACGCGCTCGCCATCGAGCGACAGCACGAGCCGCAACACCCCATGGGTCGCGGGGTGCTGAGGGCCCATGTTGATGTCGAGCGTCTCGGTGCGGAGCAACGATTCCTCCGGTGGCTGCCGCGGCCTACCGCAGTCTCAGGTGCTGGTCGGGGTATCCGGCCAGCGGGTATTCCTTGCGCAGCGGGTGGCCGCGCCAGTCCTCCGGGAGGAGGATGCGGCGCAGGTCCGGATGTCCCGCGAAGGTCAGGCCGAACAGGTCGAAGATCTCGCGCTCGAACCAATCGGCCGTCGACCAGATCGACGTCGCCGAAGGCGCGGCCTCTCCCTCGCCGAAGCGAGCCTTCAGGCGGAGAAAATGCCCGCGCGGAATGGAATAGAGATGGTAGTTGACCTCGAACCGCTCGGGTGGGGCGACCCAGTCGACGCCGCAGAGGTCGATCAGGAGATCAAATCGGCAAGCCTCGTCGTCGCGCAGGAACCGCAGCACGGACAGGAGCGAGGCCGGTGCAATGCGCACCGACACCTGGCGGGAATGGTAGGTGACCTCAGCCAGCGCCTCCGCGTGCGCCGTCCGCAAGCGGTCGAGCGCGACCGAGGGGACCTCCGCTTTCAACGGATCCGGCGCTGCCTCCTTCCGGGGAGGGGCCGGCGGCGGCCCCGGGGGCGGCGTTCCGCCCGCCCCGGAAGGGGGGGATGGCTTCTCGTCGGGGGTGTCCGCCATCTCGGCTCAGCCCCTGCGGGCGATGGTCATCCGCCCGATCTTGTCCTGGAGCTTGAGAAACCCGTAGAGCAGGGCCTCGGGTCGTGGGGGGCACCCCGGGATGTAGATGTCGACCGGCACGATGCGGTCCACTCCCTGCACCGTGCTGTAGGTGGGGAACGGACCGCCGCAGGTCGCGCAGGCCCCCATCGAGATCACCCACTTCGGCTCCGGCATCTGATCGTAGAGGCGCTTCACCGCCGGCGCCATCTTCTCGACGACGGTCCCGGCGACGATCATCACGTCGGACTGTCGCGGCGTGGCTCGGTATACCCCGGCCCCGAAGCGATCGATGTCGTAGCGCGAGGCAACCGCGGCCATCATCTCGATGGCGCAGCACGCCAGACCAAAACTCATCGGCCAGAGGGCGGACTGCCGCGCCCAGTTGAACAGCCGATCCACCGTCGTGGTGAAGATGTTCGGCTCGAAGCGGTTCTCGATCAGGCCCACTCGAGCGCTCCTTTCTTCCAGGCGTAGGCGAATCCCAGCAGCAGAATGGCCAGGAACAGACCCATGGTGAGCAGCCCGAACCAGCCGAGCTGCAGGTACTGCACCGCCCAGGGGAAAAGGAAGATCGTCTCCACATCGAAGACGACGAACAGCACCGCGATCACATAGAAGCGAACCGAGTAGCGGCCGCGGGCGTCGCCCAGTGCCTCGATGCCGCACTCGTAGGGTGCCAGCTTGACCGCCTCGTCCTTCTGCGGCCGTACCAGCTTGGCGAGCGCCAGCGTCACGAGCGGGAACGCCATCGCCACGACCATGAACATCAGGACGGGCAGGTAGTTCGCCATACCCTGGCTCGCGTCCCTTTCTGCATCGACGCCGATCGCGCCGCTGCGAACGACTCGTCGGTTTCCCACACGCGAGTACAGGCAACTCGCCTAGGAACCGGCGCGAAATCTCCGGCCACCGTGGCGAGAACTCGTTTTATTTCAACTGTTTATAACTGCACCGAAGGCGCAGTAATTTACCATACGCAGCGCAAAACTGTCAAGGGATTTTCTTCACAAGGGTCGAAGGGTGCCGCCCCCGGGACCGCTAGCGCGACAGGGGCGGCGTTGAGATACTCGCCACGACGCGCTCCGCGTACGCCACCGACGCGGGCACCCCCTCCCCGATCAAGGCCTCGAGGCGCGTCGGCCCGAGGCAGTACGCCTGCAGCGCCGCCGTCTGATCCCCCGCGAAGCGATCGAGCAACTTGCGCAGGTAGCGGGCCCCGAGGTCGATGTTGAGGTCGGGGTCGAGCAGCGCGTGGCTCCCGTCCCACCGCCTGCCGAGCTCCCCCGCCAGCTCTGCCCCGGTCACCGGGAGGATCTGCATCAACCCCAACGCGCCGCGCTCCGAGACCGCGTGCGGCTGAAAGGTGCTCTCGACACGGATCACCGCCAGCAGCAGCCCGGGGTCAAGGTCGTTCGCCTTCGCCGCAGCATCGATGCGGGAGGCCAGGTGCGGCAGGTCGAGGTGCCCGGACGGGATGTGGCGGCGCCGCAGGTACTCGCGAAGCTGGTGAACCGTCAGCTGCGCCGCCGGGGCTCCCGTGGAAGGGACCGACGAATGGACTCCGGCCGCTGGCCCAGGGTCCGGGGCGAGGTCAGGGGTTCGGATGTGCTCCAGCCGCAATCCGGCAAGGAGAACCGCCGCCCCCAGCAAGGCACTGAGACCGAATCGTCGCATTGGTTTCGAGAAGCTGCCGCGACGCTGCAGCCGCGGCCACGGTATTATTCGGGTCTCGCCCCGCAGTCGTCAAGCCTTGCCCGTCACTTTCGGCGTGCGGATCCCGACATCTCTAACGCCAAACCATTGAAAACAATTGCATGGTCACGGGTACTGCCTCGGATCGGATCCGGCGGTTTTCTGGTCGAACCACTCGCAATAGGAGCACCTCGACGCCCTCCCCCTACCCATTGGGTTGAGCGGGTGCGGTCCGATACCGCCTGTCGTCCCTCATTCCCGCGCGGGCGGGAGCAGGAGCTGCAACGCCGTCCCCGGGCGGATCCCAAGCTCGGAGGCTCTTCCGGCGGCCAGCTCGAGGACGAACTGCGCGCGCCCCAGGGGCACTACGTCTGGGCAAGGGTCGGCGGTACAGGGGAGGACCCTCGGGGCCACGAAGACCACGACGCCGTCCCCGCCGATCCAGATGATGTCGAGGGAGATCCTGGTGTTCTTCATCCAGAACGGGTGGATCTCCTCGACTTCGAACCAGAACAGCATCCCGTCCTCCGGGCCGACCCGATCCCGGAACATGTACCCGGTCGCCCGCTGCTCCGGGGTCTCGGCGATCTCCACGGCGAGGTTGACGTCCGAGTCCGTGATCACCCTCCCAAAGCGCACTGGCGTGGAGTCCCGGGGGACGACGGGGGGCGACGCGAGCAGGGCGAGCATAACGATCCAGGGGGTCATTCTCCGGCCTTCGCCTCCGCGGGTGGCCGCACCCGGGGCGCATTGTGGAGCACTCCGGCAGCAAGCCTCATGTCACGATCCTCGCCGGCACCCCCGTCCGTCCCATCCCGACCCAGGGTCTCGACCACGTAGGAAGGTGAGGCGATCCGGTAACGGTAGGCGCGGCCCCAGGGATCGGCCGGCACCCGCTCGAGGTCGCGCGGCGAGAGGGCCTCGAGGTCCGCCGGGTAGTGCCCCACGCGCGTCTTGTAGGCCTCGAGCGCCCGACCGAGGACCCTCAGGTCCTCGGCTGCCAGCACCGGGAGACGATCGGCCTCGATGGCGAGAAGCTCCTCGTAGTACAGCCAGTCATCACGGACGGTCCCCGCGGCACGGCTCTCCGGGAACTCATCCAGGATCCGTTGCATCCGCGCCACGCCCTCCATGTACTCCCCGGAGGCGATGCGAGCCGACCCCTCGGCGAACAGCTCGTCCGGAGCTCGTTCCGGGTCTCCGCACGAGACCGAACCCGCGGCGAGCAGAATCCAGAGCCACGTCGCCAGGCGAGCTCGGCAAGCGTCCCGGTGCAGAGCATCCATGCCGATAGGCTACGTGTGAGGATTCGAGCCTGTCAAACCCACCCGGAGGCCCGGAGCCGTGCGACGCAGGGCGTGGTGGAGTTTGACCATCGAAGTTCGCGGCTTCTATACTCACACCGTTCCGATCCCGGGCACGGTCCCTCGCGGTCGCGATGGCGAGGTCGCCGCCCGGGTGGGAGGCCACGGTGGGAAAGCTCTCGGTGCGATCGCTCGACCCGCGAGGGAAGCGGGTCTTCGTTCGCGTTGACTTCAACGTGCCTCTCACTCCGGAGGGGGCGGTCGCCGATGACGCGCGCATCGTCGCGTCGCTGCCCACCCTCGAGTGGCTTCTCGCTCGCGGGGCGCGGCTGGTGGTCGGGTCGCATCTCGGCCGCCCGCAGGGGGCGCCGGATCCGCGCTTCACCCTGCGGCCGGTCCAGACCGCACTGGCCCGCCTGCTCGGAAAACCGGTCGGGTTCGCACCGGAGTGCGTCGGGCCGGCCGCCGAGGAGGCATCCCTCGCGCTTGGCGATGGTGAGCTCCTGCTCCTCGAGAACCTGCGCTTCCACCCCGGGGAGACCCGCAACGACCCGCAGTTCTGCCGGGCTCTCGCCGCGCTGGCGGAGATGTACGTGGATGACGCGTTCGGCTCGGCCCACCGGGCCCATGCCTCGGTCGCCGGCATCTGTGAGTATTTGCGCCCGGCCGCCGGAGGGTTGCTCCTCGACCGGGAGCTGACCGCCCTGGCGCGCCTGGTGGGCAATGACATCGAGAGGCCGTACGTGGCCCTCCTCGGCGGCGCCAAGGTGGCAGACAAGATCCCCTTGCTCCGCACGCTGCTTCCGCGGGTGGACGCGCTGCTGATCGGCGGGGCCATGGCGTACACCTTCCTGGCGGCACGCGGAATCGCGACGGGCGACTCCCGGGTGGAGGCCGAGTCGCTCGCCACCGCCGCCGAGATCGCCCGCGCCTGCTCCTCCGGCCGCCCACGCCTCCTCCTTCCCGAGGACCACGTGGCCGTTCGCGAGCTGACGGCGGGAGCGGAATCGCGTCTGGTGGACGCCGCCGCCATCCCGGCGGGATGGATCGGGGTCGACATCGGAGCGAGGACGAGCCAGCGCTTCGCCACGGAGCTGCGCGGGGCGCGAACGGTGCTCTGGAACGGACCCGTCGGGTGGTTCGAGACCCCGCCGTTCGACGCCGGGACTCGCCGCCTCGCCGAGGAGCTGGCAGGCGGCACGGCGTTCACGGTAGTCGGTGGGGGCGACTCCGCTGCGGCCGTGCGCCGCTTCGGCCTGGCGGACCGCTTCGGACACGTCTCCACGGGCGGCGGCGCCACCCTGGAGTTTCTTGCCGGTGATCCGCTCCCCGGGATTGCGGCGCTCACCGAGGCCTGACATGGATTCCCGGCCACTCCTGATCGCGAACTTCAAGATGTTCCTCGCGGAACCCGAGGTGGCGACGTATCTCAACCGGCTCAAGCCGCTCGTGTTCGCGACCGAGGGGCGCGCGATCGTGATCGCGCCGGCGTTCACCTCGCTGCGCACCGCCGCCATCCTGACCGAAAGGTCGCAGATCCAGGTCGCCGCCCAGGACGTCCACCCCGAGCCCGAGGGGGCGTTCACCGGCTCCGTCTCCGCACGCATGCTGGCGTCGGTCGGATGTCGCTACGTGCTGGTCGGGCACTCGGAGCGGCGGCAGGGCGCCGGGGAGGACGACGCGCTGGTGGCTCGCAAGCTCCGGGCCGCGCTTTCGGCCGGGCTCATCCCGGTGCTGTGCGTCGGCGAGAAGCTCGAGGAGCGACGCGGCGGGCGCGCGGCGGAGGTGGTCGCCCGCCAGCTCGAGGCGGCTCTCGCGGGGCTGTCCAGCCCGGGGCAGCGCCCGCTGGCCGTCGCGTACGAACCGGTCTGGGCCATCGGCACCGGCGAGACCGCGACCGTGGAGCAGGTGGGAGAGATGCACCGGAGGATCCGTGGCTGGGTCGAGTCGATCTTCCCCGGGGAGCCGGGAGCGGGCGTCAGGGTCCTCTACGGAGGCAGCGTGACCCCCGCGAACGCGGCGGGTCTGCTGGTCACCCCCGCGGTGAACGGCCTGCTCGTGGGAGGCGCCTCCCGCGACGCCGAGCAGTTCGCGGCGATATGCAACACTCCGCTGGCATGAGCGAGGACAGGCGGCGGCCGGGCCTCGCTTGATGTTCTCCCGCGGTACTGCTAAGAATTACGGCCGCCTCAGCTTGAGGCGGCCTCACGCTCGGCCCAGGGACTGCACACCGTGACGATTCTGCTGACCATCCTCCATGTTCTCGTCTGCATCTTCTTGATCCTCGTGGTGTTGTTGCAGACGGGGAAGGGAGCGGACCTGGCCGGCGCGTTCGGCGGTGGTGGTAGCCAGACCGCCTTCGGTGCGCGGGGCGCCACGACGCTGCTGCACAAGCTGACGACGGCGGCGGCGGTTGCCTTCATGGCGACGTCCTTGATCCTGGCGATCCTCGCGTCGATGCCCAGCGGGTCGGTCGTGACCGACCCCGGTCCGGCCCCGGCGCCTGCCAGCGACGCGGGAGCGCCTGCTACCTCCACGCCGGAGAGTGAGGCGCCCGCCGCGGCCCCGCCCACTCCTGCGGAACCCACTCCGTAGACGGTACGCGGTGACAACGCGGTCGCAACGAAGCATGCCGAAGTGGTGGAACTGGTAGACACGCATGGTTGAGGGCCATGTGGGGGCAACCTCGTGCGAGTTCGAGTCTCGCCTTCGGCACCAACCTCTGCACCCGACGGGCCCCTCGCCTTCCCGGACCGCGGGTGCGGCATGAGCGACGACTAGCACTGCAGCTGCCGCGAAGTCCCGCAAGTCGCACGCCGGTGCTGCGCTGATCCGGCTTCTCCAGATTGGCGGCTGGGTCGCGACCGCCCTGTTGCTCGTCGCCGTGCTCCTGGGGGTGGCTGCGACCGCAGGCCTGAGCGCCCCCCTGGCGCATCTCCCGGTCGCCCTCTGCGCCACCCTTGCGGCGATGCTCCACCAATCGCTCTTCCTCTTCTATTACGTCGGAATCTCCTCCACGCTCGCCACGGTGCTGCGCCGGGAGCGGCTACCTGCGGCACTCGGTGCGAGGGTGCCAAAGCTGCGACAAGTGGTTCCCCTCTCGGTCGCGACGCTCCTGGGGGCGATCGCGGCATTCACCCTCGGAGGAGGCGCCCACACGGGCGCGGTGTCGCCGCACGTGCACGGGGGATTCGCGATCGTTGCCCTCGGTAGCGCGGGAGGCGCGGCCTGGTTCGGGGGGCGCGCGCTCGCCGAGGTGCGACTGGCGATCGCGGCGATCGAAGGGGAGTTGAGCCGCCGCTAGAGGTCCGGGGGGCGCCCCTCAGCCCCGCTGGCGGAGCAACTCCAGCACGGCACGGCGCTCCCGCTCGCGGCGGAGCAACACCCCCGACCAGGCGGTCGTCACCACCTGATGCCCCCGGCGGCGCACGCCGCGGGCGGTCATGCACAGGTGCTCCGCCTCGACCACGGCCCCGGCGCCGCGGGGTCGCAGCGCGCGGTCGATGGCCGCGACAATTCCGGACGTCATCGCTTCCTGGATCTGCAGGCGCCGGGCCAGCGCGTCGACCATCCGCGCGAGGCGCGAGAGGCCCGTCAGCCGGGCAGCGGGCAGGTACGCGACATGCGCGACGCCGGAGAACGGCAGGAGGTGGTGGATGCAGAAGGAGGTGAACTCGAGATCCCGCACCAGCACCAGTCCGTGATGGCCGCCCGCCGGGATCGGCGCGAGGAGCCGAACCGGGTCTTCTCGGTACCCCGCTAGCAGCTCCCCCGACCAGGCCACACCGATGCGTCGCGCCGACGCGGCGAGCATGCGGGGATCCTCGATCACGCCCAGTGCGGCGAGAAACTCGCGCGCCGCGCGTTCAACGCGCACCGGATCCGGCCCGGCGCGGTGACGGGAGGCGGCCGGGCGCGGCGAGCGGGGGGCCGCCACCTCAGGCCCCTCGATAGACGACAGAGGACTCCGTGGTCTCGAACAACTCCACCTCGACGAGATCGGGAAGGGCCGGTTTGAGCTCTCCCCAGATCCAGACTGCAATGTTCTCGGCGGTCGGGTTCGGGAGGACCTCATTGATGTCCGCGTGGTCCAGTCGCGCCAGGATCCGCTCGCGAACGCGGCGGTCGACCTCGAAGAAGTCGAGGCACATCCCGGAGGTGGGGTCGATCGCGCCCTCGAGGCTGACGGTGAGATGGTAGGTGTGACCATGAGGGCGCGCGCACGGTCCCTGGTAACCTGGGAGCCGATGCGCCGCCTCGAACTTGAAGCGCTGGCGCAGGATCATCTCGTTCTCCGACGGCCGGCGCGGACAGGAGTCAGCGGACCGCCGCGCCACCCCCGCGCGTGGGACCCTTCTCGGGGGCCCAGTCCCCCCCCTCCGCCTCCATGAAGACGCGGAACTCGAGCGGGACCTCGGTGATCGTGAGCCCCTCGCGCGACTCGTACATGCAGGCGCGCACCGTGTGTTCCCTCCGTTCGCCCGGGTTGAGACAGCGGATCTCGCAGTTTCCACACTCGTTGTTCCAACAGAACCGGCCGTACGAGATGCGATCGCCGAAGACATACTGGAAACAGCGCAGCAGGATGTCGCCCAGCGGCACCTGCACCCGCTTCCCGAGCAGGGTGACGTGGCAGAGCCGGCTGTATGGGTCGAGGATCTCCGGCGCCATGGCGACGATCTCCGTTCCGCGGGCAAGGAACCGCCCTCGAGAAGCTACGCGTCGGGTTTACCGGGGTCAAGCCGTCGCTCCCGGCGAGGCCGTGCCGATCTCCCACGGGGAGCCCAGCCCCGAGAGGGAGTCGAGCGGCGCCCCACGGGCCAGGAGGAGCACCTTGAACGTCTCTCCCATGCCTCCCGGCGCAAACAGCTCCTTGATGGCGGATTGTGACCGGATCCGCTCCACCGTCGACGTCGCGGCGGACTCCGTATCGGCGAGGAGGCCCAGGATCCCCAGCCCGAGCAGGAACTGGGTCTGCGTCCGCAGCGGGGCGGGCTCGAATCCCGCTTCGGCCGCCCGCCGCGCCAGCGCCGTGAAGTTCACGTGCGCGGTCAGGTCTTGCTCGCCGATCCGGCTCAGCGGGTCCCCGCCCGCGCGGTGCTCGTGATACGCGAGCAGCGTGCCGTGCGCACGCGCGACGGCGTAGAGCCGCTCCGCGGGGTGTCCGTAGTCGATCACGATGACGTAGCCGTGCCGCAGCAGCGCGGCGACGCGATCGACCCAGCGCAGCGTGGCGATGGAGATCTCCGCCGTCTGACCCTCCGCCAGCGGCGCTCCGTAGCGCTCGAGATAGGCCGCCAGCTCCGCCGGCGCACGCTGCCCATCCTCCTCGAAGAACCCGGCCTCCCGCTCCCAGCCCACGCGGACTTCGCGCAGGGTGCCGGCCATGACGCGGGCGCGGCGAACCGGGAGCGCATCGAAGAACTCGTTCGCGAGCACGACGCCGTCCGCCGGGTCGGCCGTCAAGAGGTGCGGTTCCGACCAGCGCACTCGCGCCGTCAAGGCTTCCGGCACGTCGGCAAGCCGTCGTCGCTGGACCTCCCGCAGTCGCGGGCTGACCTCCACCAGATGGTACTCCCAGGCCACGCTCTCGCACCCGGGCTCGGTAGCGAGCGCCGGCAGCAGCGCGGCTGCCAGCGCGCCGCTCCCCGGGCCGAGCTCGACGATCCGCTGGGGACCACTCGCGGGGAGGCGCCGGAGCATCTCCGCCACCTGGCGCGCCAGCAGCTGTCCGAACGCCGGGTGGACCTCAGGCGCAGTGCGAAAATCGGCGAGCTGCTCGAGGCGCCCGCGCTGGTAGTAACCGCCCTCGGGATCGTACAGGGCGGCGGCCATGAACGACTCGAAATCGAGGGGGCCGGAGGCCTGGATGCGGGCCGCGAGCCGGTCGGTGAGCGGCGGCGGCTCCGGGGAACGCGGCGCCGGGCTGTCCGCTTCAGGCACCGAAAGACTGGCCGCAGCCGCAGGTCGTCTTGGCCTGCGGATTCTGGATCTTGAAGCCGCTCTCCATGAGGGTGTCGAGGTAATCGACCCGCGCTCCCTGCAGGAACGGCAGGCTCATCGGATCGACGACGACCTTGAACCCCGCGCAATCGATCTGCTCGTCATCCTCGCTGACCGCAGCGTCGAACGTGAGCCCGTACTGCATCCCCGAGCACCCGCCCCCCTCGACGTAGAGGCGCAGGTTCATTCCCGCCTTCCCCTGGGTCGCGATCATCTGGCGTACCTTGTTCGCCGCACTCTCGGTGATCTGAATCATCGTCCAACCCCCTCCTGCGTGTGAAATGCCTCTAAGGCCCGGACAATCGCCTCCCCGGCGAGGACCGAGCAACGCAACTTCGTCGCCGGGAGACCCCCGAGCGCCCTGGCCACGTCAATATCCGTGATGCCGGCCGCGGCGGCAAGGGTCCGGCCGCGCAGCATCTCGGTGAGCATCGACCCTGCGGCGATCGCCACCACGCATCCATAGGCGCGAAAGCGGGCCTCCTCGACGATGCCGTCGGGCGTGATCCGGAGGCTCAGCGTGAGGCGGTCCCCGTGAGTGTCGCTGCGCACCTCGGCGTGCGCGTTCGCCCGCGTCGCCTCGCCGACGTTCCTGGGGCGCTCGTAGTGGTCGAGAACGGCCGCAGAGTACTCAAACGCCGCCACCGGCTCCCCCCTTCCCGCCGCCCACCGGGAGCGCCTCGGGCGCCGTGCTGATGGTGCGCAGCCGTTCGACCGCCGTCCCGAGTCGCTCGACCAGGAGATCGACCTGCTCCGCCGTGTTGCCGCGCCCGAGGCCGAAGCGGAGGCTGCTGTGCGCCGCCTCGTCGCCGCGGCCGAGCGCGCGAACCACGTACGATCCCTGGGTGGAGCCGCTGGTGCACGCCGAGCCCGAGGAGAGCGCGAAGTCCCTGACCGCCATGAGCAGCGCCTCACCCCCGACGTGCGTGAACGACACGTTGAGGTTGTGCGGTAGCCGCAGCACCGGATGGCCGTTGAGCTGCACCCGCGGGATCCTGGCGCGAATGCCATCCCAGAGGCGATCCCGCAACCCGGCCAGGCGCGCCGACTCCTCCGGCATGTCACCCACGGCCAGTTCGAGAGCCGCCCCGAGCCCCACGATCCCCGGCACGTTCAGCGTTCCCGAGCGGCGGCCTCGCTCGTGCCCTCCGCCCGTCATCTGTGCCCGTAGCCGCACCCGCCGTGAGACGTAGAGGGCTCCGATCCCCTTCGGCCCATAGATCTTGTGTGCGGAAAGCGACAGCAGCTGGGCCCCGGACTCCCCCACCGGGACGGGGATGCGTCCGATCGCCTGGGCGGCGTCGGTGTGCAGCGGCACGCCTCCGGCGGCGCAGAGTGCCGCGATCTCCGCCAGCGGCTGCAGCACGCCGATCTCGCTATTCGCCGCCTGGATCGACACCAGGCAGGTCCCCGGACGGAGGGCGCGGCGCACGTCCTCGGGGTCGATCCTCCCGTCCGGGCCGACCTGCAGGTACGTCACCTCGGTTCCATCCCGCCCGAGATCGGCGATGGTATCGAGGATCGACTTGTGCTCGATGACCGAGGCGACGAGGTGGGCGTGCCCTCCTCCCGCGCGCGCTCGCGACGCGAGGCCACGGAGCGCGAGGTTGTTCGCCTCCGTGGCGCCACTCGTGAAGACGATCTCGGTCGCCGACGCGCCGATCGCGACCGCCACCGCCTCCCGCGCCGCCTCGACGGCCTCGGCAGCCCGGCGCCCGGTGGCGTGAGTGCTGCTAGGGTTGCCGAAGCACTCCCCGAAGTATGGCAACATCCGCGCCAGGACCTGCGGATGCACCGGGGTGGTCGCGTGGTGGTCCATGTAGACAGGTTCCACGGTGATGCAACTCCATGAGCGCTCGACGGTGAGCGGGGCCCGTGCCGCGCCGGAGCGTGATTCCCCTCTGCTATAATCCGACGCCCCGAGGAACGTGCCTGCATCCGGTCGCTGCGGGCTCGCGTCCGACAATCGGGTCCCTGGCGCACCCCGACCCAGATCAGCAGATGACGCCATACGGTCGCCATCGATGGCGGTGAGACAGGCAGAGATCATAGGGGTCCCTGCTCTCCCCTGTCAAGTTGGATTCCCTTCTACCATAGGGACTTAAATGGTCCTCTGGGTCACACTGGCGCAGCTCGGGGCCGGGATGCTGGTGGCCTCGTGGTGCACCCGGCGGAGCGAGGTCGGAGACCCCTTCCTGCGCTTCCTGGCCCTCTGGGGAGGCGCGCTGCTCGCTCCGCTCGTGTTGCAGGCGACGGGCGCGGCCGCGTGGTCGGTCGGCCTCGCGGTCGTGCTGTGCGTGCTCCTCGCCTCCCTCGTCACCGCGGGGCTGGGACAGGCCGGGGTGTGGTTGCGCCTCCCCGCGGGTGCCGCGGCGCTCCTTGGGCTCGCCCTCGGCGCGGCCGAGCACCCCGCCTCCGGCGTGCTCCGCGACGAGGGTACCCTGCGGCTCGGCGCCGATGCCTGGAGCTCGAGCCTCCTGCTCGGGACGACGTGTGCCGCGATGCTCCTCGGCCACCGCTACCTGGTGAATGCCGGCATGCCGGTGGCCCCGCTGGTGCGCCTCGCGGCGATGATCGGCGGAGCCGCGATCGCGAAGGGGGTGCTCCTGATCCTCACGGCGGAGGCGCGCGGCTGGCCACCTCCCAGACAGGGCTGGGCGATCGCCCTCCTGCTTCCTCCCGGGCTGTTCTACCTCTTGCGGGTCGGGATCGGGGTGGTCGCGCCGCTGCTGCTCGCTCCCCTGGTGTGGCGCACCGCCCGCATGCAGTCGACGCAGTCGGCAACTGGCATCCTCTACGCCGCGCTGGTGTTCGTTCTGATCGGAGAACTTTCCGCCCGGTTCCTGCAACTGCGAACGATCCTCCCCTACTGAGGCCACGATGGCGGCGAGGCAAATTGCCCTGGCATGCGCGGCGTGCGGCGACCGCGCCGAGGCAACCATGCCGGCGACAGCGGCCATCTGCCGGGGGTGCCGAGCGGAGAACGCGCTGCGCGTCCCGGGCGGGCCGCCGGAGCCGGCACGCCTCGGCGCATGCGTGCGCTGCGGCGAGGCGCGCCTCTACCGGCAGAAGGACATCGATCGACGCAAGGGGCTGATCGTCGTGGCCGCAGGCGCGGCGGTGAGCCTTGCGCTCCTGCCGTTCTCGCCGCTGGCGGCCTACGGCGTGCTGGGAGGGCTCGCGCTGGTCGATCTCTGGCTCTACCGCCGCCTCCCTGACGTGGCGATCTGTTACCGGTGCCGCGCGGAGCATCGCGGCTTCGATTCCGGCCGCGAGATCGATCCGTTCGATCTACTGACACTCGAGATGGTGGACCAGCAGAACCAGCGCGAAGGGCGCGAGCCGATTCCGCCACCGCGCTAGGTCGGACAATTCAGGAAGGCCAGCCCTCGGAAGTGCAGGGTGCGGTTCGTTCGCATCCGGACGATTCCCGCGCGCGCTCCGGACACCCGGGGCCGAGTTGACAGATCGACCGTTATCGGGCGCCTGATGGCAGGGAATGCAGCTTGGAACGCCTTCGATCCGATGGCGCTTGACAGCGCTTACTTTGCATAGTAAAGTTATTTGCATGACTGACCCCACGAGTCGTTCCGGCCACCGCTTCCAGGCCTTGCCTGCCGCGATTCTCATCCTGGCAACCGCGCTGATCGGCGCCTGTACACGCGTCGTTCACCCCGACGGCCCCGCGGCGCTGCATTCCGAGATCGACGCGCCGCCAGCCGCCGAGCACGCCGGCGCCGTCGAGCGGGCCCGTCCCCTCGTCCGCGCCTACATAGTCGAGGAGAACCTCCCGGGCCTGTCGCTCGCCGTGGGCGTGGGGGGGCAGGTCGTCTGGGCCGAGGGGTTCGGCTGGGCCCAGATGGACGCGCGGCGCCCGGTGACACCGCACACCTTGTTCCGGATTGGCAGCGTGGCCATGCCGATGACCGCCACCGCCGTCGGCCTGCTCCACGAGCGTGGCCTGCTCGATCTCGACGCGCCGGTGCGCACCTACGTTCCGAGCCTCCCCGAACAGAAGTGGTCCGTCACGACGCGCCAGCTGATGGGCCACATCGCCGGCGTACGCCACTACGGCGACGACGAGGAGCTGCTGTACATGCGCGATCATTGCGAGAGCGCGCTCGACGCGGTGAAGCTCTTCGCCGGCGATCCCCTGCTCTTCCGTCCCGGAACCGAGTACGAGTTCTCGAGCTACGGTTGGACGCTGGTGGGCGCAGTCGTCGAGGCGGCCGCGCGCGAGCCGTTTCTCGACTTCCTGCAGCGCGAGGTATTCGACCCGCTGGGAATGGACCGTACGGTGCTCGATGACCGAACCCACACCGCAGCCGAGACGACGAGCTTCTACTGGCCCTTCGCGGACCGGGATACGTCCTACGGCATCGAGGACGCCAACAACCCCGACAGCACCTGCACGCAGGGGGCCGCCGCGCTCCTGTCGACGCCCTCGGATGTCGTGAGGTTCGGTGCCGCCATGCTGGGAGGACGCCTGCTACGCGCCGAAACGCTCGACCTGCTGCGCACGCCGCTCGCGCTCAAGTCCGGCGAATCGACCGGGTACGGCCTCGGTTGGTTCGTCCGGTCCGTCCCCTTCGGCCCGGAGGCGAGCACAACGGTCTTCGGGCACGGTGGAATCTCGGCGGGTGGTACCACCTCGTTCTTGACGCTGCCCCAGTACGGGATCGTCGTCGCGGTGACCACCAATGTCGCCTACGCCGAGCACCTCCCCTCGCTCTCGTTGCGACTCGCGCAGATCTTCGCCGGGGTCGAGGCAGGCTCCCCGCAAAGCTTCCGCGAGGAGTCGGCCCGGGTGGACGACTTCAGGCCGCGATCCTGGTAGTCGCTGAAGGGGATGGACCAGACCAGCGCCGCCCGCGGCGCTATGGCTCGTGCAGCGTGGCGCTCCAGGCGCGGTCGAACGGTGCGTCTGCCTGCCGGTTCGCGATCCGGACCGACTCGGCGTCCGGACCTCGGAAGACGCAGACCATGCGCTGCCGATCGAGGGACAGGTGGGCCCGCAGGTACTCGACGCCGTGCAGCCCCAGGCACCTGTCCATGCGGGACGCAACGACGGCCTGCTCGGCGGCGTCCAGCGGCTCCGGGAGGGTTCGTTCGACGACGACGATCTCCCGGCTCCCCGGGGTTCTCACCTCAGGTAGCGAGGCCGGCGCGGGACCTGACTCGAGGATTGTCGCCGTCCAGACTCGCGTGAGCGGCATCCCCGCCTGTTGCTGGGCGGCGCGCACCGCCTCCGCATCCGGAGCCTCGTAGAGGCAGATCATCCGGCGACGGTCCGCCGAGAAGTAGCTCCGCACGAAGCGGACGGCGTGCCTCTGCAGGCACCAGGCGCCACGATCCTCGATCGCCTGGATCGCCGCAATCTCCGCCGGCTCCTCCCAGGCCCGTTCAACCACGACGCAGGGCATCCGCTCCTCCTCGAGCCCGGCGGCCCCTCGGCGCAACGGGCGGCTCATTGAGCGCTGCCGCAACCGCCCGGCGCGCCTCCTCGGAGAGCAGCTCCCGGCGCAGCAGCCGCAGCGCGTCCTGCTGCGCGGCCGCGGCTGCCCGGTCGCCTCGGGCCGCCGCCGCCCGCGCGAGCGTCGCCCGCGCCATCGCCGCCTCGCTCGGCCGCTGCATGGTCTCCGCCAGATCCAGGGCCGCCGCGGCACGTCGTCCTGCGGCCTCGGCGTTCCCGGCTAGAAGCTCCAGGGCCGCCGCTCGCGCCAGCACGTACGCGAGCCGGTGCTTGGCGTCCGCCAGGCGGAGCGCGCCGATCGCGAGGTCGAGGTCAGCGACCGCCGCCTCTTCACCGGCGCCGTAACGCGCCAACGCCAGCGCCGCGCGCGCGAAGGGTGCCTCGCTCCCCTCGCGCAGCTTGTCCCCCAGCTCCACCAGCTCCGTGCCGAGGCCGGCCGCGGCCGCGAACTCCCCGCGCTGCAGCTCCAGCACCACCAGGTGCTCGAGCGCCTGGTACTCCGCCAGCGGATCGCCATCGCGCCGCGCCAGCGCGCGCGCCCGCAGGAACAGCGGAGCCGCGTCCTCCACCTTTCCCTCGTGCAGCCGCAACATTCCGACCCCATCGGGAATGGCCATCGGCTCGACGCCGAGACGCGTCGAGAGCGACCCTGCCTCGAGCAACAGCGCTTCCGCCTGGCCCAGGTCCCGCTCCAGCAGCGCCAGGCAGCGAGCCGCCTCGGCCAGCGCCACGACCCGCTCTCGATCGTCGGCGGCGCGGCTGACCGCTTCCGCCCGCAGCAGATGGCGCTGAGCGTCCACGGGGTACCCCTCCCGCCAGCGCAGGTGACCCAGCAGATGGAATCCCAGCCGGGCGTGCTCGAGGCAGCCGTGGTCGAGCGCGCGCTCGGCCAGCAGCTCGATCTCGCGGGCGGCCTCCTCGGGGTGCGGCGGGCGCCGGGCTGCGAGCTGCACCTCCAACAGCTCGAGCCGCCGCTGCACCGCCTCGGGCTCGGACAGCCCCTCCGAATGCCCCAATCCCCGGCGTGCGAAGCCGAACGCCTCGGTCTTGGCGAACAGGCGCAGACACCGGCGCCCCGCCGCAACGCAGGCGCGCGCCGCCACTCCCGCCTCGCCGGCGAGCGCGGCGTGCTGGGCCAGGTCGGCGGCCAGGGCGTCGTCCCCCCCGCGCGCCTGCAGCAACCGCACGATCTTCGCGTGCATGAGGCGGCGGCGCGGCTCGGATAGCCGCGCATGGACGACCCTCCGGACGACATCGTGGGCGAAGGCGTACACCCCCCGCGGCTCCGTCGCCGCGGACGCGGCCTGCAGCAGGGCGTGCCGCTCGAGCAGCGCCAGCGCCTGCAGCAGCCGCCCGAGCGGCAGGCCGGTCGCTTCCGGAAGCTGATCCACCCGGAAGGTGGACCCGAGCACCGCCGCCCACTGCAACAGCTCCGCTGCCTCGGGGGGCAGGCGCTCGATCCGGTCGCGCACCAGCCCGGCCAGGCTCGCCGGCAGGTCGTCCCCACGCCGCACTCCCGCCCGGGCGACCTCCAGGACATACAGTGGGTTGCCGCCGCTCTCCTCGACGGCGCGCTCGGCGTCAACGTCCGGGCCGACGCTCCGCGCCAGCCGCGCGACGCCCTCGGGATCGAGCGGCCGCAGCGCCAGCTCCTCGACCAGTCGCTCCGCGCGCAGGCCGCGCAGGACCCGGAGAAGCGCCTCGTTGTCGGGCAGCTCCCCGCCCCGCGCCGCGAGCGCTATCGCCACGGGTCGGTAACGGTGCAGGCGGGCGACGTAGTGCAGCAGGGCCGCCGAGGCGTCGTCGCACCATTGCACGTCGTCGAGTGCGAGGAGCACCGGGGCGCCGCGGTGCGCCCGCGCCGCGATCAGATCGGCCACCGCTCCGAACAGCTGTTCCCGGCTTCCCTCCTCCCCGGGCTCCGGGCGCGCCGGCGGCCGCAACGGCGCGAGAGCGTCCGCGAGCGACTCTCCCACCAGCGCGGCCGGAAGCCCGCGAAGCGCGTCTATCCAGGGGCCGTACGGCCGCCCGCTCTCCGCCTCGTACGCGCATCCGGCGAGCACCGTCCCGCCGCGGCGGCGCGCCTCTGCGACCAGCTCCGCCAGCAGGCGGCTCTTGCCCAGGCCGGGCTCGCCGGTGAGCAGCACGATGCGCTCCGCGGAGCCCGCAGCCACCTCGTCGAGCAGGCGGAACAGCAATGCCCGCTCCTCGTCGCGGCCGACGAGGGGGATCGCGCCTGCAGCGATGGGGGATTCGATCGGCGGAGGCTCAGGCGGCGTGGAATCGGAAGGCGAGGTGGCGGCCGCCGGCGCGCGCCGGCGTTCGCGCAGCTCCCGCCAGACTTCGGTGAGCGGCGCGGAACGTCCCGGCCCCATCTCATCGAGCATCCGGCGCCCCGCCTCCACCTGCTGCTCGGCCTCGGCCCAGCGTCCGGCGGCGGCGAGCAGCCGCACGAGCGTGGCATGGGCGGAGGAGTCGAATGGATCCGTCCCTGCCAGATCGCGCGCGTACGGGAGCGCCTCCTCCGGATCGCCGGAGAGGCGTCGCGCCACCGCCGCGAGGATGGTGGCGCGCTCCCGTCGCGCCGCCTCGCGCTCCGCCATGCACCAAGCCTGGAAGTCGTGGAAGTCGCTCAGGTCGAGCCCCTCGAGCAACTCGCCGCGGAACTCGGCCGCCAGCCGGCACAGCTCCTCGGTGGCGATCGTCTCGACGCCTTGGGCGAGGCGCGCCCGCACGTCGAGGATATCGACCCGGACATCGTCGCGACGGAAGGCGACACTGTCACGATCGGCGGCGAGGCGCACGGCGCCGGGGCCGTCGACGAGGGGACGCAGCTTGCTGAGGCTCCAGCGCAGCGCCCCGCGCGGGTCATCCGCCACGTCCCAGAGCAGGGCGCAGAGGCGCTCCCGGCGGTGGGGGCGGCCGGTCAGGACGAGGTAGGCGAGCAAGCCCCGGGTCTTCTTGGACGGAGGGAGCGCCCCCGCCGCCCCGGCGCGGATCACCTCCATCTCCCCCAGGAAGCGCAGGATCAGCGACTCGGGCGCGATGGTGAACCCCCACGTGGTGGAGCGGCCGGAACGTGAGGGCATTCTGCCGCGCTGCGCACCGGTCGGTCAAATGGTCCCCGCCGCCGGTTTCCACGTCCACTCCCACGCTGGCTCAAACGGCCTCGGCGTCTACTTCTCCGCAGGCGGCGGGACTGCCGCGACAAAGGAGGGAACACCATGAGCTCGACGACGATGGAGAGGGGCACCGGGACGATGGCGGAGCGCTTGGGCGAGGGCACGGAGCAGCGGCAGGAACCGGCGGGGGCGGGATACACCTACGGGGAGACGCTCGCGGCCGCACAGCGGGCCAACTGGCGGATCGAGGACGTCCTCGGCGATCGCCGTCTGGATTTCTCGCGCCCGTTCATGCCCGAGACGCTGGCGCGGGTCGAGGAGCTCTGGTTCCTCACCCCGTCGGAGCAGCGGACGCTCAACCAGATCCGGGGAAACACCTACCTGTACATCTTCGGTCTGGTGGAGGAGTTCATCCTCCCGTTCGTGCTCGACCACGCCCGGCCGCGGCTCGCCGACGACGACGACAGGGTGCGGGCGCTGCTGCAGTTCGCCGGTGAGGAGGCGAAGCACATCCAGCTCTTCAAGCGCTTCCGCGAGCTCTTCGAGGCGGGGTTCGGAACGCCGTGCGCCGTCATCGGCCCGCCGGAGGAGGTCGCCCGGGCGGTGCTCGCGAAGCACCCGCTGGCGGTGGCGCTGACGATTCTGCACATCGAATGGATGACGCAGCGGCACTACCTCGACAGCGTCAAGGACGACCAGGAGCTCGACCCGCTGTTCAGCAGCCTGCTCAGGCACCACTGGATGGAGGAGGCGCAGCACGCCAAGCTGGACACGCTGATGGTGGAGGCGCTCGCCGCCGTCAGCAGCCCGCAGGAGATCGCCGCCGCCGTCGACGGCTACCTCGAGATCGGCGGGATGCTCGACGCCGCGGTGCTGCAGCAGACCCGTTTCGACATGGACGCGTTCTGCCGCGCGACGGGCCGCTCCTTGACGGAGGCCGAGCAGGAGAGATTCCTGAGGGTGCAGCATCAGGCGGCCCGCTGGACCTACCTCGGCACGGGGATGTCGCACCCGAAGTTCCTCGCCACCGTGGAGCGGATGCTGCCTGGCTCGCGGGCGCGCCTGGAGCAGATCGCCCCGATGTTCTCCTGAGCGTTCTCGCGGGACGCCGCCCGCGGGGGCGGCGCGCTCCGGGGCCGCGGGACCAGTCCCGCGGCCCCCATCCTTCACTCGCTGGGAGGCAAGCAGATGAAACTGCCGAAGCGCGACATCAAATGGCGATACTGGGCGGCGACCACTCTCCTGCTGGCGGCGGCGCTCACCGGGATCGAGCGCGCGCTGTTCCTCGTGGTGGCGCTCACCGCGGTGCAGGCTCTCCACTTCGCGCTGCGGGAGCGATCGCCGCGCGCCTTCACCGTTCAGGTCCGCGTCGGCTACCTCGTCATCCTCGCCTGCGGGCTCTGGGGACCGTTGCGCTGGCTCTGCTGGCTGGCGCTGCCGGGCACGTTGGCGAACGTGCTGTTCGGCTACTGCACGCTCGCCCGCTGCCTCACGCTCCTGCCGTGGAACCGGAGCGAGCCGCTCTCCTTCGACCTGCTGCGGCGGATCTTCCTCACGCCGCCGGTTGAGGGGGGAATCCGCCAGGCGCTGGAGGCGGGGGCGGTGGCGAGGGATGGCGTCAGGAACGCTGCCTCAAGCCGCAGTCGCCCGGTTACCCTCGGAGGAATCTGACAGGAGACTGCGATGACCACGACCCCAGCAGCCATCCCGGGGGTGCGGAGATCTGCGACGGCCATGACCACGACTGCGACGGCGTGGCCGACGAGGGGTTCGACGCCGACCTGGTCTCGCTTGCCGCCACCCGCCGCTTCAAGTCGCCGACGATGTCCTCGATCTGGCCGAGGGCAGAGCGCAGGTCGGCGGCGGTCTTCTGGGCGAGGGCGATCGGGTCGCGGAGGTTCGTGCTGTCCTCGTGCAACTCGTCGCGCAGCCAGAAGAGCGCGATGGTAGCATCGCCACCGTCTGGACACGGTGAAGGCAGGCGCGGAGCGAGGGGAGCCGGGCGATGGGGAGCACCGAGAGTCGATCCACGCCAGTCGGGCCGGCCGCCTCCAGTGCCGCGCCCGGTGTCGGGAGGCGCGGCACGCGGTGGAGACCTGTTCCGCGCGCGGCCCTGGCCGCCGCCACCTCCGTGGTGCTCGCCGCGTGCGGTGCGGGAGAGCCGCGCCGTCCCGGCAACGTGCTGCTGATCACGATCGACACGCTGCGCGCCGATCACCTCGGGGCCTACGGATTCCCCGCCGCGGCCACGCCGCGACTGGACGAACTGGCGCGTCGCGGCACGCGGTTCCAGCGCGCCACCGCGTCGACTCCGATCACCCTCCCCTCGCACGCGTCGCTGCTCACGGCGCTATGGCCACCGTCCCACGGGGCGCGTTCGAACGGAGCCTTCCGCGTCCCGCCGGAGGTGTCGACGCTGGCGGAGCGGCTCAAGGCACTCGGCTGGCGCACCGCGGCGGTCGTCGGCGGCGACGTCCTTTCCCGCTCCTACGGGCTCGATCAGGGGTTCGACGCGTACCGCGACGACGTGCAGGCCCAGATGGACCTGCCGGGAAACGGGCGACGCGCTGCGGAGGTGACCGACGTGGCCCTGCGCCTGATCGGCGACGGCGCCGGGCCTTGGTTTGTCTGGGCCCATTACTTCGATCCCCACCTTCCGTACGCGCCCCCCCCGCCCTTCGACGCGCGCTTCGCCTCGTCGCCGTACGACGGCGAGGTCGCGTACGTCGACCGCGAGGTGGGGCGGCTGCTCGACGGCCTCGCCGCGGCAGGGGTCGCCGGGGACACGCTCGTGGTCGTCACGGCCGATCATGGGGAGTCGCTCGGCGAGCACGGCGAGTCAACGCACGGGGTCTTTCTCTACGACGCCACGCTGCATGTGCCGCTCCTCCTCAAGGGTCCCGGGGCGCCTGCGGGGCTCGAGGTGCAGGACCCGGCGCGCCTCGTGGACGTCGCACCCACCCTCCTCGATCTGATCGGCGGCCTGGCGGAGCCCTTCGGGCACGGGCGCAGCCTCGTGCCGCTCCTCCGCGGCGAGCCGCTCCCCGAAGCGGATGCCTACCTGGAGTCGCTCTATGGCCAGGTCCAGTTCGGCTGGAGTCCGCTCATCGGCCTGCGCACGCGCGCTTTGAAGTACGTTCGCGCTCCGATCCCGGAGCTCTACGACCTGCTCGACGACCCGCGCGAAGAGCGCAATCTCGCCGGCGCACGCGTCGATGACGCCGCCGAGATGGAATCTCGCCTCCGGGCGCTCGAGGCCACCCTGGCGCCCCCCTCCGGCGAGGCGCGGCGCCTCCCGGACGCGGAGGAGCGGCGCCGTCTGGCGAGCCTGGGCTACCTCGCCGCGGGCGGGACGCCGGCCGTGGCGGAGGGCGCCGCCGTCCCGGACCCGAAGGAGCAGATCGAGATGATGGCCCGCGTCGAGGAGATCACCCGGGCGCTCGGACGCGGGCGCGCGGACGACGCCATCGCGGGCTTGCGAGCCCTTCTCGCCGCGCGGCCGGACAGCACCTTCGCGCGGCTCGCGCTCGCCGACGCACTCGCGGGCGAGGGGCGGCATGCCGAGGCGAACGCTGAGTTCGCCGAGATGGCGCGTCGGGTGCCCGGCGATCCGCAGGCACGATTGCACTTCGGGATCAGCTTGCTAAAGGAGGGGAGGTTCGCTGACGCGCGCGATCAGTTCCTCGCCGCGCTCGCGATCCTCCCCGATCTGGCGCCGGCCGAGGAGAAGCTGGGGGTCGCGCTCGCCCAGCTCGGCGACCTGAGTGCCGCGCGAGGGCACCTCGAGCGGGCCATCGCCCTGGCGCCAAACCTGCCTGAGGCTCACCTCAACCTCGGCGTATTGCTGCTGCAACTGGGTGACGCGACGCTCGCCGAAGGCCACCTGCGGCGCGCGCTGGAGCTGCGGCCAAACTACCCCGCCGCCCGGTCCCACCTCGCGCGCCTGCTCGCCGCGACCGGGCGGCGGACCGAGGCCGAGGAGATTCAGTCGAACGCGCGCCCCTCGCCGGTCCGGACACCCGGGGCATTGTTGACAGATCGACCGTTATCGGGCTCATGATGGCTGCACTGAGACGAACCTCTGCACGGCCGGTTCCACCGCGTCCGCCGTCGACGCCGAACACGCCACGAGTGTCCTGTCCGCAGCCCAGGAGCTGCTGGTGAGCCTGATCTCCTTCGCCCGCGGGCGCGACCGTCGTGCTGGACGGCTCGAGCTCCCCCGATCTCGCGACGACGCAGGTCACGGTAGCGCTTGGAGGAGACCGGTCCGCCCCACTTCGGCGTCATTCCGGCGAGCTCCGGACCGCCGGCGATCGGTACTGGCCGGGGGACCGGGGAACTCCCTGCCCCGAAAAAGCGTCCAATCTGCCTATAATCAAGGGAAACAGCCTCAGCACCTGGCAGTCTGCGACTCGGATTGGAGGTCGGGGACGCCTCGATGCTCGGGAGAGGGGTCGATTCTTGAACGGCGCGGCGATCCGGTGCCCAGGGCGAGTTTTCGCCCTCCTCGCTCTGCTGGCGGGCCTCGCCTGCGGTTCCACCCGCGCCGCGGCGCAGATCGGCATGGTGGCGGACGAGACGAGCAGGGTGACCGTGTTCGACGCGGCCACGAATACGGTGTTGGGATCGGTTGCCATCCCGCCGGGTGGCAGAGTCGGCGACTGCACGATCACCCTCGACGGATCTCTCGGTTTCGTCACCGACTTCCGCGGGCTGCTCTGGGTGATCGACCTGACGAGCTCACCGCCGACCCTCGCGCCCGGGATCAACCCGATTCCGATCTCGAACAACGGTGAAGATACGGAGCTCTCCATCGACGGTCGCTACCTGCTCGTGACCGACGGCTCCGCTTTTCAACCGGTCTCGGTGGTAGATCTGGCCACCCGGGCGGAGGTCGACACCCTCTCGCGGGGAGCTGATTTCACGTCGGTCGACGCCTGCGAGGATGGGTCGGTTCTAGTGACCTCCTTCGCCCAGGCCAGCGTGCAGCGACTGAGTCTCGACAGCAGCGGGCAGCTGTCGGATACGGGGGAGTCCTTGCCGCTGGAGGGCGCGTCGAACGTCTACTGCGCCCCGGGAGCCGCCACCGGCTTCGGCATCGGAGGAGGACAGCTGCAATCGTTCACCGTCCCGGGGCTCGCACCCCTCGACACGCGAGCGTTTGACGGCATGGCGATCTGTGGCGCCATCAATGCCGCGGGCGATCTGGTCGTGGGCCGCAGCACGGGCAGCGTCAACGCCATCAAGGGGTTCGGTTACGACCCCCTGAACGGGCAGTTCGGCCCTCTGAGGTTCCAGCGCCCGGTGACCTCGACGCGGGCCCTCTTTGGCATGGACCAGATGGCGATCGAACCGACGAACGAGCGGCTCTACGTCCCGGTTGCGGGCGGCGTGGCGGTCTATTCGCTCGCGACCGGCAATCTCCTGACGACGATGACCGGCAGCTCGATCGTCCGTCCCCTTGGGATCTGCTTCCCCGACTCGGACGATCCCGACGCGGACGGAGTCCCGACCTCTGCGGACAACTGCCTCAGGGTCGCGAATCCGGACCAGCTCGACCAGGAGGCAGACGGCGTAGGCGATGCCTGCGACAACTGTCTCTCGGTTCCCAACACCGATCAACGCGACCTCGACCGCGACCAGCAAGGTGACGCCTGCGACGCGTGCACCGACCGCGACCGGGACGGCTTCGGCGATCCTGGGTTCGCCGGCAACACCTGCCCCGCCGACAACTGCCCCGGGGCCTCCAACCCGGATCAGGCGGACGGCGAGCTCGACGGCGCCGGAGACGCGTGCGACAACTGCCCCGGCGCGGTGAACTCCGATCAGGCGGACGCGGACGGTGACGGGGACGGCAACGTCTGCGACAACTGCGCGGTGGCCCCGAACCCGGACCAGGCCGACCCGGACGGCGACAGCCTGGGTAGCGTCTGCGACAACTGTCCGCTCGCCAGCAACGCCGGCCAGGAGGATGCCGACGCGGACGGCGTGGGGGACGACTGTGACAACTGCGTGGCGAGCCCGAATCAGTGCCAGACCGACCCGGACGGCGACAGCCTGGGCGGCGCCTGCGACAACTGTCCGCAGGTCGCCAATGCCGGTCAGGCCGACACCGACGACGACGGGATCGGCCAGGCCTGCGACAACTGTCCCGACTCGTTCAACCCGGACAGCACGGGGACGGAGGGAATCACGGCATTGCTGGCGGCCCTCGACGCCAACCATCAGCACATCACCGATGTCGTTCCCGACCTCTTCCTCTTCTCCGACGGCGAGACCGGTGCTCAGATCGACGACGGTGGGGAGGACATGTACGACGGCGGCAACCGCCTGAATACCGACCTGGCCTCGGGGATTCCCTACACCAACGGGCTGATCATCGCAGCGGAGGCGGCCTTCGGTCCTGGGAGCCGCTACTTCACGGTGAAATACCCGGGGCTGTTCGCGCTGGTCGCAACCGGGATCTCCATCGACTCCTTCTCGATCAGCGGCAACACCGGCGCCGACACCCTGGGGCTGGTGGACGGCGTGGAGCTCTGCGCCACCGGCGTCACGGTCTTCGCGAAGCGGATCCACGGCGCGGGAAACCCGTCGATCAACCACATCATCGTCGTGCCGGGCGCCACCGCCGCCACGACCCACACCTTCCCGATCAGCACGGATGACGACCTGGATGCCCTCAGCGGACTCGGCGGCGTCGCGTCGATCTACTACCTGCTGGTCGCTCGCGCCGGCGGCGACGCGCTGGGCGACGAGCAGATCGAGGAGATCGCGAACGCGTTCCTGGCCCTCCTCGGCCAACCCGATCGCGACGGAGATGGTCTCGGCGATACGTGCGACTCGTGCACTGACCGTGACCAGGACGGATTCGGCGACCCCGGATTCCCCTTCAACACCTGCCCCAGCGACAACTGTCCGGACCTCGCCAACGCGGATCAGCGTGACGCGGATCTCGACGGCCTCGGCGATCGCTGCGACAACTGTCCCGGGGAGGTCAACCTGGATCAGATCGACCTGGACGGCGACGGCAGCGGAGATGCCTGCGACAACTGCATCGCAACGCCGAACGCGAGCCAGGCCGACTTGGATGGAGACGGACTGGGTGACGCCTGCGACAACTGCCCGCTGGTCGGCAACATCGCTCAGGCGGACGCGGACGGGGATGGGGTGGGCGACGCCTGCGACAACTGCGTCGTCCGGCAGAACGCGAGCCAGGCCGACCCCGACGGGGACGGACTGGGCAGCATCTGCGACAACTGCCCGGAGGCAGCGAACCCCGGCCAGGCGGACCCGGACGGCGATGGCGTGGGAGAGGCATGCGACAACTGTCCCGGCGAGCCGAATGGGGGCGCGAGCGGGCTCTATGCCGTCGACGGCGCCTCGGACCACGCAGCCAGCCTCCATGTCCTCGACGCGTCCAACGGTGCGCTCCTCGGGACGATCGGGCCGACCGGCTTCAACCACGTCACCGGCATCGACTTCGATCCCACGACCGGCATCCTCTACGGGGTGACGAACACGCCGCAGCGGTTGATCACCATCGACGTGGAGACGGGCGCCGGAACCGTGGTCGGCAGCACCTTCCACCAGATCCCCGACATCGCCTTCAACGCCGCGGGAGAGCTGTACGGCTGGACCGAGAATGGCGATGACCTGGTGCGAATCGATACGCACACGGGCCAGGTGGCAATCGTCGGCCCGTGTCTGTGCTCGACCCAGCGAACGGGCCTGGCGTTCGATTCCGACGGAACGCTGTACATGAAGAGCAATGGCACGCTCCACACGATCGACACGAACACCGGGGCGATCCTGTCGACGCTCCAGATCCCGCCCGCGGAGACGAGCAACCCGCTCGAGTTCGATCTCGAGGACGTGCTCTTCACCGGCCTGCGGACCGCAGGCGGGTTCTCGCTCCGCACGCTCGACGCGGCGACGGGCGCGCTGAGCATCCTCGGGTCGAACGGGCTGCCGTTCCTCTCCGGGTTGGCGGTGACCGGCCAGGCCGACCGCGACCTGGACGGCCTCGGCGACGTCTGCGACGTGTGCCCGGCAGACCCTGGCAACGACGCCGATGCCGACGGGGTCTGCGGCGACGTCGACAACTGCCCCGGCGCTTCCCCGGCGGACCAGACGGATACGGATGGTGACGGCGTGGGCGACGTCTGCGACACCTGCGTCGACCTACCCAACCCGAATCAAGCCGATCCGGACGGCGACGGGCTGGGAGAGGCCTGCGACAACTGCCCACACGACTCGAATGCCGGCCAGGCTGACGCCGATGCCGACGGCCCGGGCGACGCGTGCGACCTCTGTCCCTCGCTCCAGAACCCGGCGCAGCTGGAGGTCCTTGCGTGCCTCGAGGTCCGCGCGGACGGCGGAGAGTGCCTGGAGGCACTCATCGAGACGATCGATCCGCTCCTTGCGGGGGAGATCCACCTGTTTGCCCTGACGGACGCGACGCCAGGCACGATCCGTTTTGAGATCCTGGCGACCTCCTGCCTTGCGGCCGAGGCGCTGGAGCTGTCGCTCAACGGCGTCGTGCTCGGCTCGCCGCCCCTCGACCCCGCACGCCGCTGCACCTGCGGGCCCGGGGTTCAGACCTTCACGTTCGCGGACGCCAGCCTGCTCGAGGCGACGTGGATCCCGGGGGGTACGAACATAATCCGGATCCGCAAGCCGGGTCAGGGAAGCGCCACCTCCCTGGCTTGGGTGAGGGCCCGCTTCGACGCGGCTGACACCAGCGAGATGGTCTGCCTCTTCGATTTCGGCGGCGGCACCTGTGACGAGGAAAACCTCTGCACGGGCGAGTTCACGGCGCTTCCCGTCGACGAGGAGCGCGGGGTGATCGTTCTGGTCGCAGCGCAGGAGGAGTTCGTGAGCTCGACGCCTTTCAGCGCTGGTCGGCTCCCCGCCGCGATCGACCTCGCGGGCCTGCCCGACGGGCCGGCCCGCGAGTGCGTGACGGCGCCGGGGACGACGGCGCGCGACTGCGTGAGCTTCACCAAGGCCGGGGAGCTCGACCTCGCGATCAACGGCGCCGGGTGCCGCTCCCCCATCGCCGTCGCCGAGTCGACGGCGCTCGTCGAGTGCACCTCGCCGGCGGGCGCCACGGTCGTGCTGGACGGCTCGGGCTCCTCCGACCCCGGCTCGACGCCCGGCACGAACGACGGCATCGTGCTCTTCGAGTGGTTCGAGGATCTGGGCCAGCCGAGCGAGACCCTGCTAGGGGCCGGGGAGATCCTCCCGGTGACCCTCCCCCTCGGCGCGCACGCGATCACGCTGCGCGTCACCGATACCCTCGGGCAGACCGCGGTCGATTCGCTCCTCGTGACCGTTCGGGACACGACGCCGCCCGAGCTTCTGGTCGGCCTCTCGCCCGACCTGCTCTGGCCGCCCAACCACCGCATGGTCGACGTCACGGCGTCGCTCGCGGTAGCGGACCGCTGCGGCACGCCGAGCCTCGTTCTCACGTCGGTCTCGAGCGACGAGCCGGACGACGGCGAGGGGGACGGGGCCACCGTGCACGACATCCAGGGGGTCGCGCCGGGCACGGCGGACACGCAGTTTCAGCTGCGCGCCGAGCGGCGGGAGGATGGCGACGGTCGCCTCTACACGGTGACCTACACGGCCACCGACGCCGGTGGGAACGACACGTCGGCGACGCGCCAGGTGCGAGTGCCGCGCTACCGGATCGGCCGGAGCTAGCCCAACTTCGGCAGTTGAGGCTCTGATCCAACTTTTTTCGCGTACCGGCGCCTGAGCAAACTCCGGGCGCGGAGCCCGTGGTCGGTCTCGCCTCGCGTTCCGCCCGGCCGCACGGCATCGCTGGCGGCTGCGGCCTCATGAACAGTTTCCGGCCGAGGTAGTGACCTCCGCGTCGCGCCTGCCCTCCTGCCCCGGTGCTCCTCCCGGCGCGTCATCGCAGGTTCCGGGGTCTGCACCGTTCTCGGGTCGGGCGACCACCCCGAGGGCCTCGCCGACGCCGGGAATGATCGGGAACGAGAGGCTCGCCGATGCAACGTCGGCGCTGGCGCGTCCGGTCGTGCACAGCGTGTAGTCGCCGCTCTGGGCCTGGAGAGGTACGGCAAGGGTACCCGAATCCGGTGCGCCCGAGTCAAGCCGGAACTGCGGCTTCCCCGGCCGGGCGGCTCGGGAGCGCTCTTCTCAAGTCACTGGCGAAGCGGATCAGGCGATAAGGACGGGGGTCGACCCACCGCAACTGGAGCCGGGCTAGCGCCTCAGCGGCGCAGCCTCAGGACGACTGAGCCGACCGGGCGCGGGCCGACCTCGAGAGAGGCGAAGCCGTCGGGATCCCAGGAGCTTCCGGCCTCGATCACGATCCTGCGGTCCGGGTCCACGAGCACCTGGAACGACCCGTCGTCCTGCGTGAAGACGTCGGCCAGCTGATCGCTCGACGTGCACCGCCACTCTCCCGGCTCTTGTGGAGCGTCGCCGACGGGCTCGCGCACCCACACGGGAATGTCCACGGCGGGCCGGCCCGTCGAGTCGAGCACCGTACCGGGAAGCTGGAGCGGGGCGCGCCAGGTGGCGTGGACCACCTCGTCAGCGTCCTGGAGAGACAGCACGATCGTGGCCCGGCAAGTCCACCCTTCCCCTCCTCCCAGCCAGAGGATGTAGGTGCCGGTGGCCGCGGGCCCGAGACCCACCGCGCAGCCCCCGGAGTCGGGTTCCGGCTCCATGCGGGAGGATCGGACGTTGCCGCCTGCTGCGACATCGACCGCCACCAGCCCCGCCTGGAGCCTGGCAGCGCACCCCGGCAGCTCCAGCGCGACGGTTACGCGCCGCCCCGCGATGAGGCGGCAGGTCGCGGCGCCGTTTGCCACCGTCGCCCTGCCCGGGAGGTGTTCCCCTTGCCAACACGACACCGCCGGGCACAGGTCGGGAACCGTAGCCGCACCCTCGGCGTCGGTCAGGACGCTACTTTTATCGGGACCCAGACACGTCACCAACGTGTCGGCCAGCGGCCGGCCGTCGGGATCCAGGACCGTCACGGTGGCGCCCCAGGTGGCGATCGGGGCACCGGCAAGGAGGAAAGACGCGACCCAGCGTAGAATGGTCGAGCGGTGCAAGGGGGCGTCACCACCGTGAAGGCTCGTCAGATCGCCATCCTCGTGTTGCTCGCCGGGTGCGCTCGCCGCCCGCCACCGACCGCCGTGCCTGCACCGGCGGTGGAGCCGGGCCGCGGGCAGGTGGCGTACCGTTTCCTCCTGGATCCGACTGCCGCTGAACTCCACCTCGCCGACCAGACGGAGTTCGTCGCGCCCATTCCCAGGGACGACTTCCCGTTGCCGCGGTACCCGCAGACCGCCCTCGACGCGAAGGCCGGCCCGGCGCACGTCGTGGTTCGTATTTTGATCGGCATCGATGGGCGCATCGCGGACGTCCGCGATAGCCCTCGGGAGGCCTCGTCTTCGGGTCCGTTCGCGGGCGAGTTCCGCGACGCGGTGCTGCGCGCTCTGCGGCACTGGCGCTTCACTCCCGGGCGGATCGAGCAGTTCACGGGCACGGACCTCGACGGGAACGGCCAGCCGGACTACCGCGAGGTGGTTGACTCCGACCTGGTGCCCGTATTCTACGACGTCCGCTTCGACTTCGAGACCGTCGGAGGCGAAGGGAGGGTCAAGACGAGCGCCGCGCCCCCGTAGGACCGGGCTCGCTCGGCGGTAGAGGCTCTCAGCGCGCCCCACCGCCGCGTCGTTCCTACTCTGTGCAGGCGGCGCCTCAGCCCCGCCGCATCACCCTCGCCACCGCGTTCACGGCATCGTGAGGAACTGCCCGAGGAATCCTCGCGACGATTCCGTGTCCAGCCTCAGCGCGCCGCCGTTGGCACGGCACATATAGTCGGTCAGACCCGAAACGCCCACGAGCAGATTCGTGTCGCCGAGGAAGAGTGGGCCACCGGAATCGCCGTAGCAGATTCCCCCGTTGCCGCTTTGGGGGATCTCATGGATCCGGAAGTACCCGGGACCGAGCGCCTGGAACGCGGCCGTCGCCACGTTACGGAGCCCCGAAAACACGAAGTCGGGCTTCCCCCGAGCGAACACCACGCCGTCGCCGAAGCCGACCAATGTGAACCTCGCGCCGCGCAGCTCGGCATCGGCCTGCATGGAGTCGAGGAGGCCCAGCGGCGGGAGCTCCGGAGGAGCGGGGAGCACCACGCCATCGGGCAGCGCCAACGGATCGAAGCGGACAATCGCGAGGTCGCCGCTGTCGTCGGAACGGGTGAAGTTGAAGATGGGGTTCGGCAGGATCTCCGTCGCCGGGATCCACCGCGACATGTCGTTGCCGTCGAAGACCGGATCGAATCCGATCCAGAAGTAGAGCTCTCCTGCGTCGTACTGCGTCAGTAGAGTGACGACGCAGTGTGCCGAAGTGAGGAAGAGATCGGGCCCAATGAGCGTTCCGGAGCATCGCAGGAAGCCGGGTCCGTCGACGAACGATACTGCGAGGAACCCGACGTTCGGGTGGCCGTGTCCATCGGGAACCCCGTTGGAGATGGCCGGGGCGGCGCTCGGCAGAAGCATGAAACCGCCCACAATGGCGAGGAGCCTGGCGGCAGGGTGTCTCATGGCGGTCCCTCGAATCGCACGGGTGACCAAGCTCGCCGGTGCGGATCATACGGCGACCAGCACATAGCAACCTCAACGTGCGTTCTCCAGCATTGTAGGTCCGGTCACTCCCGCTCTGTCAACTAGGGTCGGCGTGAGCGATGGCTAGGCGGTCAGGGAGCACAGTCGCCCAGCGACGGGCGTCGCGGCAGGCCGGCGCTGGATGTGCCGTAGTCGCTTGCGCTCCGGAGCCGGGCCAGGATGAACAACACCTGCCCCTGCGGCGGCTCCGGAGGGTCGAGGTCGGCCAGGGCCATGTCGGCGCTGTCGATGAGGCACTCGACCTCGCCCAGATCGACCTGGCCCGCCGCAACACGCAGGGCACCGAGACCGCCGGCGATTGCGTCCCCCTGCACAACGGCGGTTCCGGCCACCGGTGAGGGGCAGAGGCCGGGAAGCAGTTGCAGCGCTTCGATCCCGGATCGGGTGTCGAGGCACAGCGGCTCGCCACCCCCGTAGAAGCGAAGGATGCCGTCGTCGGAGGCGGCATAGGCGACGCCGAGCCGACCGTCGTCCGCCGCGAGGTCGAGAACCGTCCGCGGCGCCAGCGAGCCCGTAATCGGGGTCCACGTCAGACCGACGTCACGGCTGACGTAGGCGTGACCGCCGCCGCCGTTGGGCGACCCGGCTGCATAGCCGCGTGAGGGATCGCCTCCGTCCCAGGCGAGGTCGAACCGCGCCGGCGCCGTCAGCACCTCGATGAAGGTGGCGCCGTGATCCGGCGTCCGCAGTACGAACCCCTCGTGCCCCGTCAGCACGGTACCGTCGAGAAGCGGGTGCGCGGCGATGTCGGCCGTCTGATTGTCGCCCGGCGCGCCGGGTCCGGAGTAGGAGTCCCAGACCTGCTCCCAGGTGGCTCCACCGTTGCGCGACACGACGGTGTAGCCCGAGAAGATGACCGTCTCCCCGCCTGCCCAGACGGTGCCGGGGTCGGTGGGAGCCACCTCGAGGCTGACGCCCGCGCTGGACTGGAGGAAGACCGCATGCCACGACGTACCGTGATTGTTCGACCGCCACACCGAGCCTCCCTGGGCGTAGAGGGTCTGCGTCCCAGGCACCCCGCGCACCGCCGCGATCGGGCCGGTCAGCCCGGCATCGGCCGGGATCCAGGTCATCCCTCCGTTCAGGCTGCGCAGTACGCGCGGCGTGCCGGGTGGGCCGCCGGTCGCGGCGAACATCACGTCGGGAGAGACGGGGTCGATCCAGATCGAGGTCACCGTCACTCCGGCTGGACCTCGGGAGATCCACGTCGCACCGGGCGAGTCGAGATCACGGCAGAACACGCCGTCCGACTGCGCTCCCGCGCACAGCCTGTCCGGAGCCGCGGCCAACGAGCGCACGGTGATCCCCTGTAGCCCGAACGGCCTCCAGCCAGGCGCGGGAGGCGCGGCCTGAGCAGGGCGCCCAAGGGTGCCGACGACAAGGACCGCTACGGCGATCCGCCTGCCCATGTCCTCTTCAATACCGCGAGCGGGAGGCGATGTCCAGTGCATCCGGCTGCGGCTGCCTGGGGCCAGGTCGCGCCAAGCGCCGACGAGAGGACCGCGCCAGTCTCATGGAAACCCGCCGGGGCGTCCAGCGCGGCCCCCCCCCCCGCTGGCTTCCTCCATCTGCGCCATCAGCCGGACGCCTTGGCCCTGCGCATCCGGAGACGTTGCGCAGCCGGATACCGCCAACACAACAGCGACCGCGAGAACCGATGCAGATCTGACAGTCTCGCAGCCCTCCGTCCGTCTGCCCCATTCGTCCCAAGTACCCCTCACGGCATCGGATGCCCCGCCGACTGCCATGCCTTGAGCGCTTCGATCGGGTGGATCAGCATGATGACGTTCAGCGTGAGATTGTCGCGCACCCACAGCAGGCAGCCGATCTCCATGGCCAGCACTGCCGCCACGCTGACCCAGGGGCGCATCCGCCAGGCGAACAGGAAGCCGGCCGCCATCATCAGGACGTCGCAGGAGGAGTTGAGCACGCTGTCGCCGACGTACCCCTGCGCGATCGTCGCCTCCCGGTAGCGGTCGATGATCAGTGGGGAGTTCTCCAGGATCTCCCACCCCGCCTCGGCCAGCAGTGCGATCACGAAGCGATGCTCGATCGTCACCCGGCGCGCGAGCAGGTGGAGGAGCGCGAAGAACAGGATTCCGTGCACGATGTGCGAGAACGAGTAGGCGTCGGCGACACGCTGGGAGTTCTCGCTGCTCCAGATATCCCCGTCCCACCACCCGAATCTCCCGTCCGGTCCCAGGGGCGAGCGCCCCATCCCCCCCTCGATGCTCGCGGTCAGCGCGAGCACCGCGAGGGAGGCGACGACGATCCACCTCCAGCGCCTCGGGGAGCTCGAGACCTCACCGGGTCCCGTCGCGGGGCCGTCCGTCAGCGATCCCATGGCTCGTATCTCCACCCCTCGCGAAACCGCCATCCCATTGCCGGTCCAGGAGGTCCGTCCCGCCCCCCCCCGGGAAGCATATCGCGACCTTCGCCTCGACAGCAAAGCCCGTGTTGTCATTGCGTTGTGCCGACAGAAAAGCATCAGGTGAAGAACAGGAGTCCGCTATGGCCGGCGAGGCCGGATCCACGGATAACAGGTGGCGTACCGAGAGGCTCGGTGCGAATCGACCTCGTCCATGCGGAATCCCCCCGCGGGGGTGCCGAAGGAGGAAGCGATGTCACGCAAGATGGGATTCGGAGCACGGTGGGCGAAAGGCGCGTTCTGCGCGGTGGCATGTTCCCTGCTGTTCCTCGCAAGCTGGTCGGAGGCCGCCGTAACCACGAACAGGCTGGCTCAGAACCGGCTCGCTCAGAACCGGCTCGCTCAGAACCGGCTCGCTCAGAACCGGCTCGCACAGAACCGGCTCGCTCAGAACCGGCTCGCACAGAACCGGCTCGCCTCTAACGGTCTGGCTCAGGACCCACTCCCTCCGACTCGCCTGGAAGCGGATCCCGCGTCGGCCGAGATGCTGTCGACGCCGGACGGGCGCGAGGTCTTCAGCTACCTCGTCGAGTGCGCCCTCCCTGAAGCACTGACGATCGAGGCGGTCGTCCCCGGAGCCGCGGATACGGCGCCCCCGGAGACGCTCTACACCTGCGAGAGCGAGCTGTGCACCTTCCAGGGATCGATTGGTCTCGCCCGGCACTGGGCCGAGCGGAGGCTGGACCCCAAGGGGCAGCGCTGGGTCAGCGCCTGCATGCTCGCGCGGGTCAACGCGTATGAGATCAGCGAGACGATCTCGCTTCGCGGGGCCGCGCCCGAGCTCACTCTCGGCCTCGACGAGGCCAGGAGCTTCGGGGTGCAGGAGGGCGCCTTCTTCGGAAACCTCTTCACGGATGCGGACGGGCCGATCGACTGGAATGCCTGCCGCGGGAGCGGCCAGGCCTCGGCGGAGTTCGGCGGCCTGTCGCTGCGCGACTGCACTGAGCCGGACCCCGCGGACCCCACGCATACCCTGTGCGGCTTCAACTTCGCCGGCGACTGCGCTGATTTCTCGAACCTGTTCCCTGCGCCGTACGTGTGCGGCACTTTCGACGCCGTGGATGGCGCGTACGGAGAGTGTCACCCCGGGGAAGGGAACGGCCACTGGCCCGGCCTCAAGACCTATCGCGAGATCATCACGACGTACGTCGCGGCCGAATGAGATCACCGTAGGCGGCGGGATTCGCGATCAAGTCGGGTCGCAGGCATCCCCGAGGCCGTATAGGTCCGCATCCTCCTGAGAGGCGTTGGCGACATCGACACAGTTGTCGCAGACATCCCCGTGGCCGTCGCCGTCGAACTCCGGGGACACAGCACTTACTACCGGGTGTACTGGTCCACCGGAACGGACCCGTCGTTCAGGGGCAACGGCTTCCATTCCGAGGCGTGTCGTGCGATCCTGAGCCGTGCGATCCAATACGCAGAGTCCCCCGGGTGGTTTTTGGTAGGCTAGAGACGATGCCGTTGGAATCAGGCACTCATCTTGGTCCGTACGAGATCCTCGCCCCGCTCGGCGCCGGGGGCATGGGTGAGGTCTACCGCGCTCGGGATACGCGTCTGGACCGCACGGTGGCCGTCAAGGTGCTTCCGGCGCACCTTTCGGAAAACTATGATGCCCGCCAGCGCTTCGAGCGTGAGGCCCGTGCGGTCTCGAGCCTCAACCATCCCCATATCTGCGTGCTGCACGACGTCGGCCGCCACGAGGGGGTCGACTTCCTTGTCGTGGAGTATCTCGAGGGCGAGACGCTGGCCGCCCGCCTCGAGCGTGGCCCGCTGCCGGTCGACGAGCTGCTGCGCTACGCCATCCAGATCGCCGACGCCCTGGACAAGGCCCACCGGCAGGGCGTCCTCCACCGCGACCTGAAGCCGGGAAACATCATGCTCACGAAGTCGGGCGGCAAACTGCTCGACTTCGGCCTGGCCAAGAGCACCGGCGGCGCGGCGGCCGGGCTTACCGTCTCCCCCACCCTCAGCAGACCGCTGACGGCCGAGGGGAGCATCATGGGCACCTTCCAGTACATGGCCCCCGAGCAGCTCGAGGGGAAGGAGGCCGACGCGCGATCCGATATCTTCGCCTTCGGCGCCGTGCTGTACGAGATGGCCACGGGCATGAGGGCCTTCCAGGGAAAGAGCCAGGCCAGCGTGATCGCGGCCATCCTCCATCTGGACCCACCCTCGATCGCGAGCCTTCAGCCGTTGACGCCGTCCGCCCTGGATCGCGTCGTGGGCAGGTGCCTGTCGAAGGACCCCGAGGAACGGTGGCAGAGCGCGCGCGACCTCGCCTTCGAGCTGCAGTCGATCGCGCACCCAGGCTCGCAGGCGGGATCGACTGCTTCGCCCGAGTCACCGACAAGGTCCCGCGAGCGGTTGCTCTGGCTCCTGGCGGTAGTGTTGCTCGGGGCGGCCGGTGCGGCCCTCGCGCTCGCCTGGCACCGTGCCGCCTCGGTCGAGCCGCGAGCCATCCGCGCCTTCGTCCCCGCACCCGACGGGACTACGTTTCGCTCGACCGGGTTCAACTCCGGGCCGGTCGTGGTCTCCCCCGACGGAAGGAATCTCGTATTCTCCGCAATGAGGGAGAATGGCACCGATCTGCTCTGGGTACGACCGGTCGACTCCGTGGCCGCCACGCCGCTCGTGGGCACGGAGGGAGCCTCGTACCCGTTCTGGTCTCCGGACGGGCGAAGCATCGGGTTCTTCGCCGGCGGCAAGCTCAAGCGAATCGACGTGTCCGGCGGGCCTCCCCTGACCCTTTGCGACGCGACCAGCGGGAGAGGAGGCACGTGGAGCCCCGAAGGGGTCATCCTCTTCGCCCCGCAGCAGGCGTCGGTACTGTTCCGCGTTCCAGCGGCCGGGGGAACACCCGTCGAGGTGACGAAGCTCGACGAGGCCCGTCGGGAGGGGACCCACCGGTGGCCGCAATTCCTTCCAGGCGGGCAAAGGTTCATCTTCTTCTCGCGCATAGCGCCAGGCGACGAGGCCAACTCCGTCATGGCGGGCTCACTCGACGGGGGTGACACAAAGGTCCTCCTGCGAGGCGACTCGAACGCCGTCTATGCCTCAGGACACCTGCTTTACCTGCGGGAGGCGACCCTGATGGCGCAGCCGTTCGACCCGCACGACCTGACGCTGAAGGAGAATGCCTACCCCGTCGCCGATCAGGTCAGGGGCGACTGGGCCTTCAATCGCGGCGTCTTCTGGGCTTCGGAGAACGGGGTCCTCGTCTACCAGACCGGTGAGTCCAACGCTGGCTCCCAACTCGCCTGGTTCGATCGCGGCGGCAAGCAGGCCGGCGTCCTCGGTGACAAGGCGCTTTACCAGGACTTCAGCCTCTCCCCTGACCTCCAGAAGGTCGCGGTCGCCGTGTCGGACCCTCGCATCGGTCCGCCCGATCTCTGGATCTACGAACGCGGCCTGCGGACGCGGTTCACCTTCGAGCCCGGGCCGGAGAACCGGCCTCTGTGGTCGCCGGACGGCTCCCAGATCCTCTTCGGCACCGCGCGAGAGGGGAGCTTCGACATGTACGTCAAGTCCTTCGCCGGATCGGGCAACGAGGAGTTGCTCCTCAAGGCAGAGCACGACGAGCTCCCTGAGAGCTGGTCTCTCGACAACCGGTATATCGCCTACACGAGCCGCGGAGTACCTGGCACCTTGGAGGACATCCGGGTCCTTCCGCTCTCGGGCGACCGCAAGCCGATCCCGTTTCTCAACACCCGGTTCCTCGAACGTGACGCGCAGTTCTCGCCCGACGGACGCTGGATGGCCTACATCTCCGATGAGTCGGGACGCGACGAGGTCTACGTGGCGCCTTTTCCCGGCCCCGGTCGCAAGTGGCAGATCTCCCGCGCCGGAGGCATTCGGCCGCGGTGGCGGCAGGACGGGCGGGAGATCTACTACCTGGCCGAGGACAACAGGATCACCGCGGTCGAGGTCGGCCAGCAGGGATCGACGTTCGAGGTTGGCGCCGCGAGGCCGCTTTTCACGATCCGCCCGCAGCGGCCGGGTTCGATCTACCGAGTCTCGCCGGACGGGCAGCGGTTCCTCGTCAACACCGCGATCGCCGAAGAGCACTCTTCCCCGCTGACGCTCGTCGTGAACTGGACCGCGGGCCTCAGCGAGGAGTGACGACGCGGATCGCGAGGCGCCGGTCCTCCGGTGGCGCTGCCGGTCGGTCGAGGCTGACCGCGATCGCGCGGCCGCCTGGGGGCAGCGATCGCGGTAGCGGACGGAGGACCACTACGCGCGAATTCGCGGCAACCGGCTTGACGGTGTGGCTCGATCGCAGTACATGAAGGTAAGGAGGATACCGTCATGCGCGTCCAGCGAGCACTCCTGCCTCTCTCCTGTGCTGTCGTCCTATTGAGTGGGGCGTTCAGCTTCGCCATGCAAACCTCGCACGCGGCCGTCAGCCTCCCCTGTTCCGAGACGGGACTGCTGATCGCCGATTCGGCGTCTGGCGGCAGGTCTCCTGTCGCCGAGCACAAGCCCGCCCCTTCCCCCGAGGGGTTGCTCTGCATCGACAGATTCGAAGACCCGCGGCCGTACTGCCAGGCTTGCTGCGCCCGCCGGGGCCAGGCTCTGAGGTGGCTTAAGTGTTGCACCCAGGGAGGCGACGAGACCTGCTCCGAACGATTCTGCAGATAGCCGTCTGCGGCCTAACGGCCGGAGACAGCGCTCGTCCGACCCCAAGAGAGACCAACGGCGGAACGAAGACCTTCAACCTCCACGTGTGGCCGGTCCGCCGTGGACGCTAGCCGCGTCGAGAAGAGGTGGAGAGCTCTACTGCCGGTCGTAGGGACGGAACCCCTCCCAGTCCCAGGGTAGGCCGGTTGGTCCCATCAGCGCATCGACCAGGTACAGGAAGATGCTCTCGCCGTTGGAGGTGTTCGCCATGATCACGATGCATCGCCGGGCCTGGTCCAGGCACAGCGCGTAGTTGTTCCAGCCGTCGTCGTGACCCTCCTTGAAGAAGGCGCGTCCATGCGGCGACTCGAACAGACCCCATCCCAGGCCGTAGGCAAGGGCGATGTCGCGATAGTCGGCCGTGTCCTCAGGAGAATCGGTCGGGAATTGATGTCACGACGTGATCGCGATCTGCGGGCTCAGCATCTCGGCGCGCGCCGCGTCGCTCAGCCCGACGCCGCGCTGCAGGCCGGCCACGAACGCCGCGAAATCGGTGATTGTCGTATCCATCGAACCGGCCGCGTCCGCCGTGTTTCGCACTGGATGGCGCAGGTTCTTTCCGTCGGGATCGAAGCCTCGGGCGAAATTCGGGCGGAAGTCGTCGCGCCACGTCATCGACGTGCGGCGCATCCCGAAGCGATCGAACACGCGCTCCTGCATCAGCGCGCCGACCTCCAGCCGGAGACCGTCCTCCAGCAGGAATTGCATGATCGTGATGCCTTCGCCCGAGTAGGCGTACCGCGAGCCGGGCTCGAACACGATGCGGAGCTTGCGATCGTCGCGAAGCCAGCGCCAGTTCGGCAGGCCGCTCGTGTGCGACAGCAGCATGCGCGGTGTCCAGACCCGCCAGCGCGGATCGTCGGCGAGATCGCGGTAGTTCTCGTACTCGGGCAGCGGACGCGGGAGGTACGAGCTGATCGGCCGGTCGAGATCGATCACGCCGTCGTCCACCAGCGTCATCACCGTGTAGGCAAACGCCGCCTTGGTGAACGAAGCGCCGACCATGACGGTGTTCACATCGAGAGCCCGCTGCTCGTCGACATCGGCGTAGCCGTAGGCCCTGACATAGCGCGGCTCACCGTCGGCGATCAGCGCCAGCGCCAGGCCCGGCACGCGCCCCGCCGCCATCAAGCGCGTGACCTCGGCGTCGACTTGATCGCCTCGCAGTCTCACGCCGTCGGCGCGGACGAACGCCGCTTCGGAGGGAGCTCTTGGCGTGGTAGCACACGCCGGGAGCAGGAGGATGAAACCGAGCAGAACGTCCCGCACGCGCATACCCCCTCACGGAGTCTCCGACACGAACCTCTGCTTCGAAGGGCGCGTAGTTTATCTCCGCTGACGCCCGGCTCGCCAGGTGGCAGCGGATTCCCGGGCCGAACCGGGCTCGCTGCGAGCATCCGGATCGCAGGCATCCCCGACGCCATCGGAGTCCGCATCCTCCTGAGAGGCGTTGGCGACATCGACACAGTTGTCGCAGACATCCCCGTGGCCGTCGCCGTCGACGTCCGCTTGTGAGGGGTTGGCGAATCCGGGACAAGTATCGGCCGCCTCCTCGGTGCCGTCGCCGTCCGCGTCGAACGTGGCGGCGGGGCAGGCGAACGGCCGCGGCACCGGCGTGCCGTTGGAGTGGCGTCCGAGCACGCTCTCGCTCACTCCCGGGCAGGTGTTCGAGGCGAAGTAGTAGAAGAACGTGACTCCCCGCGGACCGACTGCGTCCTGGGAGTTCGTGCCCGGGAGCGCCGAGTGCAGGCACTCGTGGTCGTAGACCCACGGATTCCCCTGCGTCCTGTACCCGCGGTAGACGTTGTAGCGTCCGGGCCCGGGCGTGGCGCTCCAGTCGATCGAGCTCACGCCAGCCGTCAGCGTGACGGCGAGCGAGGTCACCTCGGCCGGCGGCGGGTTCGTTTCGTCGTCGGGGACGCAGTCGCAGATGTCCCCCACCCCGTCGGCGTCCGCGTCGCACTGCTCGTCCGGGGTCCCCGAGTCGGCGTCACAGTCGGACGGCGGATTGAACGCATCCGGGCAGTTGTCGTCGCAGTCGTCCAACCCGTCGGCGTCGCTGTCCTCGATCTCGTCGAGCTCGCCGTCGCAGTCGTTGTCGAGGGCATCGCAAACCTCCGGGCCGGGCCCGCCATTCCGGAGACAGCTCAACGACCCCTGAGCACACCAGACCATCCCCTCCCCGCACACGCCCAGATCACCGGTGTCGCACGCCGCGCCCCCGCCGGGATTCCCCTCGTCCACGAGGCCGTTGCAGTTGTCGTCCAGGCTGTTGCACGTCTCGGCGACCGAGGAGAGGTTCTCGTCCACCAAGCCGTCGCAGTCGTTGTCCAGCGAGTCGCACAGCTCGACGTTCGTCGGCGTCGTGTCGCCGCAGGTGGTTCCCGTGCCGGCGCCATTGCACACCGTGACCCCCTCCGGGCACAGGTCGCCATCCGCCCCGTCGCACGCCAGCCCCAGCGCGAACCCCTCGTCGATGCCGCCGGCGCAGTTGTCGTCGATGCCGTTGCACTGCTCCGTGGCCCCGGGCTTGGCGGCGGCGTTCGAGTCGTCGCAGTCGCCGCACACGTCGCCGGCCGCCGGGGTGCAGCCGGCGCAGCAGAGGGCGAACCCGTCTCCGTCCACGTCGGGACATGCGCCAGGGATGACCTCCAGGACGACGGAGGTGGCGTTGTACTGGATGCTGAGATCCTGGCCACAGGCGCTCGCGGGCGTCTGGGTGAGCGTGTTGAAGCTGCCGGTGCGCGAGGCGAAGGTCATCACCGTGAAGCTCTGTCCTCCGGAGGGAGTGAATCCCGTCGTGTCGACGGCGAGCTCCCCCGCGAGCGTCGCCGCGCCGCCGATGTTGAGCTGGTCGTGCTCCGTCCCCGGCGTCGTGCCCCCCACCTCGACGCGATACGTTCCCCCGCCGTTCTGCGTGTAGGTGCCGGACAGCGCGAGGATTCCCGGGGAGAGGCCCGGGCTCACCTCACCCGAGCTGACCAGGGACGGCGCCGTGATCGTACCCGTCCCGCCAACGCTCCCTCCCGGGATGTTGATCGTGCTCGTGCTGGTGAAGGCCCCGCCGTTGAGCAGCGTCGACCCGGCCGTCTGTGAGTACGACGTCACGGAGAAGGTGCCGGACAGGGCCTCCACGGCGCCCGTATTGTTGAAGGCGCTCCAGGTGATCGAGCTCGTTCCGGCGCCTGCCGACTTGCGGAAGGTCCCCGAGTTGCTGAACGTGCAGGGACCGTTGGCCAGGAGGAGGTCCGCGTCGTTCACGAGATCCCACAACCCCGCGCTCTCAATCACCACAGCGCCGAGGACGCCCTCGCAGGTCAGGTTGGCGGCCATCGTCACCGTGGCAGCCGCAGGCACCTCCAGGCGCCGCCCCACCCGCAGCGTGCCTCCGCCACCGGAGATCTGGAGCCCCCCCGCCACCACGGTGCGGCCCGGTCCCACCGTGTCGCCGCCCGTCCAGCTCGTCGCGCCTGTTACGGTCACCCGGTCCGCCCCCGACACCCTTCCTCCGGACTGCGTCAAGGTCGCGAGGGTCACGTCCCCACCCGTGTTGAAGGCGAGAAAGCCACTCGCGATCGTCACCATGGGAATCGTCCCGGATGCTCCCGCGTTGAAGTTCACCGTCCCGAACGCCACCGAGATCCGCCCCGCCCCCGCTGCCGTCGCGCCGGCGTTGAAGTTCGTCGTGCCGGTCGACGACAGGCTCAGTGTTGTCCCGGCGGAGAGGTCGAACGAGCCCGTGTGCGTGCCCCCGGGTGGCGCGAGGGTGCCCGACGGGACCTCGACCGCCCCCATATTGTTGAAGGCGCTCCAGGTGATGGAGCTCGTCCCGGGGCCTGCCGACTTGCGGAAGGTCCCGGTGTTGCTGAACGTGCAGGGACCGTTGGCCAGGAGGAGGTCCGCGTCGTTGACGAGATCCCACAACCCCGCGTGCTCCACCACCACCGCGCCGGTGGCCCCCTCGCAGGTCAGATTGGCGGCCATCGTCACCGTGGCAGCCGCAGGCACCTCCAGGCGTCGCCCCACCCGCAGCGTGCCGCCGACACCGGAGATCTGGAGCCCCCCGGCCACCACCGTGCGGCCCGGTCCCGTCATGTCGCCGCCGGTCCAGCTCGTCGCGCCTGTGACGGTCACCCGGTCCGCTCCCGACACCCTTCCCCCCGACTGCGTCAGGCTTGCGAGTGTCACGTCTGCACCCGTGTTCAAGGCGAGAACGCCGCTCGTGATCGTCACCTGAGGGACTGTCGCCCCGGAGGCACCCGCGTTGAAGTTCACCGTCGCGGACACCAAGATGCGCCCCGCACCTGCCACCGTCGCGCCCGCGTTGAACTGCGTCGTGCCGCTGGAGGCCAGGCTCAGCGTCGCCCCGGCGGAGAGGTCGAACGAGCCCGTGTGAGTCCCCGCGAGCGGCGTGAGGGTGCCCGACTGGACCTCGACCGCCCCCGTATTGTTGAAGGCGCTCCACGTGATGGAGCTCGTCCCGGCGCCTGCCGACTTGCGGAAGGTCCCGGTGTTGCTGAACGTGCAGGGACCGTTGGCCAGGAGGAGGTCCGCGTCGTTGACGAGATCCCATAGTCCGGCGTTCTCCACCACCACCGCGCCGAGGACGCCCTCGCAGATCAGGTTGGCGGCCATCGTCGCCGTGGCGGTCGAGGGAACCTCCAGGCGCCGTCCAGTCCTGAGGGTGCCTCCGGAGCCGGACACCTGGAGCCCCCCCGCCACGATCGTCGTGCCGGCTCCCGACATGGCTCCGCCCGTCCAGCTCGCCGCGCCGTTCACGAGGAGATCGCCGGCGCTGGCGAGAGTGCCGCTGAGCGTGAGGGACCCGTCGACCTGAGAGTCCTGCGCCAGCGTCAGGGTGGCCGTCGAGCTGACGACGAGGGAGCCGGTGCCCATCACGGTGAGGCTCTTGATGGAAGGAGCCGCCGCGGCGAGGGTGACGGCGAAGCCGCCGATGCACACGTCGTCGCCGGCGGCGGGGAGGATGTTCGTGTTCCAGTTGGAGGGGGTCTGCCACAGGCCGGTCCCGGCCGAGTTGTCGAAGTTGATCGTGCCCGGACAGCCGGCCCCCGCCAGGGGAGCGACGGCAATCTGCACCAGGACCGCGAGTGTCCCGACCCGCAAGGCTGTTCGAGCTCTCATCTGGATGGTCCTCCTCCGCTCCCTCACACCCACGCGGGCGGGCAGCCCTGTCGGCCCGTCCAAGGGATCCGCCTGCTTTCAAGGATCGCAATTCGCAGGGAAAAGGCGACACCCGATCGCCTGCGGATTCCCCGTCGCCAAGTCCTACTCCGCAGGCTCCGTGGCCGGCGCTGGCGCAAGCCTCGCGAATCGATGGGGATTCCGGTGGACTGGCGGACAGGTCCGCCGTATGCTCCCTGACGCCGAAACACTTCGCCGAGTAGGGATCGACTTGACCAAGAGGAGGGGACCGAAATGACCTCGAAAACCAGACTCGCGCTGACCCTGTTTGCCCTGACTCTCTCCTCCGGCCTCGCCCTTGCGGATCGGCCGGCGGCGGGCCAGGGGGGAATCTTCGCCGACGACGTCGCCGCGCTCAGCTTCCACTGGATCGACCTCGATGACGACCTCCTCCAGGTGTTCTGGGCCCCGGGAGACCCGAGTGACTTCGCCCGGCAGAATCCGAATGGGAAGGTCGATGTCCACGTCAACGAGCAGAGCCTCGAGGTGTTCGCGGTCGTCGGCGGCGTCCCCTACTCGGGCACCGGGAGCTACCAGGCGGCCTACTTCGCCGACTGCATCGTGTTCGATCCCGCCGCGGGCGCGTTCGACTGCTACATCGGGCCGGGGACCGCGACCATGAACACCCATGCGACGGTCATCGACGGGATCACAAGCGAGGAATGCACGCTGAACGCCCACCTGTCGGCGTTCTTCCTTCCCGAGAAGCCCTGCGAGAAGATCTTCGGCGCCGGGAACTGCCCCGGAGGCAGCCTCATCCTCGCGAGCCCGCAGCAATTCGTCATCGAGGTCGATTGCGGGGACTAATCGACCAGCGGAATCCCGGGGCACGCTCCGCCGCTTCTCGGCCGACACGCGCATGGCAATCGACCATGCGGCTCGCGACAGGTCCTCCGTCGAGGCATTCCGTCCTCGCATGATCATGCGATGGCTTGGCGGTGGCCTTCGTCGTACGGTGCTGCAGAAGGCGTGACCTGCTTGCGTCCCGCCCACTGCCCGACGGCTCCAGGAGGCACCGATGCGACATCCCGCGAGGTTCCGATGGCTGACCCTGCTCATGCTCCTGTCGGCTTCGCTGGGTCAGGCGGCGGAGGAGGGAACCCTGGTCCAGGTCCCGGACCTGCGCGTAGTCGGCTGGACGCTCGATGACACCGACCCGCTCGGCGGCAACGGGGACGGCGGGCTGCAGCCCGGTGAGACGGCGCTGCTCGTCGTCTACCTCGCGAACGCCGGGAACGAGCCGGCGCAAGGGGTCACGGGGCAGCTCTTCGAGGCGACCGGGCATCCGGATGTGGAGCTCCTCGACAAGCTGGCGCTGTGGCCGAACCTGCCCGCGACCGGTGCGCCCGCGGCGAGCCTCGCGCCGCACTTCGAGGTGCGCGTCGCCGCCACGCGCCCCTGCCGCTGGGAGATCCCGCTGCGGCTGGAACTCACGGCGGACGGCGGGTACAGCTCGACGCAGGAATTCGTGTTGGAGCTGGTCGACCCGCTGCGGATCGACCTGGCGTCCGGGATGGGGCGGCCCTTCGTCTTCGGACGCGACACCAGCGACAGTCTGGGACGCTCGATCGCCACCGGCGACCTCGATGGCGACGGCTTCGACGACATCGTCGTTGGTGCGCCGAGCGGCGACGGCCCGGGCAACGCGCGCGCGAATGGCGGGGAGGTGATGGTGATCTACGGGGCGGCGTCGCGCCCAGCCGACCTCGACCTGGCGTCGCCCCCGGCGGGGCTGACTTTCATCCACGGCGCCGAGGCGGGTGACAATCTCGGCACCGAGGTCACAACGGGGGACCTCAACGCCGATGGCTACGACGACCTGGTCCTCGCCGCGGGTGGCGCCGACGGTCCGGCCAACGCGCGCTCGGCGGCCGGGGAGATCGCCGTGGTGTACGGCAGCCCGACGCGGACGTCCGTCATCGATCTTGTCTCCCCTCCGGCGGGGGTCGTGCTGATCTACGGCGCGGAGGCGAACGACAATCTCGGCTCCGCGGTGGCGACGGGGGACGTGAACGGGGACGGGTTCGATGACCTGGTGCTCGCCGCGAGCTTCGCCGACGGGCCCGGAAACGCCCGCGGGGGCGCAGGGGAGGCGGTGGTCATCCCCGGGAGGGGGACGCCGCTCTCGACCCTCGACCTGGCCGCACTCCCGTCCGACACGGCGATCATCTACGCCGCCGACGCGGGTGATCAGTTCGGCGGCTCGGCGGCGACGGGGGATGTCGACGGGGATGGCTTCGATGACATCGTCCTCGGCGCGATATTCGCGGACGGGCCCGGCAACCTGCGGTCCTGGGCCGGCGAGGTCGCGGTGATCTATGGAAGGCCAGGCCCGGTCCCGGACGTCGACCTCGCCTCTCCACCCTTCAACGGAGTCACCGTCATCTACGGGGAGGATCTCAGCGATCTCGTGGGCGACACGACCCGTACGGGAGATCTGGATGGCGACGGCCTCGCCGACCTCCTGCTCGGGGCGACATCGGGCGACGGCCCGGCGAACGCGCGCGCCTCGGCCGGCGAGCTACGGGTGATCTACGGGAGCGCCGCGCGCCCCTCCAGCGTCGACCTCGCCTCCCCGCCTCCGGGGATCGCGCTCATCCACGGGGCGGAGGCCGACGACGCGCTGGGCTGGGGGATCACCGCGGGCGACCTCGACGGAGACGGGTTCGACGACCTCGTGGTCGCTGCGCCGAACGCGGATGGACCGGCGAACGCGCGCGCGGACGGCGGAGAGGCTGCGGTCCTCCACGGGGGGCCGTCGCGCCTCTCCGAGGTCGATCTGGCCTTCCGTCACCCGGCGATCGAGATGATCTACGGCGCCGACGCACTCGACCAAGTCGCACTCGCGGCCGCGACCGGCGACGTGGATGGAGATGGCATCGCAGACCTGATCGTCGGTGCGGGCGGCGGCGACGGCCCCACGGATGCGCGGTCTGCCGCCGGCGAGATCGCGGTGATCGCGGGCGCGCCCCGCAGCCGCTACCGCCATGACCCGGAGACGTTTGCCTTCATCGACGCCACGATCGGCACGAGTCTGGGGCTCGCCTGCGACGACTGCGGGGCGACGATCGCGATCGGGTTCGAGTTCGACTTCTTCGGGCGCAAGGTGACCGAGGTCACGGTTTCGTCGAACGGCTATCTCACCTTCGGCGGTCCCGCCGACCGTCTGCCGGCCTTCTGCCCGCCGCGCTCCGGCGCCCCGAACAACGTCATCGCCGTGTTCTGGGACGACCTCGACCCTTCCTCCGGCGGTGCCGTCTTCTCCCTGCTGCAGGGGGCCGCGCCGAACCGGAGGCTCACGGTCGAGTGGGCCAACGTGCCGCTCTACGGCGGGATCGGCAGCGGCACGTTCGAGGTGACGCTGTTCGAGGCGTCCGACAGGATCGTGATGCAGCACCAGGACACGACGTTCGGCTCCGGGTCGCACGACACAGGCGGCGCGGCCATCGTTGCCGTCGAGAACGCGACGGGGCTGAACGGTGCGGAGTACTCCTGCTTCTACCCCTCCGTGTACAGCTCTACCGCGCGGGCGTGGCGGCGATTCGCGAGCCCAACCCTGGTGTTCGCGGACGACGTCGAGTCGGGTGTGGGGGGGTTCACCGCGACCGGCCTATGGCACCGGGAGAGCGGCTCCGCCTGCGCGCCCGCATCGCGCAGCGGCTCGTTCTCCTGGTACTACGGCCAGACCGGGTCGTGCAACTACAACACCGGCGTGACGAACGCCGGGACCCTCACGACCCAGCTCATCGCGGGGCTGCCGCAGGACGCGCGCGCCAGCTTCTGGCAGCGCCGCCAGACTGAAGGGGAGGGCTTTTCCTTCGACGTCTGCCGGCTCGAGGTGCAGGCGAACGCCGGCCCGTTCGTCCAGCGCGAGCAGATGCCGGATTGGTCGAACACCTGGCGGTTCTCGGAGGATCTCCTGCCGCCGCGCCCCGAGGGGAACGTCTTCTCGAGCGTGGACCTGTCGGGATACGCCGGGCAGGACGTGCGCGTGCGTTTCTCGTTCGACACGGTGGACGCGACCGGCAACACGTACCTCGGGTGGATGGTGGACGACGTGGCCATCCACGCCTGCCCGGTCTTCGGGTCCGGCATGGCGGCGGCTGCGGCGGAGGCGCGGGCGACGGCGCAACCGGAGGTGATCTGCGAGGACGCGAGCACGCAGCTCGACGCGGTAGGGTCGTACTGTGCCGCCTGTGCGGTGCCGCTCACCTACCAATGGGCCGAAGAAGGAGCGCCAATCGGCGGCGCGACAGGAGTGACACACACTCTCCTCGCGGGGCACGCCCCCGGGACCTTCGACTTCACGGTGGCGGTCGCCTGCCCGGCGAATCCGTCCTGCGCGGCGGCGTCGGACCCGGTCGAGGTGGCGGTCGTGGCGAACCCGGACCCGGTCGGCCCCACGCTGATGGTCACGACGAACGGGAGCTCGCTGACGTTCCACTGGAGCGACGTCGCCGGCGCGTCGGACTACGTGGTGCTATCCGGCACGGTGGCGTCGGTCCCGCCGGCGACCGAGGTCGGCGCGACTTCCTCGGGCACAGCCGGCCTGACGGCCCCGATCCCGCCGGGGAAGATCGTCTTCTTCAAGGTCGCGGGCCGCAACCCCACCTGCGGAGTCGGCCCATCCTAGCCCCGTCGTTTCGACGTCACCTGCGGCGGGGCGACACGTCCCTTCGATCCTGCTGCTTCAGGATCTCCTTCTCCAGGAGGTTCTTGAAGCGCCCCTTGCTCACGTAGTGGTCCGACAACAGCCGTCCGTTCCAGATCAGGCTGAACACGCCGTAGTACGACGGCGCGTCCTGGGCTCCGCGCGCGTTGTCGAGCACGGTGACCTTCAGGTCCAGGCCGTGCTCGGCCGCGACCTCCGCCAGGTCGTGGACCGACTTGGGGAGCATCGGACACTGCGCGGTGTAGACGATGTTCAGGCCCTTGTACTTCGACGCGTTGCGGCTCACGTCGCGAAAGCGCGGCTCGGGGCCCGCCCGCAGTCGGTGGACGACCAGCTGGAATCGATCGGCCTCCGCGATCTGCCGGAAGCCGTGCTTCAGGAACACGTCCTTCCCGGCCATCCACACCCCGTCGCTCACCATGGCCGCGACCCCGTTGGCGCGAGCCTGGCGGGCCTCCTCCAGGCAAGCACGAATCAGGCGGCCGCCCAGCCCGCCTACCCTCTGCCCTCGGGGGTAGACCCACAGGCAGTGCACGAACAGCCAGCCCGCGGCATCCACGGGCCGCCATGCCTGCTCGCCGGGCACGTACTCCAGAAAGGCCAGCGGCCTGCGGTCCTCGTCACGGAAGAGCAGGAAACGCAGCCCCTCGGCGAAGCGCTTCCTCAGCCACTCGACCTTGAGTCGATACCCTTCGTGCGTCGGGCTCGTGAGGCAGCCGATGCCGCAGTCCTCCAGGTTCCCGGGTCCGACTTTCTCGAGCGTCACGCTCTGCATGCGTCTCCGGTGTCACCTCGTTCTTCAGAGGATGGACGGTTCAAGCTGCATTGAAGCTCGTCACGACCGAGCTGGCCAAGAAAGGCCGCGCGCCTTCCCGATGCTTTAGCGATCCTGCTCCCTGCAGCGCTGGCGCCACCCGGCAAGATGCTGCCACCGGCGCTTCGTCAGGAGGTCGCGGCACGCTTCCACCTCCTGCGCCCAGATCGCCTCGAGCCGCTGCTCGCTGACCTCGCGCTCCCCTTCGAACGGGTCCTCCTTCGCCACCTGCGCGAGCGCCGCCGCGTCGGGGGCGTACTCGTGCAGAGGGATGATCGTGACGGCCCGGAACGACTCGATACCGCCCGACCACACGTAGCCATCGGTGTAGTCAATGAAGCGCAGGGCGGGGCGGCCGTACCCATAGTAGTCCCCGGGCTCGAAGGGGAGCTCGGCGAACGGCGAGCCCACCACATCGAAACCGACCGGCTTGCCGGCCTCCGCCAACGCGCAATCGACGCGCCCGGCGAACGGCAGGCAGTAAGAAGGCTCGGCGGGGCTTCCGCACCAGATCGGCTTGTGCAGCGCGATGAGGAACACCCGCTCGCCGAACCGACGCGAGAGGATGTTCCCCATGCGATCCATGTATCCCGAGGCCCGCCCCGCATTGTCCAGCTCCGCCTGATAGTAGCGCGTGAACGCGTGGTGCATGCCGCAGTAGACGACGACGCGCCGGCCTTCCGCGGAGACGTGCTTGCCCACGAGATCGGCCATGAACGAGTCGTAGGTGACTCCATGCGGTAGCAGGGTGTCGCGCCAGTCCGGCGGCGGCCCCAGGGCGATCAGGCTGAGGCGGCGCGCAGCAGATCGCGATACTCCTGGTACGGCCAGGCGGCCGCGCGCATGATGGCGTTCGCCGACGGCTCGTCCCACTCGGGCGACGCGAGCAACGCGTCGATATGGGCCTGCTCCCCCGCCGGGAACATCTCGGCGGCAAGGTCGACGCCCGCCTCCCGGAGCAGCGGGATGATCTCGCCCACCAGCAACGCATCCTGCCTCAGCCAGTGCGCCTCCCCGAGGATCGTGATGCGGTGGGATCGGGCAGTCGAGAGCACGTACTCCGCCGGCGCCTGCGCGTGGTCGCGCAGGTACGCGGAGAGAGGAGCATCCGTCGCGGCCGGCGCAGCGCCGGCGGGACTCACGAGGAGAATCGCTGCGATGGCCAATCTCATGGGATCTCCGGTCACTCCCCGGCGCCCCGGGCGTCAGACGGGTCGGTTCGCAGGCGACGCGGCGGGTCTCGCATTGCGACCACCTGCGGCTTCGTTGAGCGTCTGCATGGCTCCAGGATTGTACCTGAGCACGGCGATGAGCGCCCAGGCCACCTGCTATACTCCCGGAAAGTGCCAACGGGTGATCCCGTGTAAGGAGGATTCGAGATGAACACGCATATCGGAAGGGTGTGTGCGTCCGTGGCGATGGCCGCGGGCCTCGGACTCGTGCTGGCGCAGTCGTCGAACCAGCAGCCGCAGATGACGCCGGAGCAGCAGGCCGAGATGGAGGCGTACATGAAGGCGGGCGCGCCGGGGCCACCGCACCAGATGATGGCGGCCTCGGCCGGGAGCTACGAACTCAAGGTCAGAAGCTGGTCCGAGCCTGGCGGACCCGCGACGGAGGAGGCGGGGACGGCCAAGCGCACCATGATCCTCGACGGCCGGGTGATGCTCGAGGAGATGACCTGCTCGATGATGGGCATGCAGTTCACGGGCCAGGGGATGATGGGATTCGACAACGTCTCCGGGAAGTACTGGCACACCTGGAACGACAGCATGTCCACCGGCGTGATGCTGAGCGAGGGGACGTGCGACGCGAAGCAGGAGTCCTGCTCGTTCACCGGGAGCTTTAACGATCCGATCAAGAAGGGGCCGGTCAAGGCGCGGACGGTCAGGCGCAAAACGGGGCCGATGACCGAGGTGTTCGAGATGTACGGCCCGGACAAGAGCGGCAAGGAGATGAAGATGGTGGAGATCACCTATACCAGGAAGTGAAGCGGGAGTCGGGCCGGCCTGCACATCGCGCCCACCTAGCGGTTGAACGGCACTTCGTTTATCCAGCGAAACCCTCGCTCGCGCAACCGGTACTTCGAGCCGCCATCGACTCTCTGTTCTCGTGCGACGGCCGTGCGCTGAGCCAGCTCCTTGGAGACGCTCCACGTATGCGTCGCGAGCGGAAGAATGAACAGGAATACGATCACCGCGGTTTTTGCGACGAGGTGTATCCGCCGCCATACCTGTCGCTGCCAGATGGCGCTAGGCGTCGCCGGTTCGGCGACACGATTCAAGAATAGAACGTTGGCGAGTCGCCGCGCGTCGGGCAGGATGATCATGACGGACATCATCACCAGATGAGTGGAGTAGATCTTCACGGGGACGTCGTAGCAGTAGTTCAAGAGCATGACGTTGGTCATGGATCCCAACGCGATCAACGCACCTGGAAGCGTCGTGCGCCGCCAGATGAGAAGCATCGCGGCCAGAGTTTCTCCCAGCCCCGCGATGAACGTGTAAGGGCGCGACGCCCCCATGAATGCCCACAGGACGTTCATCGGGGATGAACTGCCCCAGGTCTTGTCGAGCTGAAACGCCGAATTCTCCGGGAACTGGTTCATCTCGAACGTCAGCTTGGCCAGCCCATAGCTCAGCAGCGCGAAGGCGAGTGTGTATCGAAGGTAACTGCGCAGCATGTCGCGCAGGCCGGAGTAATCCGTCGTCCGCCGGTCGAGCAGGGACAACAGAAGCGTTCCGGCGACCGAGACCACGAACAACGCGAGAATCTGCAGGTAGTTGTAGGTCGTATCGCCGCTACCGTTGGGCGGAACCAGCTCTCTCGACAGCTTGAAGGCATACCGTGCCATCCACTCCACGATCCACGTGCTGGCCTGTTCGTACCATCCCGCGAGCGTCGCCCCGGCAAGAGGAATGAGCGCCGCCATGAGATTGGGGAGGCTATACAGGAACCAGTAGACCGCCGCGAACCAGAAGGCGACCTTCGCGCCGGTACCGGCAGGCGATGCTGACGGCAACATCGCGATGGTGGACATGACGATGCCCAGCAATGCCAGCCAGAGCCAATACGTGAAGAACGGCTGCTGCGGAGCCCTCTCGGCCTCGGCGAACGCCCGCGTCACTGCCGGCGGCATCGGACCTCCGCCCGTCCTGGGTTCGTCGATCTTCACCTGCGACGAGGGTGTATCGTCGGCAACGACCTCCAGGCTGGCGTCGTCGAACCATACCTGTCCCTTGCCCAGAATGAGGATTCCCACGTTCAGCCGCTGCGCGTCCCGGTCCACGGGCAGGACGATGTCGTAGTTCTTCCACTCGGTGGAGGTGATGGGACGATCCTGCATGTTGTCGAAAGCGTCGACCTTCCTCTCCCCTTCCTTCTCGGGCTCACGATCGACACGAAACCACATCTGGACTCGCGCCAATTCCGTCAAGTCGGCCGTGCGCACGGCCGCGCGGAAACGGACCATCTTCCCCTGCCAACCTGTGGCGTCGACGGATTGCATGAGATTGGAAAACAGCCCCTCCCCCGATCCCGCGCCCGTGGATTCGATGCGCGCGGCAGCGGCCCCAGCGAATGGACTGGTCGACTCCATGTGCACGACCCCACCACCCTGGCCCACAAACCGCCATGCAGTGGGTCCGCCGTCGCCGTTTGTCTCCTCCATGCCACCGTTCATCAACGTGTGACCCGGATGAGCGGCATCTGACTGCGCGAGGAGAGGCAAGCCACTCCACGGCACGATCGTCAGGACTAGGATCGTCAGTACGGATCGCCTCGAGAATCGGCGCTTGCTCATGCTATCCCCTCGTCGGTGCCGCGGCGGGTATCAGTCCAAGCGGCGTTCCCAGCCAGCATGCACCCGACAGGCACCAAGCTGTCAACTTGGCCCGGAGTCCTTGGACCGACGAGGCGGGAGCGGCCGGCGCGATCGAGTTCCACAACCGCCACGTCGGCGAGCGCTGAGCTCGAGCGATTCCCGAGCGGAGTTCCCTTAGAAACAGCCCGGCGTGAGTCGGTACGAGAGCGTGTAGGGGCTGCACTCGAAGGCAGGTGGGCTGTCACCGTAGATGTGCACGTATCTGGCATAGGAGTCGACACCGGGGCACGCCCCGTCGAGAGTGTACGTCCAGGTTTCGGACGTCCCGGCGACGACCTCCTGGCAGGATGGTTGGGAGGCGCAGGTGGTACCGGTGCAGAACATGTACGACCCCGCGCCGGCTGGGACCGTCAGGGTGATGGCCAGTTGAAAATCCTCGTCGAGGCAGAGGCCATCGCAGCAACTGCATGACGCATCGCTCTCGGTCGCGTTGATGCGGAAGAAGTCATCGTCGCCCACAGGATAGACTGTCAGCCCATTTTGGGTGACCAGCTGGTTGCTACCGACTGTCGGCAACGTCCTGACAGTACTGCAGTCGTCGTTCAGCTCGAACGCATCCGAGAAGGCGCCGTTGTCGACGATGTCATCGCAGTTGTCGTCCAGGTTGTTGCAGGTCTCGGTCGAAGGCAGGCCCGGGACGCAGGTGTTCGGAGCCCCGTTGACGCATTGCGGGACAGTCACCTGGCATATCCCGGCTCCGCACGTCTGGTTTCCGGGGTTGACGTTGGTGCACACCCCAGGCGTGGTCGCCGTGCAGGTCGTCAGGTTCGGATTCTGGCAGGTCGAGTTGCAGGTCAGCGCGACCGAGCCTGGCCCGCTCCCCGGGCACTCCTCCCCTGCCGTCCGGCACGCCGCGTCACCGCCGCACGTGGCCGCCGCGGCGCCGACGTCCGCGCGCCTGATGCACGAGTCGCCGCTCCATCCCCAGTAGTACCCCAGGCAGCTCACGCCCCCGCACTCCCCGTCAGGATCCGCGCCGTCGTTGATCTTCGTGCACGTGCCGACGCTTCCCGAGAGGCCGCAGGCCTGGCAGGTGCCGCCGCAGGTGAAGTCGCAGCAGACGGCGTCCACGCACTGTGAGGTGATGCAATCGCTCGCTTCGTCGCAGGCGGCCCCGTTCCCGAGATCCGGGACACAGGTCGAAGCGTCGCAGTGCGCCGCCGGGTCGCACGCGGCATCGACAGCGCAAGAGGTGGCGCACAGCGACGACTGATTGCCTGGCTGGGTCGCCTGACCCGTGCAGAACACCGCGGGATAGGGGCCGCAATCCTGGCTCTGCACTCCGCTGCTGCAGGCGGAGTCGTCGCCGACCACGCTTGCGCCGCACTGCGAGGCGGTGCAGATGGCATCGGCGCGGCTACCCTGGCAGGTCGCGGCTGAATCGCAGGCCGGCGGTTGCGAGTAGGCCCGCGGACAGTCGGCGGCGACTCCGCAACAATCCCCCGACGCGCAGCAGAAGCCGTTCTGGCAATGGGACGACAGGCACTCGGCGGCATCGCCGCAGGCGCCTCCGTCACCGACGTCGGGGAGGCATACGCCTCCCGAACTGCAGTACTCCTCGGGGGCACAGTTCGTGTCGATGACACAGACGGTCCCGCACCCCTCGTCCGTGTATCCGTCGCAGTCGTTGTCGGCCCCATCGCAGACCTCGGTCGAGGGGAGGCACGTGCCTGCTATCACGTAGTAGTGGATCGTCCCGGCCGGCGGGACGTCGATCCAGATGGTCCCGGACGTCTGGCCCAGGGCGTTACCGGGGTCGGTCACGGTCGCTGCAACGGTGCCGCGGAACACGGTGTACGGCGGCTGCGCACCAACCCAGTCCAGCCGCACCTCGGACGGGGAGACGCCGCCGGTGACGCTGAGGGTCACGCCATCGCCCGCCGCCAGACACGGGGCGGCGAGATTGACAAGCAGCGGCCCAAGCAACCGGCAGGTCAGCCAGTGGCCTGCTCCCCCGCGGGTGGGGGCTCTCCGAGGCCTCGATTGAGATTGTGTCATCTGTGCCCGAGTCGCAGAGGGAATCTACGTCGAGGCGGTGACCCCGTCAATCATGAAAAGCCGGCAAGGGTTCCGGCGGCCCTCGGTCGCAGGGGGACATCGCGGCGCGCGCGGAGGGCCGTCGCCGTGCGCCTCCTTCGCCCCGTTGGGGCCGAACCCAACGCTCTGCGGGTCCACCTGGGTGGCATCGAAGTCGGCGGTGGAGAGGATGGCCACAGGAATGACCCCGCCTGAGCGCGGGTTGACCTTTGCCGGGTCTGAATCGGCCCCGGATTGCCGGAGACTCCAGTACTTGAGAGGATGGGGTCATGGTCAGACCAAGCGAGTATTCTCCAGAGGTTCGGGAACGGGCGGGGGGAAGCGCCTACGTGGTGTCATTCATGAAGAAGCATGCTCTCGTAGTAACACTTGCTGCTGGCCTCAGCCAGGCGGTCCCGCTGTCCCAATCGCCGCCGCCCCCGAGGGAGTCGAGTCTTTCCAGAAACCCCGCCCTGGTAGGTGACTGGGCAGATCGCCTGCAGGCCAATGACCCGAAGGTCCACGCAACTGCCGAAGCCGCCCTGGTCCAAGGGGGACGGCGTTCGTTCCCTTTGCTGAGACGATTCCTCGACCCTGAGCATGAAGACCTGCATGCTGCGACTTTTCGAATCATCCAGCGGATCGGTCCTCCTGCCATTCCGCTGCTGGTGGACCTGCTGCGGCATGAGTCGGACTCCATCCGGCGCCGCGCCATCGATGAGTTGATTGACCTGGCACCGGATACAGAAGCGATTCAAACGGCGTTGAGGCGGGCGCTGAGAGACGAGGATTCGATGGTCGCAGGCGATGCCGCACGTGCCCTCGGCGCTTTGGGCAAGAGGGCCAGGCCTTCGGTGGGCGCTCTCGTCGATACCCTGACGCACGAGGATCCATACGTCCGCATCTACGCGGCGGAGGCTTTGGCCTCCATCGGCTCGAACGCGGCCAAGGTGGCAATCGCCTTGGCAGAAACCCTGGGCGATCCCATTCCCGGCGTTCGCTGGGCGGCGTGCGAGGCTCTCGCCGGCATCGGCCCGGCTGCGCAGTCTGCAGTGCCGCAGTTAATCGAAGCTCTGGATGATAGATTCCTCTATGTGCGCATCTTCGCCGCGGGAGCGCTGGGAAGCATCGGACCGAAGGCACAGTCGGCCCGAGAGGCGCTGAGGGCGGCAGCAAGCGATCCCGCATTGCGTGACGAAGCAGAATGGGCGTTGAGTCGAATCGCTGGAGTCACGTCTGCAGAGCCTGTCGCCTCGCAGGCTGTGGCCACGCCTCCGGTCGCGCCCCGACTCCCGACAACGGTCGTCCAAATAGGCAATCCGCCCGTTGACTGGGATAGCACCACCGGTCGGAACATCGTCTGGAGTGTCGAGTTGGGAGACGAGACGTTTGGACGCCCCGTCGTTGTCGGCGATGCGGTCTATGTGGGCACCGACAACGCCAGGCACATGAACCCCACCATCGAGGAAGAAGCCGGCGTGCTCGTGGCATTTGACGCGCAGGATGGCAGGTTTCTTTGGCAGGACGTAGCCCCGCGAGTAGAGCGAGGTCTGCGAGAGTTCCTGTTGCCTTCGACGACCAGTGCGCCGTATGTGGAAGGGGACCGGTTGTACTACATCACCGCCGAGTGCCAGCTCCGCTGCCTCGATACACACGGTTTCCGTGATGGCGAGAACAATGGTCCGTATCGGGAGGAGGTCTTCCAGGACGACGCTGCGGCCGACATCGTCTGGGAGTTGGACATGTGTGGCCGCTTGGGTGTCTTTCCGCATGAAGCCACCAATAGCGAAGTGTTGCCCGTAGGTGATCTGCTGATGGTCTCTACCTCCAATGGGCAGAATGAAGGCCACACGCGCGTTCCGGCGCCGCGCGCCCCGAGTCTCGTCGCGGTGGACAAGCGTTCGGGCGAAGTGGTCTGGCGCGCCATCGGGGCGGGCGAGCAGGTGCTGCACGGCCAGTGGTCCAGCCCTGTGGCGGCCAATGTCAATGGGCGAATACAGGTGCTCTTCGGCGGAGGAGATGGTTGGCTGCGCTCCTACGACGCAACGTCGGGTCACGAAATCTGGCGATTCAACGGCAACCCGAAAGACGCCCCCTGGCTTCCCCGCCCCGGCGTCCTTTCGCGCGGTTTTATCATTGCGTCACCGGTCTTCGCCAACGGCCGGGTCTTCGTTGCGATGGGACAGAGTCCTGGACACGGCAACGGACCTTCATTCCTTCATGCGATCAGTCCCAATGGCCAGGGAGATGTCACCGACAGCAGGCTCCTCTGGACTTGCCGCGAGGTCGGTCGCGTGGTGGGAACGCCCATTGAGAGCGACGGTCTGCTGTACGTTGGGGACGTCGGCGGAACGGTTCATTGTCTGGACGCGGCAACCGGCGCCCACGTGTGGAAACACGAGACGAACGGGGCCATCTGGGGATGCCTCCTGCTGGCCGGCGACCGGCTTTACGTTGGGAACGAAGAAGGCACCATGACCGTCCTTCGTGCCGGACGGCGAAAGCAGCTGCTGGCGCAGATCGAAATGGATGCGCCGCTCTATTCGCGTCCGGCGCTGATCGACGATGCGCTCTACCTGGCCACCGCGAAGCGGTTGTACCTCATCGCGGCAGAGCATTGATGCCATACGTGCCTCGGTCCGAGCTGGCTGCTACGGGGCGCCGGTGGAGTCCGGCTTGCGCCGGAATCCACCGATTGCCCGGCGCGGGGACGACCTCTGAGCACCTCGACCCGATCGTCGGCTCTGCCGCGACCGAAGAAACCGGCGCACGTGGACGGGTTCAGTCCCGTCGGAGCTTGAGGTTCCCGAACGCCCCCTCTGCGCTATCGACCCATAGCCCCAGTCTCCCTTTTTCGGGGTTGCTCAGTCGATTGACCACGAGACACGGCTTGTCGGTGTTGTTGACGAAGACGCTCACGGTCTTCTTCGTCACCTCGATATGCGAATGGAACCACCCCGCCGGATCGGGGACCGGCTCGATAGCCGCCTCGTACACGCCAGGGGACTGCTTTCGCAGCGCCTCCCAGGTGTGCTCCGGCCAATCAATGTACTGCACCGCATGGGCTCGATGCGTCGGGTCATCCGACACGAAGTTGAATGGCCGAAAGTAGATGGCCTCGTACGTCTTCTCGTCAGCGACCGCGAAGGCGATCCCCAGGAAGCTGGCGTGGTCCGGTCCTTGTCCCTTCAGGTCGACGTCGATGCTCCCTTCGCCGAACTCCACCCCTTCGAGCAGGGCCATTCCGACGTTGCTCCCCGGCCGGTTACCTCCCGGCGGGAACAGCCGCACGGCGCGGATTCCATCCTCGACGGTGAAGCGGGGTTCGCCGTTGATCACGCTCCAGGTTGTCGTGTCGTTGATCTTCGAGAGATCGGGGACGATCTCCTTGCCAGCAGCGCAGGAGAGGAGCAGGAGCGCCAGTCCGACCACACCGGTTCGCGAGTAGGGCACCACAGGACCTCCAACGCGCCCCAATCGTCGGGGCATGGTTGACAGATTGGGTTTCCTCGCGCGCATTATAGTGCGGACATGTCGGCGGAAACCGCCGACCGGCTTGGCCATCGGGGGTGCAGTACGCGAATGATCCTCGCTCGGAAGGGGGGCGCGAACCCGCGCGGACCGCTGCTGCGCGCGGCCGCGCTCGCGACTCTTCTCGTCGCGATCGCCCCGGCGAGTCGCGCCGGGATACGGGTGCAGCGGACGCTCGACTGGCGCAATGGCCTCCCGAACTCCTTCACCGATCAGGTCGAGCAGGACCCCGCGGGTTTCCTCTGGATCATGACCTCGAGCGCCCTCGTTCGCTACGACGGCGTCGAGACCCGGGCCATCACCTCCCAACCGGTGCACTTCGCCCACGGGTCGTTCCGCTACGGAGACCCCGTCCTGCTCGTGTTCGACGGTTCGGGACTCTATCGCGTCACGCAGCTCGACGGGACGGATGTGATCGGCGCCGACGGGCGGCCGCTGCGCGCGAGCTTCGCGGCGATCACGCGGGACCACGCTCTCTGGGCAAAGACCGAGACGGGACTCTGGCGTCGATCCGGTGAGGGTTGGTCCGGCCCCATCCCTCTCCCGGGCCACTCCCCCCTCGTGAACGGACCCTGGCCGGGGTCCGGCGACTCGGTGTTCGTGTCGACGGAAAACGAGATCCTCGAGGTGGGCGCCACGGGAGAGGTGTTGCGATCCGTTGCCGCGCGGGGCGTCATCCTCCCGGTGGAGGGGCCCGGGAATGTGCTCTACGTTCTCTGCTGGCTCCGGGACGGGGGGCACGTCCTCCAGGCCCGCGACGGCCGCGTCACCGAGATCGAGCATTCGAATGCCCGCCCGATGTCGATGGCGATGCGCGGCGAGGTGCTCTGGGTCGCGTACGACGGAAAGCTCGTGCGGATCGCCCCGGGGGAGCCGAACGAGGAGATCACCACGGCGCAGGGGTTCCCGGGGGGCGGGGCAGTCATGGTGGACTCCGAGGGGAGCCTCTGGATCGCGGGCGCTCACGGGCTCGTTCAGTACTCCGAGCCCGAGACCGCCAGCCTGGCCGACCGGTTCCCCGTGGGACCGCGCCTGCTCACGCCGCTGTCCGACGGGTTCTGGATGTCGGCCTGGAACTCCGCGGTTCGTGGACGGCGGACTCGGGCGGGCTGGGATCTCTCCCTGGTGAACGAGTTCGCGTTCAACCCCCCATGCGTAGGCAGCGATGGAGCCATCTGGGCGGTCCACAGCGGCTTCGATCGGATGGACGAGCACGGCAGGGTGCGCCGGTACCCCGCCCCGCTTCCGACGTTCGGGTTTCAGTGCCTGTCAGACACCGCGGGGTTCACCTGGTTCCCGACTGCCGAGGGTCTCTACTCGCTCGCCCCGGGGGCAGGCCGGCCGGTGCCGTCCAGCATTCCGCCGCCGAGCGATTCCGACGCGAGCGTGGCCGTGGCGATCGCGGAGACTCGGGAGGGGGAGATCTGGATCGGGCGCACCGGGGAGGTGTGCCATTCCTCCGCCGCGGCGCTCCGCGCTGGCTCCAAGACGGGTTGGGTGTGCGAGCCGGCGGGGGGAGGCCTCCCCATCTATGCGCTCCGCCAGATGCCGAGTGGCGATCTGTGGGCCACCGGCGATCGCGTCGGCGTGATGCGCCGGCACGCGGGCCGGTGGGAGTCCGTGCCCGGGGCGGCGTCTCTCGTCTCCCCGGTCACCTACGGGCCCATCCCCTCGCCGGCGGGGGGATTCTGGATTGTCGGGCAGGGGAACTGCCTCCGTGTAGAGGAGCGACCGGATCTGCCGGAGGGATGGAGAGTCCTCGAGCAGATCGGCCTCTGGCAGGGGCTGCCGACATCGTGGGTGATGGACCTCTTCGAGGAGACCGACGGGACGCTGTGGCTGGCGACCGACATGAGCCTCGTGCGAGTTCCCAGACAGGCGCGCTTCGCGCGCCCCGCGCCGCCGCGGATCGCGATCGTCGAGGTGAGCAGCGACGGGGTGGCGCTCGATCCAGGTCGCTCGCTCGATCTCCCGCACGACCGGAACCGCCTCGAGGTGCGCTTCGCGGCCCTCTCCTATCGCGAGCCGGGTCTGATCCGGTACCGCACGCGCCTCCACCCGGAGGATCCCTGGTCCCCCCCGGGCAGGAACTCCACCTTCCGCTTCCCCGACCTGCCTGCCGGCAGCTACAGGATCGAGGCCGAGGCGACGCTCGACGGGGAGCACTGGTCCCCGCAATCGGCCGTGCTCGATCTCGAGGTGCTGCCCCCCTGGTGGCGGACCTGGTGGGCGTACGTCGCGGCGGTGATCGGCATCACGTCGATCGCGGCGACGGCCTACCGCCTCCGGGTCGGGCAGCTCCTTCGCCTCGAGCGACAGCGCGCGCGCATCGCGATGGATCTGCACGATGCCATCGGCTCGGGTCTGGGGAGCATCCGGCTCCTCGCCGGGCTCGCGGGGCGCGACACGACGTCAGAGCGTAGCCGGAGCGATCTCGCCGTGCGCATCGCCTCGATCTCCGAGGAGTTGGCGACCTCCCTCGGGGACATCGTCTGGTCGCTGCGTCGCGGCTCCGGGACGCTCGAGTCGCTGGCGACGCAACTCTTGAGCCGCGGCGCCCCGCTGTTCGAGGGGCAGGGGGTCGAGTTTCGCGCCGATTTTCCCGAGCGCTGGCCTGACGTCCGGCTGTCGCTCGCGGTGCGGCGGCACGTCTTCCTGATTGGGCTCGAGGCGATGCACAACGCCGCGCGTCATTCCGGGGCGCGCGCCGTCGCGCTGGGGATCGACCGCGAGGGGCGCCGCTGGCGCCTCCGCGTCGAGGACGACGGCCGGGGCATCCGCGACGAGGCGCCGGCGCATCGTCCGGGAGGCGGCCTTGGGCTCGAGAGCATCGCGAGACGCGCCTCGGAGATTGGAGCGGTTGCTCGCTGGACCGCGCGGGAGGCCGGCGGAACGCGGTTCACGCTCGATTTCGACGCAGCCGCCGAGGACCGCAGGACACTCGACACGACCGTGTCGCCAGAACGTGCGACAGGCGAACCGGGCGATCCGGTGGCACATTCACCCAAGCGGAGCGAGTAGACGATGACGATGGATCTTCAGATCGCGGTGGTCGAGGACGATCCGCACTATCGCGGGAGCCTCGAGACGCTCCTCGAGATGGAGCCGGGGTTCGCGCTGGCGGGGAGCTACGGCTCCGCCCGCGAGTTCCTGGCCTCCCTCGGCGGGAGCCCGACGGACGCGGAGGTTCCGTGGGACGTCGTGCTCATGGACATCGACCTGCCCGGGATGAGCGGCATCGAGGCGACCCGCGAGCTGAAGCGACGGAACGTCGACGCGCCCGTCGTGATCCTCACGGCCTTCGAGGATCCCGAAAAGATCCTGAGCGCGATCCGCGCCGGGGCGGACGGATACCTGGTGAAGCGGGCCGGCCTCATCGAGGTGATCGAGCAGCTTCGGTCCGTCGCCGGTGGCGGATCGCCCATGACACCGACGGTGGCACGTTCGGTCCTCGGGCTGCTGCGGGAACCCGATCCCGGCGCCGCGCGGGCCGGCGCCGCTGACGTGTCCGTCCATGCTTCGTCCGCGGGGGACGCTGCCGCGCCGGACGAGGGGGGTGCCTCGCTCTCGGAGCGCGAGCTGGCGGTCCTGACGGCGCTCGTGAACGGGCGCTCCTACAAGCAGATTGCCGCCGACCTGGATCTGAGCACCCACACCATCCGCACCTACATCCGGCGCGTCTACGGGAAGCTCCGGGTCCACAGCGCGACCGAGGCCGTGGCGCGCGCGCTGCGCGGGCGTCTCACCAGGTAGCTCCGACCTTCCCCCGGGCGTCACGGCGCGCGGAAGCCGTGTCGGCACAAATGGCGACTCGCGCGGACCGCAAGAACGCGGTATCTCACATGCGTCCTACGCAGAGCGACTCGCGCGCAGTCCAGGCTGCGGCCGCGGCCCAGAGGGGGAATTCAAAACGAAGGGAGAAACGGTATGCAGCATCTATTTGGAACATCGCAAATCATCAACCAACGTCGTTGGTGGTTCGCAGCCGCAGTCGGCGTATTGACCGCAGGCACAGCCGCAACAGTTGTGTTTGCGGTAACACCGGGCTCCGGCGGAATGATCGGCGGGTCGACTGTCGCCGTCGACAACACCGCCGGCGATCAGCTTGACCCCCACGTGAGCGGCGACCTGGCTGCATATACAGACGCGGCGGACCCGGCCCAGGCGCTGATCCGTTACTACGACTTCCTCAACCCGCTGGTGCCGAACGCTTCGATCCCTGCCGGGCCGGACGACATCGACACACTCTCCGACGTGAATGGCAACCACATCGCGTTCGCCCGCTACAACGCGGTCAGCGGCGTCCGTGCGTGCATGGTCTACGACGTGGTGACGCACAACACGATCCAGATCGGCTCAGGCACCTCGGCCTTCGCGATGGCGCTCGGCGGCGACACGGTCGGGTTCGTGAGCGGCTCGCCCGGAGAGATCATGGTGGGCAGCATCTCGAACCCCGGCGGCACGCTCGTCGACGTGAGCGCGTCGGGGGACAACGACATCAGCCCGGCGGTCTCGCCTTCGGGCAACGTGATCACCTGGTCGTCGTGCACCGGCTTCACCTGCAGCATCATGAAGTCGATTCGCTCGGGCGGCGTGTGGAGCGCCCCGTCGATTGTGCGAGCCGCGCCGGCCGCGAACTCGGACACTGACGGCACCGACATCGTCTACGCCTCGAGCGGCGACGTCTTTTTCCAGCCGGTGGCCGGCGGCAGCGAGACGCAGATCCAGCTGACGGGCGTCGAGCGCAACCCCAGCATCTCGGGCGGCGTGATCGCGTTCGAGGGTGCCGCCTCGGCGGGCGTCGCGGCCGACCTCTACATCTACCAGATCCCCAGCAACACAGTCTTCCGCATCACCGACACCCCGCTCATTGACGAGACGCTCAATGACGTCTCGGTGCTCTCGAACGGCGACGTGCGAGTGGTCTGGGTAGCCGACGACGACTCGTCGCAGGCGTTCGCCCGCAACATCTACGCTCGCACGTTTCCGCTTCCAGATGTACAACCACCACAACCTGGCTATGACTTCTTCGGATTCTTCCAGCCCGTGGACAACGCGCCAACTGCCAACGTTGCCACGGCGGGCAGTGCGCTTCCAGTCCGATTCTCTCTCGGTGGCAATCAAGGACTGGCAATCTTCGCTGCGGGTTATCCGGTATCAAGTCCGATCGCGTGCGATGCGAGCGCACCTGGGGCTGTGATTGAAGAAACGGTGAGCGCGGGTGGCAGCAGTTTGAGCTACGACCCGACCACCGACCAGTACAGCTACATCTGGAAGACCGACAGAGGCTGGAGAGGAACCTGTCGCATGCTCGTTGTGAGGTTGAACGACGGTACCGAACATCTCGCGAAGTTTCGATTCAGATAAGGAGACGCCGGCGGTGTACGGACGCCGTGTCGCCACAAATGGCGACTCGCGCCGACGACTGGAACACGGTATTCAGATACCGCATTTGGTCGCGGGGGGGCGACGGTCATGAGGACACGATCTCAGGTCCTGGTCCTGGCAGCGGCGTTGACTCATGGTGCGGCACTGGCCGCCGATCCCCCGATGACGATGAACTACCAGGGCGTCCTGCGGGACGCGGCGGACAAGCCGCGGACCGGGACGTTCGACATGGTCTTCCGGTTCTTCGACGCCCAGACCGCCGGCAGCGTGCTCATCGTCGACCAGCACACCGCGGCGGCCGGCGGCATGGTCGCGGTGACGAACGGGCTCTTCGACGTGCAGCTTGGCACAGGGATCCTCCTCGGCGCGGGTGGCGGCCTCTACCTGTCGCTCGCGGACATGTTCCGCGACTACACCTACGTCTGGATGGAGATCACGATCGGGGCGGAGACTCTGAGCCCGAGGCTCCAGATCCAGGCGTCCGCCTACGCGCTCAACGCCGGCCGCCTGCAGGGAAGGCCGGCGTCGAGCTTCCTCGACACGTCCTGGGTCTCGCAGAACAAGTCCGGGAGTCTCTGGATGGCGACCACGTTCCCCGACGCCGTTACGGGATCCTACTACGGCGCCACCGGAATGCTCGGCAGCGCCGCCTTCAACACGGCGGTCTACGGCTACGGCGGGTCCCTCGGAGGCCTCTTTTCCAGCACCTCGGGCAGCGAGACGACTCTGGCGAACGACACCAAGGGAGTGCGGGCGGTGGGTCAATCGACCGGCGGGTCGTTCGCGAACAACGCCGGCGGCGGCTCGGCCATCCTCGCGTCGGGGCGCAGCGGCATCTCCGCCTCCGGGCAGTCCCCCGGGAGCGCGGGACACTTCGAGGAGCGGGTGTATTCGGGAAGGGCGGATCTCTGCCAAGGCGGCACCGGCCTCGCCGCGACCGGCTCGTACATTGCAGGCCGGTTCATCGCGAACATCAGCCGCTTCACCGCGGAGCTCGGCAACCACAGCTGGGAAGCGGGAGGGGCCTTCTCCTCACCGGTGCCCGGGATCTACACCATTGTCGCCGATGCGTACGGGTTCGGAGTTGCCTCGAACGCTACCAAGGCGTTCCTACAGAACCACCCGACCGATCCAGGCCGCCTCATGGCCTACGTCGCGCTCGAGGGGCCGGAAGCGGGGACCTATACGCGCGGGTCGGGATCTTTGCGCGGCGGGGAGGCCCGTATCACGCTCGATCCGACGTTCGCGCTGACGACGAATCCCGATATCGGCCTGACCGCGGTGGTCACGCCGCGCCGCGCGCGCGCCGACCTCTACGTCGCGTCGGTCTCGACGCAGGAGCTGGTGGTGCGCACGGGCGCAGCCGCCGCCGACGAGGTGGCGTTCGACTACGTCGTCAATGGCCTGCGCGTCGGGTTCGAGAACCAGGCGGTGATCCTCGAGAGCGCCCGCTTCCCGAGCGCGACGGTGCCGAGCGCCGAGGTCGCCGCAACGAGGCTGGCCGCGATGCCGGAGGATGTCCGGGCCTCCACCCCCCTCGCGCGACTCTCGGCGGAGCGCGCCCGTTCGGGGGGCGGTGCTCCGGATCTCGCGGGCGCGCGGGCGTTGCTCGCCGGGATCAACTCTCCCGAGCACGCGCTCCACGCGCGCCCGCTTGACGCGGGAAGCTACCTTTCGGAGGTGCAGACGGAGGATACGCGGCCGTCGGTCGCGCCTTCTGCCGGTTGGTCATCGACGGCGGGCAGAACGAGCGAGCCTGACCCGACACCCAGGCCACGCGCTACGGCGGCCCCGGGGGAGATCCTCTACAGCTTCTCGATGCCGGTCGCGATGGAGGTCCAGCCGGGCGACGTGCTGTCGAACGACCCGGCGGCGCCGGGCAGCCTCCACCTCGCGGAGGAGGCTGGGGATCCGGCCGTCGTCGGCGTCGTGGTGGGGCCGCCCGGCGCTCGCTTGCGGGACCAGGCCACGATCGCGCTCGCGGGGACGATCGTCCCCTGCAACGCGGACGCGTCGGGCCGACCGATCGCGGTGGGCGACCTCCTCGTGGCCTCCCCGACGCCGGGGTTCGCGATGAGCGCCGAGACCGACCCTCGGCCGGGAACGGTCATCGGCAAGGCGCTCGAGCCGCTCGCCGCCGGGACGGGCACGATCCACATCCTCGTGATGTCCCGCTGAGGGGAAACCAGACGATCTTGGGGAGATGGTCATGAAGACGAGAGCTCGGATGCTGCTCCTGGTAACGGCGTTCATCCCCGGTGCGACGCTCGCCGCGGGTCCCCCGCCGACGATGCGCTACCAGGGTGTCCTGCGGGACGCGGCGAACCATCCGCTTACCGGGACCTTCGACATGACCTTCCGGTTCATCGACGTGCAGTACACCGGATATGACATCCTCGTCGACGTACATACGGGCGGTGGCGCGGTGGCGGTGGCGAACGGGCTCTTCAGCGTGCAACTCGGCGGTGGGACAGTGACGGACGGTGCGGGCCCGGGCACCTACACCTCGCTGGGGGAGGTGTTCCGCGACCATTCCTACGTAGACATGCAGATCACCGTCGGAACGGAGACTCTCTTCCCGATGGTCCAGATCCACGCCTCCCCCTACGCACTCAACTCCGGTGGCTTGCAGGGGATGCCAGCGTCGAGCTTCCTGGACACCTCCCCGACCTCGCAGACGAGGTCCGGCCCGCTGGTGGTGGCGGGCACCGCTGACCATGCCATCATTGGGAGCAATTCCTACAACGGGGTCATGGGGACGCTCGGGAGCACGAACCTCGACGCGGGAGTCGTGGGGTACGGAGGGGGGATCGGCGGCGGCTTCCGCAACAGCTACGGAAGCGAGGCGACGACAGCGAACTACGTCGAGGGGATACAGGCCATCGGCGCGACGACCGGGGGGGATTTCACGAACAACACCGACGTCGGCGCGGCCATCCTCGCGGCGGGGCGGACCGGTATTGCCGCCTACGGGAGGAAATCTGATCCGATCCCCTTCACTCCCCCCAACGGCGTGGGCCATTTCGCGGACAACCATACCTGTGCGGTGGATCTCGCCGTAGGCGGCAGGGCCGTCACCGCGGCGGGTGGTGGCGTCGCCGGTCGGTTCACGTCGAGCGTCGGGGGCTACCTCGCGGAGGTGGCCGCCTACGACCGAGGTGCGGGAGGGTACTTCGAGGCACCGACATCTGGGGTCTACACCCAGCTCGCCTCTGATGTGGGACTCCGGACCAACGGCACCAAAGCGTTTCTCCAGAATCACCCGACCGATCCCGGCCGGCTCATCGCCTACAGGGTGCTCGAGGGGCCGGAGGCCGGGACCTACACGCGCGGGTCGGGATCAATCCGGGGCTGGGAGGCCCGCATCGCGCTCGACCCGACGTTTGCCCTCACGACGGATCCCGATATCGGACTGACAGCTGTAGTCACGCCGCGCCGCGCGCGCGCCGATCTCTACGTCGCCGCGATCTCGCCGCAGGAGCTGGTGGTGCGCTCGGGCGCGGCCTCGGCCGAGGGCGTGGCGTTCGACTACGTGGTGAACGGGCTGCGCGTCGGGTTCGAGAACAAGCCGGTGGTCCTCGAGAGCGGGCGCCTGCCGAGCGCGACGGTGCCGACGGTCGAGGCCGCCGCGGCGAGGCTGGCCGCGATGCCGGAGGATGTCCGGGCCTCCACGCCGCTCGCGCGGCTGTCGGCTGAGCGCGCCCGTTCGGGCGCCGGGCCTCCGGAGCCGGCGGGCGCGCGGGCGTTGATCGCCGGGATCAACTCTCCCGAGCACGCGCAGCACGCGCGCAAGGCAAACGAGCCAGGCCCGCCGCCGGCGGCGGGAGACACCGCGGCCGCGCAAGAGCTGCCCCCAGGGTTTCCCATGCCGGTTGCGATGGAGGTCCAGTCCGGCGACGTCGTGTCGTACGACCCGGCTGCCGCGGGCAGCCTCCGTCTCACGGAGGAGGCCGGAGATCCGGCGGTCGTCGGCGTCGTGGTGGGGCCGCCGGGCGCCCGCTCCCGGGATCGGGCCCTGATCGCGCTCGTTGGAACGATCGTACCGTGCAACGTCGACGCGTCGGGTCGACCCATCATGGTGGGGGACTTCCTCGTGGCCTCCTCGACCCCTGGCATGGCGATGAGCGCCGGCGCGGAGCCCCGGCGAGGGACGGTGTTCGGTAGGGCCCTCGAGCCGCTCCCGGAGGGGACCGGGTCGATCCGCGTCCTCGTGACGTTCCGATGAAGCGCGCGTGGAGGACGGTGATGAGGAGATCGACGACGGCTCTCGGCATGCTGCTGACGTCCATGGGCTGCGCCGCCCTGGCAGCGAATCCCCCGACGACGATGAACTATCAGGGCGTCCTGCGGGACGTGGAGGACGTGCCGGACGCGCCGCGGACCGGGACGTTCTACATGACCTTCCGGTTCTTCGACGCGCCGACCTCCGGGAACGAGATCCTCGTCGATGCGCACACCGGCGAGGGCGCGGTGGAGGTGACGAACGGGCTCTTCGACGTGACGCTCGGCGGGGGGATGGTCACGGACGGTGCGGGCGCGGGCAGCTACACCTCGCTCGGGGACATGTTCCGCGACTATACCGACGTCTGGATGGAGATCGCCGTCTTCTTTGACACGCTGAGCCCGAGGGTCAAGATCCAGTCTGCGGCCTACGCACTCAACGCTGGCGCCCTGGGAGGGAAGCCGGCGTCGGGCTTCCTTGATACGTCCTCGACACCCCAGATAAAGTTCGGCCCGCTGACTGTCAATAGCACGACCGGCGACGCCATCATGGGGATCAGCGCGGGCGGGGTCGTCGGGGTGCTCGGCAGTGTGTTCGGCGCGGGCGTCATGGCCTATGGAGGGCCCGTCGGAGGCTACTTCGACAATACCCTGGGGAGCCAGGCGACGATCCCCAAACTCGCCGAGGGGATGCAGGTGGTGGGTCAATCGACCGGCGGGACGTTCGCGAACTGGGCAGCGAGCGGAGCGTCCATCCTCGCAACGGGGGACACCGGCATCGCCGCCTACGGGACGCTCCCCGAGAGCGCGGGCCATTTCGAGTACCGTTTTCCCGTGGACAGTTCCAGTGACGGGAAGGTGGATCTCGCCATGGGCGACGTCGGCATCCTTGCGAGCGGCTCGGAGCTCGCCGGCAGGTTCGTCGCGCCGGGGACCTTCTTCACCTGGTTCTTTGCGGCGCTCGGCAGTGACTTCCACGGTGCGGCGGGTCTCTTCGGCGCCCCGAATGCCCTCGAGACCACCGTTGCCGATGTATCCGGGTTCGGACTTGCCACGAACGGCAGCAAGGACTTCATCCAGAACCACCCGACCGATCCCACGCGCCTCATCGCTTACAGCGCGCTCGAGGGGCCGGAGGCGGGGACGTATACGCGCGGCTCGGGTTCGATCCGCGGCGGGGAGGCGCGGATCGCGCTCGACCCGACGTTCGCGCTGACGACGAATCCCGATATCGGCTTGACCGCGGTGGTCACGCCGCGCCGCGCCCGCGCCGACCTCTACGTCGCCTCGGTCTCGACAAAGGAACTGGTGGTGCGCTCGGGCACCGCCTCGGCCGAGGCGGTGGCGTTCGATTACGTGGTGAACGGCCTGCGCGTCGGGTTCGAGAACCAGCCGGTGATCCTCGAGAGCGGCCGCTTCCGGAGCGCGACGGTGCCGAGCATCGAGGTCGCCGCAAGGAGGCTGGCCCCGATGCCGGAGGATGTCCGGGCCTCCACCCCGCTGGCGCGGCTGTCGGCGGAGCGCGCCCGTTCGGGCGCGGGAGCTCCGGATCTGGCGGGCGCGCGGGCGTTGATCACCGGGATCAACTCTCCCGAGCACGCGCTCCACGCGCGCGTGCTCGACGCGGGAGGGTACCCGTCGGCGGCGCCGGGGGACGAAACGCCGTCGCCGGCAGCGCCTGCTGCGGCTTCGCCCGGCGCGGGGATTCCCTTCGGTCTTTCGATGCCGGTCGCGATGGAGGTGCAGGCGGGTGACGTCGTGTGGTACGACCCGATGGCGCCGGGCAGCCTCCGCCTCGCGGAGGAGGCCGGAGATCCTGCCGTCGTCGGTGTCGTCGTGGGGCCGCCCGGACTCCGCTTCCGGGATCGCGCCCCGATCGCGCTCGCGGGGACTGTCGTCCCGTGCAACGTGGACGCATCGCAGCGGAGCATCGCCGTGAGCGACCTCCTGGTGGCGTCCCCGACCCCAGGCCGCGCGATGAGCATCGAGGCCGACCCCGGGCAACGGACGGTGATCGGCAAGGCCCTCGAACCGCTCGCGTCGGGGACCGGGTCGATCCGCATCCTCGTGATGTCCCGATGAAAGGAGGCCCGACGATGTGGAGACGCCTTGCCGCCCTGCTCCCGCTGTTGATCCCGTCGCTCGCGCTCGCGCAGGAGGGCGCCTACTTCAAGGTGACCGAAGCCACGCTGAACAACGGAGGCCGGCCCGTCAACGGGGCGTACGCCTCCTCCGCCAGCCACCGGATCACCCTCGACGCTCTCGGGGACAGTGTGCTCGGTAGCGACCTGGCCAGCGCGAGCTTCCGGCTCGACGGGGGGTTCGTCTCCGCCTACCCGCCTCCGGGGGAGGTGCAGGGCCAGGCGTTCACCGACGCGCAGACGATGGTGTGGCTCCCAGACAAGGCAGTGGGCCAGTACGAGGTCTACCGGGACTCTCTCGCCGCGTTGGGGGCGGGGGGTACGGGAGCCTGTCTCGCCGCGGGCGTTACGAGCGAGAGCTTCACGGACGCCTCGCCACCGGCGTCGAAGGCCGGCTACTTCTACCTCGTCACCGCCAGGAACCGCCTCCGCGAGGAGGGGACCAAGGGGTTCCGATCGACAGGCGTCGAGCGGCCGAACCCACTTCCCTGCCCGTAGCTCCACGGGGAGCTGCGTCCCCCGACTCCGTCACCCCGGCGGAAGCCGGGGTCCACCGATTACCTCGTAGCTCACCTGGCCCCGGTGTCGGTTCTAGGCGTCGCGTCCACCTATTACCTCGAAGCCCACCTGGCCCCGGTGTCGGTCCAATGCGTCGCGGACCTCACAGGTCCTCGGCCGGAAAGCTCGGCGCCAGGGGCTTGGTCGACGTCGAGGTAAGCGGTGGACCCCGGCCTTCGCCGGGGTGACGCATGGGGGGGACGGCGGTGGGCGGAGTGACGCGCGCGGATCGAGGAGCTGCACGCCGGGGGCCCAGCCCTCAGCCGATTCCGCTGAGTTCACCTACGGAGAATCTGACAAAGTAGTGTTCCGCCGGAATGACGACCCAGGGAGCGATCCCACGGCCCCTCCCCTCGCCACCACGACCGCGCCCGCACGCAGTGCCACCTCTCGGGGGACTCTGACCAAGCAGTGTTCCCCCAGGTGCCACCGCGCGTGCGTGTCGGCATAAATGGCGACTCGCGCGGACGACCGGAACGCGGTATTCAGATACCGCGCTCGGTTGCGAACCGATCGCGACGGCTCGTCCCGGAAAGCACGACGCACAGCTCCCCGCGCCTGGGACCGGGGACCTCGTGAGCCAAACGGAGGGATCTCATGATTCGGCACCATTCGACCTGGACCGCCTGGATTGGACTCTTCACGCTCCTCTCTCTGGGGACCATTGGCGCCTGGACGGCCGCCGCGCCAGATGTCAGCGGCTCCTCGGTGCGGCGGGCTGACGCTTCCGGACCGCGCCAGGGGTTCGAGTTGAATCAGGGTCAGGTCGGTCCCGAGTTCGCGTTCGTCACGCGAGGCGACGGCTACGACCTTCGACTCGGTCCCACCGAGGCCGACCTGTGGCTACCTCACACCGTCGTCGGCGGTAAAGGCGATCGGCGGGATGGCCAAGAGTGGACTCCGGACGTTCTCCGCCTCTCGTACCTTGGCGCACAGGTTCCGTCGGTCGTCGGGATCGAGCGCCTTCGCGGGAGGGTCCACTATCTCGTCGGCAGCGAGCCGAAGCGCTGGCGGACGAACATCCCGACGTTCGCCGCCGTCCGCTACGAGAACCTCTACCCCGGAGTGAATCTCGTCGTTCGCGGCGACCTCCGGGCTCTCGAGTTCACGTTCGTCGTCGCACCCGGGGCGAATCCAGAGGCGATCCGCCTCGAGAGCGAAGGGGCACGGTTGCTCGACGCCGACCCGGCCTCGGGCGGGATGATCCTCCGGACGGCCAGAAGCGAGGTGCGAGCGGAGAGGCCGCGGGCCTACCAGGAAGCGGACGACGTCGTCCAGGACCTGGCGGTGGAATACGGAGTTGGGAGCGACCATGAGATCGGCTTCCACATCCCCTCGTACGACCCGGAGCGGCCGTTGCTCCTCCAGCTTCGGCTATGGCGCTCTGACTCGCGGCCGACTGAGGGCTCGCAGGACGCGGCCCGAGTCGCGGTGGACGCGCAGGGGAGCGTGTTCGTCGCGGGCAGAGTGCCTATCGGTCTCGAGGAGCGCGGGGAGGCATTCGTCTCGAAGCTCGCGGCCGACATGACCCCGTTGTACACGACCTATCTCGGCGGCGACGGAGAGGATGTGCCCTCGGGGATGGCCATCGATCGCTCGGGCAACGTCGTCCTCGCTGGCTCGACCCGCTCGACCGACTTTCCAACCGTGGGCGGGGTCCAGCGTGAGCTCGCGGGATCGGCCGATGCCTTCGTTTCGAAGCTCAGCGCGGACGGCTCGACGCTCCTCTTCTCGACGTACCTGGGCGGGGAGGGCGAGGACGAAGCACTCGACATCGCGACCGACGCCACCGGCGGCGCGTGGGTGACGGGGAGAACTCGAGGAGCAGGCTTCCCGACGACCTACGGCGCGCGCCAGCCCGAGTCCGGCGGCATGTCGGATGCCTTCATCGGTCGGCTGAGTCCCGATGGATCGACGCTGCTCTACGCCAGCTACCTTGGGGGCAAGGGGGAGGACGAGGGGAACGCCATCGGCGTCGATGGGCTCGGAAATGTTCACCTGGCCGGCACGACACGCTCGGCGGACCTTCCAATCGAGAACGCCCTGCAGCCGTCACCACCAGCCTCGGCGGGTCCGGGAGCGGCGGATGCCTTCGTCGCGACCCTGAGCGCTGACGGAGGCAGGCTGTTGCACGCGACCTACCTGGGTGGCAGTGGCGACGACGCGGCCACCAGCCTCGCCGTCGATGCCTCCGGGAACGCCTTCGTCGCCGGTCGAACCGCATCGGCCGACTTTCCCGCGACCGGGGGTGCCATCCAGACGGCCCTTGGTGGGAGGGGCGTCAGGGGACTCGGCGATGCCTTCGTCGCGAAGCTGGATGCCGCAGGCGGAGCGCTGCTGCATGCCACGTTGCTCGGTGGGGCCCTGGACGACGAGGCGACCGGCATCGGCGCCGACGCCCGGGGGAACGCGTGGATCGCCGGGACCACCAGCTCGACCGACTTCCCTACCGCTGGCGGAGCTCCGGGGCGAGTCCCGGGGAAGCGTGACGCCTTCGTCGCGGAGATCGCCCCCACGGGGGACGTCCTGCTGCGATCGACGTTCATCGGGGGGAGGGACGATGATGCGGGGCTCGGTGTTGCCGTGTCGTCTCACGGAGCCGTCATCGTGGGAGCTGCGCGCTCGATCGAGCTGGGATCGGCGAAGCCGCTGATGCCTGCTTTCTCCGGTGGTCGCATCTTCGTGACGCAACTGCCCATGGCGAGCGTGGAGGCCGCCGGCTGCCCCGGCACGATCAACTTCGACAACTCCGCGGGCACCGGGCTCTGGCAGACGACGACCAACTGGGATCTCGATCGACTGCCGATCTCGACCGACGATGTCTGCATCGCCGGATTCAGCGTGACGCACTCCTCGGGGACCGACACCATCGGCAGCCTGACTGTCGGCTCCACCGGCTCGCTCGCCCTGACAGTCGGCACCTTGAACCTGACGACCGCGTCCCAGATCGACGGCTCGTTCACGCTGAGCGGTACCGGGATCCTGGGGGGCGCCGGGGAGCTGACGGTCAACGGTGCGACCACCTGGACGGGCGGGACGATGACGGGCGCCGGGACGACGAACGCGAACGGCGGGATCTCCTTCGGCGGGTCGGGCGTCAAGGACCTGACCGCCGCGCGAATCCTGAACACCGCCGGCACCACGGCCTGGGCGGGGACGGGAGGCATACGCCCCGGTTCGGGTGCGGTGATCAACAACAGCGGGATCTGGGACTGCCAGAGCAACACGACGATGGCCAACCCGTTCGGGGGGACGGCGGCATTCAACAACAGCGGAACCTTCAAGAAGTCCACCCTGGCCGGCACCACGACGGTGAGCATCCCGTTCAACAACTCGGTAACGGTTGACGTTCAAACGGGAACCCTCATCCTCAGCGGTGGGGGAACCAGCGGTGGGACGTTTACTGGACTGGGAACGTTGCAATTCTCGGCCGGCACCCACGACCTCCAAGCCGCGTCGAGCGTCAATGTCCCCGCGGTCACCGTCAGCGGCGGCACGGTGAACCTCGCCGGCAGCCTTGGCGGTGGCTCGCTGACCATCTCCGGGGGTACGATCAACGTCAACAGCGTCGTGGCAGCTAACCCGACAGCGCTCTCCCTCTCGGGGGGGACGCTGGGAGGAACCGGTACGATCAGCATCTCCGGCCTGACGACCTGGACCGGCGGGGCGATGACGGGTGCGGGGACGACGAATACGAATGGCGGGATCACATTTAGCGGATCGTTGGTCAAGGATTTGACCGCCTCGCGGACCCTGAACACCGCTGGCACGACGACCTTGACGGGGATCGGTCCTGTACGCGCCGGCTCGGGTGCGGTGATCAACAACAGCGGGACCTGGGACTGCCAGAGCGACATAAACGCGATTTCCAACCCATTCGGCGGGATGTCGGCTTTCAACAACAGCGGAACCTTCAAGAAGTCCGCGGGAGCCGGCGCCACGGCGGTCAGCATCCCGTTCAACAACTCCTTGACCGTTGACGTTCAGGCGGGAACCCTCAGCCTCAGCGGTGGGGGAACCAGCAGCGGGACGTTCACCGGGTCTGCGACGTTGCAATTCGGCGGCGGCACCTCCGACCTCCAGGCCGCCTCGAGCATCAGCATCCCCACGGTCGTGGTCAGCGCCGGCACGGTGAACCTCGGCGGCAGCTACAATGCCACGAGCGCAACCACCGTGAGCGGAGGGACCGCCAACTTCAGCCCCACCGGCACGGTGTCGAGCGTCGGCGGCTCGCTGACCATCTCCTCCGGGGTGGCGAACTTCAGCAGCGGAGAGGCGATCAACACGACCACGCTCTCATTCTCCGGAGGTACGCTCTCAGGTACCGACACGGTCACGGTGTCCGGCCTGACGACTTGGACCTCGGGGACGATGACGGGCGCGGGGACGACGAACGCGAACGGCGGGATCGCGATGAGCGGGGGGAGCGTGAAGGACCTGACCCTCTCGAGGATCCTGAACGCCGCCGGGACCACGGCATGGACGGGGGCGGGAGGCGTACGCGCCGGTACGGGTGCGGTGATCTACAACAGCGGGATCTGGGACGCTCAGAGCGACGCGACGATCTCCAACGCGTTCGGTGGGACCTCGGCTTTCAACAACAGCGGAACGTTCAAGAAGTCCGCGGGAGCCGGCAACACGGCGGTGAGCATTCCGTTCAACAACGCTTCGACGGTTGACGTTCAGTCGGGAACCCTCAACCTCAGCGGTGGGGGGACCAGCAGCGGGACGTTCACCGGATCGGGGACGTTGCAATTCTCGAGCGGCACCCACGACCTCCAAGCCGCGTCGAGCGTCAATGTCTCCACGGTTACCGTCAGCGGCGGCACGGTGAACCTTTCCGGTAGCCTCAGCGGAGCCTCGCTGACCATCTCCGTGGGTACGATCAACGTCAATAGCGTCGGGGCGGCCAACGCGACAGCGCTCGTATTCTCGAGCGGGACGCTGGGAGGAACCGGCACGATCGGCATCTCCGGCCTGACGACCTGGACCGGCGGGGCGATGACGGGAGCAGGGGTGACGACTACGAATGGCGGGATCTCCTTCAGCGGGTCGGCCGTCAAGGATTTGACCACCTCGCGGACCCTGAACACCGCCGGCACGACGACCTGGGCGGGGATCGGTCCCATTCACGCCGGCTCGGGTGCGGTGATCAACAACAGCGGAACCTGGGACTGCCAGAGCGACGCGACGATGTCCAACGTGTTCGGTGGGACGTCGGCTTTCAACAACAGCGGCAGTGGGACCTTCAAGAAGTCCGCGGGAGCCGGCGCCACGGCGGTGAGCATCCCGTTCAACAACGCGGGCAGCGTCCAAGGGCTCGCGGGAGCGTTGAACTTCACGACGGGGTACATCCAGACCGCGGGCTCCACGATCCTCAACGGAGGAGCGATCAGCTCCACGACGACGATGGACATCCAAGGGGGGAGCCTTTCCGGCGTGGGCACCGTCACCGCCAACGTCACGAGCGCGGGGCAGGTCGCTCCCGGCCTCTCGCCAGGCATCCTCGGCATCTCGGGGAACTACACGCAATCCTCGCCGGGGGCCTTCAGCGTCGAGATCGGAGGGGTGACGCCCGGAGTGCAGTACGACCAGCTCACCGTTACGGGCACCGGCGTCGCCACGATGGCGGGTACTCTCAACGTAAGTTTGATCAGTGGATTCACTCCAGTGGATGGGGACAGCTTCACCATCATGACGGCTGTCTCCCGCAGCGGGTCCTTCGCAACTGTGAACCTTCCTCCCCTTCCCGTCGATCGCGGGTGGCGGCTCACCTACGGATCCACCTCGATCGTCCTGGACGTGGTGACGGACACCGATGGTGACGGCACCAACGACGTGTTCGACTGCGCGCCGCTGGATCCGGGAGCGTTCGCGATTCCCGGCCAGGTGACAGGAGACGCGTTCGGATCCGACAACCAGACCTACTCGTGGACCTCGGCTGGACCTTCGTCGGGCTCCGCCACGGTTCATGATGTGATGAGGGGCGCGCTGAACCAGTTCCCCGTGGGGAGCGGCATCGCCGAGACGTGCGTAGGCTCCGGTCTCTCGGGGTCGTCAATTGCCGATGGGACGGCTCCATCGTCGAGAAGCGGCTTCTACTACCTCGTGCGCGCCAGGAACGTCTGCGGTACGGGTACCCGCGGCTTCGCCACGAGCGGCGCGGAACGAACGAGCGCGGCTTGTCCGTGACCTCTCGCGGGGGGGCAACCGCGAAGAGCCCGTCCGCCTCCAGCCTGTCGAGCTTCGCCCGCAGATCAGCCGCAGGTCCGGAACGTCGCGGAGAGGATCGAAACGGGCACGCAGAAGATCACGGCCGCCCGCGGGCTCGCGGACGGCATCGGGAAACGCTAGGAGCCCGTCCGGGTGTTGGCCTGGGGATTGGGCCGGACCGCGTTCCCGTTGCCATGCAGGGCGCATCCGAATACGGCGTTGGGCATCTGGACTCGCGCCCCCATCGGCCCACCCCCGGATGTCGAGTCGATCGCGGCGATCAGAGAGCGAAGCATCGGGGTCTCACCCGTGTAATGAGGCAAGGGCGCAATCCCCCCGGTGAACAGGAGCCGGCCTCCGGTGTCAAAGAGCATGACTTGTCCG